>Ga0335075_10009440_pt1 | contig 14878 bp, 16 predicted proteins | sample Lox_Sample_24_FD_206723 | JGI IMG/M metagenome (GOLD analysis project Ga0335075, IMG submission 206723) | Soil microbial communities from Loxahatchee National Wildlife Refuge, Florida, United States - Lox_Sample_2.4 | ecosystem: Environmental > Terrestrial > Soil > Wetlands | place: USA...
CGCCGTCCAGCTGTGGTCCTGCAACACCAACCCGGAGCAAGAATGGCAGCTCACCTCTGCCGGGCAGCTGGAGAACGCGCAAACCGGGACGTGCCTGGACGCCAACAGTAGTGACTACCCGAACGACGGCGATAACATCCAGCTCTGGAGCTGCAATGGCAACGGGGAGCAACAATGGCACTTGACCTCTGCCGGGCAGCTGGAGAACGCGCAAACCGGGATGTGCCTGGACGCCAACAGCAATGACTACCCGAGCGACGGCGACGCCATGCAGCTTTGGAGCTGCAACACCAACCCGGAGCAAGTATGGCAGTTCGGGTGAGCAGAGGAACCCGGAGTTGAACCCAGCAGCGCCTGTAACATACGGTATGCAATCCGGTATTCGACCTTCGCAACGCGACGCAACGCGACGCAACGCGACGCGATGCCGATCGCCGGGCGCCACGGTGCGCGTTCAGGGAAAGGCTTCAGTAAGTCATCCACGCGGCCGCGCAGTGCAGATGCGAGTCACAACGCCGGGCCGCGGCGCTCTAGTGACCGCCCGGGCTCTAGGTCAGGTGGTCGCGTCCTTGCGGGCGGAGCTGCGCTCAGCCTTCGTCACGGCCCTGTCGGCGAACGGCACGAGCGCGGCCAGCGGGACGCACAGGGCGGCGCCGGTGAGCCAGGCCACGGGCACCCCGATGGACAGCAGGCGAGTCGAGGCAAGGGGCCCAAAGGTCTGGGCGATGCCCCAGCAAGTGCCGTACGCCGCCAGGTACCCCGCGCGGGAGCCGTTGTCCGCGAGACCGGCCACAACGCCGTACGGAGGTCCGAGAAGGAAAACCTGGCCCAGCGCCACGGTAGCGGCGCCTAGGCAAAGCAGCGGGATCACCAGCAGGCGGCCATCCCGCCACGGGTTGCCGTTGGACGTGGCCGGCCGCGCCGCGGGCGGCTCATGCACCCAGACCAGGATCAGCGCTGCCGCCGCCAGGCAGGTGACAGAGTCAGCGACGAACAGTAGCCGCAGGCTGACGCCGCCGAGCAGCACCGCGAGGAGCCCCGTACGGGGCGCGGCCAGCCGCCATCTTCATGACTGGCAAATGGAATAATGGCAGTCATGAGCGAGACGGTATTGGACGGACGCATGACTGGTCAAATACATTTCGACAGTCATGTGTGGGTCGTTACCGACGTCGCGTGCCGTTTGGTCAACGCGCTGACAGCGGGGTATGACGGCACCCGGCCAGTAGAGCCGCCGCCGATCGGCCACCGGGCCGACGTCGTTCGCGCGGTGCTCGAGCGTGACGACTACCGGCCGGCCGTCACCGAGGACCAGGCAAACGCGCTGACAGCGCTCGCGGAACGAGTCCGCGAGGTCTTCACGGCAAGCTCGTCCGGCGATGTGGCAAGCGCCGCCTGCATGGTCAATGACCTGCTCGAAGAATTCGGTGCGGCTCCCCGCCTAGACCCCGCGCGAGGAGGCGGCTGGGCCCTTCACTTCCATGGCCGCGACACAAGCGTCGTCGTCGGCTGGGGTGCGGGCATCGCGGCCGGCCTCGGCATGGCCATCGGTTCCGACCTCGCAGGCCGCCTTGGCGTCTGCCGGGCTGACCCCTGCGACCGGGTTTACATCGACACCTCGCGCAACCTCGCAAAGCGGTTCTGCTCCACGCGCTGCCAGAGCCGGGTCACGTCCGCCGCCCACCGCACCAAGAGCAAGAGCTGACGACGCGGACCTCACAGCTACCATGACTCGCCATAGTGCTCGCCCCTATGATAACAGCAAGAAGCGAGAAGGGGTAGCCATCACCAGCGTGGGAAGGGGGAAAGCCTGCCTTAGACCTTCACCAAGGGCATACCGGAGGGAAAGCCTGACGCCATGCCTGACCAGCCAGTGCAGACAGTCGCGGGAGTCATCGAGGCGGAGCCGGCTGACGTGTGGGATTCGCTCCTCGCCACCATCGGGTCCGAGATGGCATCCGGGGGAGCTGCCATCCACGCGGACGCGGAACGCAGGGTGCTGACGATATCCGGTCACTGGTGGTTCCAGGGGGAATACGCGGTCAGCAGCCACGAGCCCGGCAGCCTGGTCGTGTACAACATGTTCAACGTGGCTCCCGCGCTCACCAGGTGGCTCGTGCCGCTCGTGGCGGGGCGCGCTCTGCGCGCCAGCGCAAGGCCCATGGTCGGGCGTCAGCTGGTCGCGATCGCTTCTCCTCTCGGTGTCCGCGGCTATCTGACTAACTGAACGATCGCGTGGCCTACGGCTTCCGGCCGCTAGGCTCCCCCATGGACGCTGAGGCCGGGGCCGAGGACAGCCTGCGGTGTGCGGAACTGGACACGACAGTCCCGCACTCGGCCAGGATCTGGAACTACTGGCTAGGCGGCAAGGACAACTTCGCGGTTGAGGCGCAGCGCCTGGCTGACATCGCTGACTGGAGCGCTCATCGCATGATCGAGATCAGGAAGACCGCGCAAGCTGTCGGCGGCATCCGCGGTGGGAGCCTGGCGGTACGCGGCGGCCGCCGCCAGCACGGGCACGACCAGTGCTTGCCCTGAGGCGTCGTAGGACAAGAGCAGGCGGATCAGGTCAGCATCGCCCCGGGCGACCTCTGACAGTGTGAGATCGTCGAGTACGTAGGGGATCATGCGTCGTTTAGCCGTAGCGCGGCGGCCTGCGCGTCGATGTGAGCGCGCATCCGCGCGACGCGCTCTTCATCTCCTTGCTCAGCTCGTTCGCGCAGCAGCGCCAGGCCACGCTTGTGCTGAGAGTAGCTCACGGTAAGCGCGTCGTTGATGACAGCGGAGACAGATGGCGCCTTGCCGGTGGCGACAAGATGCTCGGCCCACTCCCGAAGACGCGGATCCAGAGTGACTGTTATCGGCACCTTCTTATTCATGTATGAATCATAGCCCGCCGTAACCGGATGTCTGTGCTGGTCGCATTGGGGAAGGGGTGGACAGGACTGGCGTCCCGGTAAGCCGCTGTCCGCCAACGCCACCGGAGTGGAGCAATCTCTTGACAAAACCCGCGCCCCATATCGACGTCGCCAACTTGCCAGCACCCACCGAGGGCATCCTGGTGACGATGTTCATCACGGTCCGCGAGGTCGCGCGGTCCAGGGACTTCTACTCGCGCGTCCTGGGCGGCACCGTCGTCATGGACGAGAACCCGTGCATCGTCAGGCTGTCCAACTCGTGGATCATCATGAACCCCGGCGGGCCGCCCACCCCCGACAAGCCAGGCATCTCGGTGGTCGACTATCAGCCCGGCGACACCACCTCCATCTTCCTGAACTTGCGGGTCGCTGATATCCAGGCCTGTTACCAGGAGTGGAAGGCGAAGGGGGCGGGATTCGTTACGCCGCCGATCGACCGCGGAGCGGAGATCCGCTGCTACATCCGGGATCCGGACGGGTACCTCATCGAGGTCGGCCAGTCCACCGGCATACAGCACGGCAAGCTCGCCGCAAAGCGTCCGGAGGATCTCCCGGGCTGACGTTCACGTGCTGTGCACGAGCCCGGGCACCGCCACGGTGATGCTCCCGGCGTAGCCCGCGGCGGCGGCACTCACGGCGGCGTCTGGATCGGTCCCCGGCATCAGGTGGGTGAGCACCAGCCGGCCCGCGCCCGCCGTGGCGGCCACCCGCCCGGCCTGTCGCGCGCTGGAAAGGTAAGGCACCGAATCGTCAGGGACGTGCTCGGGATAACTCGCCTCGGCGATGAGCAGATCGGCATCCCGCGCGAGGGCGGTCAGGTCAGGGCTGGGACCGGTGTCCCCTGTGTAGGCGAGCGAGGTGCCCGCGGCCCGCAGCCGGAGGCCCGCGTTCGGCATCCAGTGCGGCAGGAGCCAGCTGTGGACGGAGAACGGGCCCGCATCGAACGCCGAGCCGGGGACGAACTCGCGCAACTCGAACGCGTCGTCCAGCGTCCCCGGGCGGTCCAGTGCGAGAACCGCGCTGAGCGCGTCCGGTGGCGCGTGCACCGGCAGCCGCGGCGCGGGACGGTCTCCGAGCGCCCGGGCACGCAGCAGCGGGTTCAGGTCAGCGCAGTGATCGGGATGCCCGTGGCTGATAAGCACCGCGTCCACCGAAGCCGCGTCGCAGTGCTCAAGCAGCCGGGGGAACGTCGCGTACCCGGGATCGATGAGCACCCGGAACCCGTCGTGCTCGACCAGGTAGCCGCTGCACGCCGTCCCGGCGGTCGGCCACCCCCCGCACCCGCCCAGGACCGTCAGCCGCACACCAGGAGCTTATCGCGGGCCGCTCCCGGCCGGCTCTTTCAGCGCCACAGTGTGCGGATCTGCGTGGTCACCGCGAACGGGTCGTCGCCGCGCTGGGCCGCGAGGATGCCAGTGCCTTCGGGCGAACCCGCGTACAGCAGCTCGCCGGGGCTGACGCGGGCGTTCCAGGACCGTGCGAACACCTCCGCCAGCTTCCGGTTCGCGCCGAGCATCGCCGGGACGGCATGGTAGACCACGGTGGCCGGGATGCCGCGGCCGGTCAGCCGGCGGACGGCCAGCGCGATCGCCGCGCGGCGTCCGGCTGGCTGGGGGAGGAATAGCCGGGGCACGATGTACCGGGGCTGCGCCAGCGGCGAGAGGACCTCCTCAAGCGCGGCGGCGAACAGCGCGGATTCGGCGGCGGACACGTCCCTTAGCCTGGCGCGGTAGCCGCCGGGCAGCGGCTCAAGCTGAACGGCCGCACCGTCGCGACTGACCAGCCCGGCCTCGTGCAGCGCGTCCGCGACCGCCATCGCCATGCCCTCCAGGCTGCCCGAGGGCGGTGCCTTGCCGGCGTTCGCCGCGACCCGGAAGAACCCGGCCACGGCGCGGGCGAGACGCGCGGCGATACCAGGTTGTTCATCCGCGGTCGGCCGCCCGGTGAGGTACTCGCGGGATAGGCCGAGCGGGTGCCTGGCGGCGACCGTCACGGTCGCGACCGGCTCGTCCGCGTACGGTTCGCCGATGTTCCACCGGTCCCGCGCGTCCGCGCGCTGGCCGGCGCGGATGAGCATCCGGGCGTCGATTTCCGTCAGCCTGGCCGCCTCGGGCGGCCCGAACGGGGACAGCTCCGGGTCTACATGCGCGGCGCCGGAGATGATGTCGCCGGTGGCCGACAGCGCGAAGTACCGGTCGTGCTTGCGGACGAACCGGTCGTAGTCCGCGCCGCCCTTCGGGTGATCGGCGGTCACGCAGACGACCGCCCAGTTGTCGGCGACCTTTCCCGGCCAGCCGCCGTCCAGGCGCAGCGCGCGTCCCCGGGCCTGCACGACGGAGGTGGGCGTGGTCGCCGCGGTCAGGTCGACCACGACGTTGACGGCCGGGGCGTCCCAGCCCTCGCCGAGCAGGGCGCGGGTGCCGATGAGGCAGCGGGACCCGCCTTCGGCGAAGAAGCGGGTGACAAGCGGAACGTAGCGGCGCGGCTCCCAGCCGGGGCCGCCGGCGACATCCACGACCTGACCGTCCGCGGCGGGGCCGACCGTGGCGCCGAGGCCGGGGGCCGCGGCGTTCAGCGAGTCCGCGAGGCGGCGCGCGGTTTCCGGCCCGCACGCCACCCGCTGGCCGGTCATAAGCACCGGGTCGAGCGCGGCGGTGGTCTCGTCCGCGAGCAGCGTCTGGAGCGCAAGCAGCGCGCCGCCCGCGCCGGAGTCCATGACACCGGACAGCGCCGCGGGGACCGTCCCGCCCGCCTGCGCGAAGTCGGTGAGGACGAGGACGCGGAGCCGGCCGCCGAGTTCGGCGGACTCGGCACGCAGGATCTCGACGGCGGCGCTGGCCTTACTCGCCGAGCGCGCGAGCACGCGGTCCACCGGGGACTCGGCGGCGCGCGGGCCGGTGCGCGTGAGCCGGTAGCCGATCGACGGCATCGCCACGCGGATCGCCTCGTAGGCCCGCTCGTCGCGGAGGTCGCCGCTGGCGAGCAGGCAGTGGCGGCAGTAGTCGCCGATGAGCGCCACCCAGTCCTCGGCGCCGGGCGGGCGCCGGTGCTGCTCGTGCAGCGTCGCCCCCTCCGGCAGCGGGAGCAGGCCGTCGCTGTGCAGCCGCAGCGCCGCGTCGGCGAGCGCGGGCTCGTCCCGCTCGAATCGTTCCCAGGAAACCTGCGCGCCGCCGCTGTCCCCGCGGCGGTCCACGATGCGCCGCTGCAGCCAGTCCAGGAACGGGGTCGCCGCGAACCCGGGATCAAGCAAGCCGGCTCGCAGCTCGGCGAAGCGGACCGCCTCGCCGTGGATATAGTCCGCCTCCGCGGGCGTCGGCGTGGTGAAGTACGCCAGTTCCTGGTACGGGGCCAGGTGCCCGTCGCGTACCAGCGCCGGGGCGGAGACCTCTAGGTCGACCGCGCCGAACAGCTCGTCGTGCAGCGCCTTCTGGTCGGCGGTCATCATATGCGGTGGCGTGGCCGTCAGGCCGATCACGTGCGCGTCGGTGAGCCTGCCGACGATCACCGCGAGCAGGCGGCCCCATATTTCCAGCAGGTGATGGCACTCGTCCAGGACCAGCGTCCACGGGCCATGGGCGCTGAGCTGGGAGAGAAGGGCCTGTCCGTTCGGGTGCAAGATTTCAAGCAGCCGCTCGTCGGGGAGCTTGCGCTCGGCGGCCGTGGAGCCGTTGCCGATCGTGCACACCGCCTGGTAGGTGAGGACGGTCAGCGGCGTGGGAAGGTCACGGCTCGCCGTCGCCGCGATCGTGCCGGCCGGGGTGAACGCGCCGTCCCACTGAGCGATCCACTGCGCCTGGATCGCGGTGTTCGGGCAGAGGACGAGCGTGGGCCGGGCGAGCCGGCGGGCTGCCTCGAGGCCGATCAGGGTCTTCCCGCCGCCGGGCGGGATGACCAGGTATGTGGAGGTGCTGCCCGCGGCGCGGGTCCGCTCGAACGCGGCGAGCGCACGCTGCTGGTGTGGCCAGAGAGGACGTTCCAGTCGTATGCCCGCGAAGGCCGATCCGTCATCCCGCACCCGGATGATCGTAACGGCACGGCCTGCCGGCACGCGTGGATGCTCTCCCTTTATCGCGCCGGAGTCAGCAGGCCCAGATCATGGGCGACTCGCGTGCCGAGGTCGGAGTCGACCTTGGCCCAGTAGTCCTTGACCGCGCGCTCCTGGATGAATCGCTCGACCCCCTGGCTCAGGTGCGAGACGATGTTGCCGGCCAGATGGTCTCGGTCGGCCGCCGTCATCACCTGGCGGTAGAGCGTGCCTGGCTGGGCGAAGTCATCATCGTTCCTGTGTGCGTCGTAGGCCGTGCGGGTGATCTCGGCGGCCTCGACAAACCAGCCCGGATCGGAGTAGCGCCGCGGATCGGCCTTGGGCCCGCCGTAGCTGTTCGGCGCGTAGACCGGCTGGTTCCCGCTGTGGCCGTGCCGCATCGGGCCGTCCTTGTTGTAGTTGTGCACCTCGCTGACCGGCCGGTTGACCGGGAGCTGGTCGTAGTTCGGGCCAACGCGATAGCGGGCCGAGTCGCCGTAGGCGAACATTCGCCCGAGCACCATCCGGTCCGGGCTGGGCCCGATGCCAGGAACCATGTTCGACACCTCGAACACGGACTGCGTGACCTGGGCGAAGAAGTTATCCGGGTTGCGGTCGAGCACCATCCGGCCGACCGGAATCGTCGGGTAGTCCTTGTGCGGCCAGACCTTGGTCAGGTCGAAGGGGTTGATGCGGTAGCTGGCCGCGTCCTCGAAGGGCATGATCTGCATCTCTAGGCGCCAGGACGGGTAGTCCTTGCGGGCGATGGCCTCATACAGGTCACGGCGGTGGTAGTCGAGGTCCTCGGTGCGCATTGCCATGGCCTCGGCGCTGGTCATGTTCTGGATGCCCTGCTCGGTCTTGAAGTGATACTTAACCCAGAATTTCCGGCCCTCGGCGTTCTCCCACAGGTAAGTGCTGCTGCTGTAGCCGTGCATGTGCCGCCAGGAGCGCGGCGTCCCCCAGTCGCTCATCAAGATCGCAACCTGGTGGGCTGACTCGGGCGAGAGACTCCAGAAGTCCCACTGCATGTTGTTGCTGCGCATGCCGGTGTCGGGCGTGCGCAGCTGCGAGTGAATGAAGTCAGGGAACTTCATCGGGTCGCGGACGAAGAAGACCGGCGTGTTGTTGCCGACGAGGTCGTAGTTGCCCTCTTCGGTATAGAACTTGATGGCGAAGCCGCGCACGTCGCGGTCCGTGTCCGGGTAGCCTTCGTCGGCGGCTACGATCGAGAAGCGCACGAACAGGGGGGTGCGCTTGCCTACCTGGCTGAGGAAGGCGGCCTTGGTCCACTGGCTGACGTCCGCGGTCACCTCGAAATAACCGAAGGCGCCGCCGCCCTTGACGTGGTACACGCGATCAGGGATCCGCTCGCGGACGAAGTGCGCCAGCTTCTCGTTCAGGTAGTAATCCTGCAGCAGCACCGGGCCGCTCGGGCCGACCGTGAGCGAGTGCTCATCGCTGGGTACGGGGATGCCCGAGTCCGTGGTCGTTGGTGGCTGGTCAGTCATTCTTCCGCCCCTTACTCTTCTGGCAAGACGTAGTCGCACCCGCTCAGGCTCATGGCGGGCCGATTACGTACCCGGTCGCTGGATCATCACACCGGCTCGCCGGCGAAGTCAGCTACGGTTGCGCGTATGGGTACGGCAGGTGTCGTGACCGGCTGGCATGGACAGATCAGGCCCGCCGAGGCCGGTGACGCTGATGGTGTCGCCGCCCTTGCCGCCTGGCACGACGGACGCCGGCTTACGGCGGTCTCCCGTGGCGACTTTGTATGCCCCCCGCATCCCCAAACTAGGACAAACTGATCGCGGAAGTGGTCGGCACGCATACAAAGTCAATGAGTGTGACAGGTGTGACTAGCAATCCAGCCGCTCCGGCGAGCATACGAGCCTTCTCCGGCTGCCGCCGGCCAACAGTCACGTCGTTTCCGATCAGCCTTCACCGGCGGGACAACAGCGCATTACCTGGTGCTCATCCAGAATGTCTACGTTCCGCAACTATGACCAACCGCGAAAACTCAGTCAGCGACAACGGTAACGGCGTTTCCCGGCGTAACGTCCTGAAGGGCGCGGCGGGCATCGGCGTAGTCGTCGGCGTTGGCGGCCTGCTCGACGCCGGCATCCAGCAGGGTGCCCTCGCCGCCCCCGACCCGGGCACGACCACGGTGCCGCTGCCCACCACGACCAACCCCGAACAACTGCACCTCACGTGGGGCGCCGACCCGAAGACGCAGGTCACGGTGTCCTGGGCCGCGCCTGGCACTGTCGCGCAGCCCGCTCCGTTCCTCACCTTCTCCGACCAGCCCCTCAGCGCGGAGAACCCGGGGCACGTCATCAGGCTGCCCGAGCCCGAGCCGCTGAGCCTGAAGGAAGTCCGCTTCGGCCCCCAGGCCACCAGCTTCACGGACGGCCTTTCCGGCGAGACCACGTACCACTACCACGTGCCGCTGGAGAACCTGCGGCCCGACACCACCTACTACTACAAGGTGAGCGACGGCGCCGCGACCGCGTCGACGGCCAGCGGGTACTTCACGACCGCCCCGGTCGGGCGCGCGAAGTTCCGCTTTTCCAGCTACGGTGACATCGGCCAGCCGACATCCGCTAGCCCGTACAACGTGACCGGCTACTCGTGGAACTCCGAGGCGTCCAACGACACCTGCGTCTTCGAGGTCGACGCCACCATCAACGCGAGCGACGGCGGTCCCGCGCCGCTGTTCCACCTGGTCAACGGCGACCTCTGCTACGCCGACAACGACCCGGCGAACACGCCGTCGGTGTGGCGCGACTTCAGCGTCAACATCAGCCGATCGGCCGCCTTCCGGCCATGGATGCCGACCCTCGGCAACCACGAGCAGGAACTCGGCGCGGACGCGCAGGACGGCTCACCGAGCACCAGCGCGTACTGGAACGGCGCGTACGGCAACGGCAACTACCAGGCCCGCTTCCTGCTGCCGCACAACGGCGTGACCAACTACGACGGCAACCACCTGCAGGGCCAGTTCTACAGCTTCCAGGTCGGGACCGTCCTGTTCATCGCCCTCGACGCGGACGATATCACCCTGCAGGACGTCCAGACCTCCACGAGCGGCCAGGTCACCTACGCCTCGGGCGTCACCGTCCCGGCCGACCTGGTGCACAGCGGCTATGAGTACACCGGCAACCTGGAGTTCACCGAGCAGGACTACTCGATCGTCCCCGCCGGGGCCCAGCCGAACAAGCAGGTGCTGTGGCTGGAGCGGACGCTGCGGGCGGCCCGCCTCGACCCGACGGTCGACATCATCGTCGCCTACATGCACCAGACCGGGATGTCCACCTCCACCGATGGCAATGGCACCGACATGGGGATCCGCGCCACGTTCGGGCCGCTGTTCGACAAGTACGAGGTCGACCTGGTCCTGCACGGGCACGAGCACGACTATGAGCGGTCCTACCCGGTCCGCGGTTTCGACGCGGACACCGGCACGGTGACCACGGCGTTCACGTCGTCCCTCGACGGCACCGACTACGCGGTGGGCGACACGGTCAACACCAGGCGGCCGCACGTCGTCACCACCACCCCCGAGACGGTGAACGGCGTTCCGGCGTATGACACCGCCAAGGGCACCGTGTACCTGGTCCTGGGCGGCGGCGGCGCCTCGGCGACCAACAGCTACGGCGAGGACACTTCCACCGGCTTGCCCCGCGCCAACGTGTGGGTCACGCTCGACGGCCGCAACGCCGTGGAGGACGCGACGTGGTCCGCGGCCCGCGACACCACCGACGCCCACGGCTACGCCTACTTCGACGTCGACCCGGGCAAACGTCCCGGTGAGACGACGCTCACCTTCCAGTGGTTCCAGGTGCCGACCGTGCCGTCCGGCGGGTCGATCACGCTGCCCACGACTGCCTACGAGAAGTTCGTGTTCGGCCGCAACCTGAACCACCACGGCTTCTAGGCGTCAGCCACCTGTAGGCGTCAGCCTACCGACGCGACACCAGCGCTGTGCCCGGCGTACTCGGTACAGCGCTGGTGCAACTTGTAACTAAGGGGTGTCTCGCGGGGTATCTGCGGCTTTTGGCCAGAAAACCACGGCTCTTCAGTTCCCGTAAACCGACCATTGAGCGGATCAGGGTTCCCTGATCGACGCTCCAGGCGACCTTCCTGAGCTGGCCGCACGACACCCAGCGCCATTTCATGGCGCAGGCGCTGCGCGATCGCAGCTAGTCACTGACGCCGAGGCCGTCCTGGTCCGGCTGGTCGAGGCCGATCGAGCGGCGGAATTCCGGAAGCCCCTCCACGGTCAGATCATGCTCGAAGCGGACCAGGTTGGCGGGCTCGAGGACGATGCGCTGGAGCGTGGCACGCTTGCCCATGCGGGTCCTCAGTTCGCGTCCGTTCTCGGTGTAGCCGCACTTCCTGCTCACTGCCAGCGAGGCCGGGTTGTCGGTGTAGGCGGCCGACGTGACCTGCTCCGCGTCCAGGCAGTCAATGGCGAAAGCGCAGACCACCTGCCGCATCGCGGTGCCGATGCCCTTGCCCTGGTAGCGGCGGCTCAGCCAGGACCCGGTCTCCCCGGTGCGCGTGATCAGATAATCGCGCGTGCTGATGCCCTGCGACCCGACGAGTTCACCGTCGTAGAAGACGGCGAGGTCGGCTCCCCAATTGGCCACCGAGAAGCCAGCGCGCCGGCCCCAGTGGAACTGCCCCATGGATCGCGGCATCTCCTCCGGCGGCGTGAGCGACCAGGGCGTGTAGAACGGCATGAAGTCCGGGTCGTGGATGCCCGCGCTGGCCAGTTCGGCGAGCGGTACGATCAGGTCGTCCGTGACGCCCCGAAGTTCGACAGGTCCTGCCGTGATCCGGAGTCCGAGCAGCGGCAGCGCTGTCGCGACCGTCGTCATCGTCTCATTTCCCTCCGTCTTCACCCCAGTAGTCCGGCTATCTGACCACGATGCCCCTGCCGCGCGCCACCGAGTTTCCGTTCGCACGCGAAACTCCGGGCACCCGGCGAGCGCTGGCGACGGCGGTCAGGAGCAGAACGCGTTCCGCGGCACGCCCGCGCAGGGTTGCGGCATGCTCGCCAGCCGGGGCAGGGGCAGCATCACGGTACGGGTCTGCTTGGGGTAGTTCGCCTGGCTGGGCGGCAGCGGGCAGGGCTCGAACCCGGTATTGATGTTCTCGTGCGCGTGGTCATGCCCCGGAGTGCGCGCGAACGCGGCCCAGTTCCGCGACTCGTCTTCCCACCCCTGTCGCAAGCTCACCCCCGCAGCCTGCCATAGAAGTGGCCCACGGTGAATGCGGTCGGGCATACGGATGAATCGCGCATCGGGGCGGTGGCATCATGATGGCCATGGTCGGCGCGAATCCAGGCAGGGAGGCAGCGCTCGAACGGACCCCGGCACGTGACCAGCTCACGTCATGAATCACCTGCGGTATGTGAGTCACTTGCGTAACAACTACAGCGGCATGCGACACGGCCAGAGCAAGGCAAATGTCAAGAACGTCATCGTGAGCTGTATCGATAATGACCGCTCCAGTGACTACGGCCTCACCGACCTCGGCCGCCAGCAGGCACTCATGGCGGCGACCGGGAGTGCCCTGTCAAGCGATACGGTGATCTGCTCTTCAGGCTTCGCACGCGCCGCGCAGACGGCGCGGATAGTCAGCGCGGCGCTGGGCGCGGCGGATGCCACGGTCACGGAGGCCCTGCGCGAACGGTGCTTCGGTGACTGGGAGGGCACGGCATGTGAGAACTACGCCACGGTGTGGGCAGCGGACAGGGCGAGCCCCGACCATGCAGAAGGGCACGTCGAGCCGGCAAGTGCCGTGCTTGCGCGGGCAACCGCGTTCATCATCACGCTGGAGCAGCGATATTCCGGCCGGGACATCCTCCTCGTATCGCACGGCGATACGCTGCAGATCCTGCAGACGGGCTTCTTGCTGATGAACCCGGGGCAGCACAGAGACCTACCGCATTTCGAGCCCGGGGAGATCCGCCGATTCCGCCTAGGATCCATGTCTCACCGCCGGTAGAACGCCCAGAGGCTGACCGCGTTGTACTGCGCAAAGACGGAGGAGGCGGGCGAGGCAAGCGGAGATCGGCAGTTAAAGTTTCGGTTGCCCTGGCCCAGGCGGACGCCAGGACGCGAGGGGTGTCGCTGCTGACTACGCCAACCATGCTGCCGGCACCGCCGACATTATCTGGGCGCCTCGGGCCTGAGGAACGGGCAGCGGGCCAGGAACGCGTCGGGCCGGAGAGCACGGTTCCCGAGTCACAGGTGGCGACCGCAGCAGTCACCACGGTTCGTTCAGAAGATTCAAGACTTTATCCCGAACGAGCCGTGGTGACTCCCCAGGGGCATATTCCCGCTCGTCGTGGCGTTGTCCGCCCTCACAGGCGTTTGCCCAGGTAGGAGCCGCGCCGTGGGCTGCGTGTCCGGCTACCTGCTCGGCATGCTCCCCGCGGGCCCATCCCGCGCGGCCGGCGCGGAACTTGCCACGATCGTGCTGCAGCGCCGGTTCAGCTCGGCGGTTATCGCCTTTACCGACGACATGACCGACTGGCTGGCCTTGGGCCAGGCCAGCGAGGCTACTGGCGCTTTCCGGACACCGGTCGCAATCATCGGGGGATGGCTGCCCGGAGCTGCCGGGGTAAGCGCGGGCGACAGACATCAACCGATGGGTGGAGGCCCCGATCCACCCGGGAGCCGATGACAGCGACCGGCACCGGGCGTACGGTGATCGGTGTCCGCCAGCAGCCGCGGTTGGAGAAGCCGGAGAAGCAGCGTGCACTCGCTCAAGCTCGCCATCGGTTATGCCTGGATCATCTTCTGGATCTACTGGCTCGTGTCAGCCTCCACCAGCAAGGAGAGCGTCAGGGGCGGGTGGCGAACACGGCTGGCTGGCGTCAGCGCGGTTGGGGTCTTCCTGATCGCTGGCGTCCTCCGCGGCGGCAGCCTGGCTGTGCACAGCTTGATCCTCGGGGTGATAGGGGCGCTGCTGTTCGCCTGCGGGATCGCGCTGGCGGTCTGGGCGCGCCTGCACCTCGGCCGCAACTGGGGGATGCCGACGAGTCAGCGGGCCGAGCCGGAGCTTGTCACCTCAGGCCCCTACCGGTTCATCCGCCACCCGATCTACTCCGGACTCCTGACAGCGATGCTGGGGACCGCGCTTGTCGACAACCTGCTCGGCCTGATCGTCGTCGCGGTGCTGGTCGCGTACTTCTATTACTGCGGGATCGTCGAGGAGCGGAACCTCTCGGCCACCTTCCCCAAGGCGTACCCGGAGTACAGGAGCAGGACGAAGATGCTCGTCCCGTTCCTCCTGTAGGACAGCGGATGCGGAGCCGCTTCCTTGGCCGTGAACGGGCGCTTCGTGACATGATAGGCGCGAACCCGACGCTAGGCGGAGGACCGGCATGACAACTCAGCCAGCCGACGAGGACACCCTAATCCAGGCGGCGCGCGCCGAGCGCGGGCAGCACCGGTCGGGTGCGTCCATGTTTGCCATGCTCGGCGTGGCCGTGGCCTTCGGCGCGGTGGGCTGCCTGCTCATCTTCCTGCCTCACCTGGTCAGCATGCTCCTGCCCGGGCCGCTCCGGCTGCTAGGGGGCTCCTCGATTCCTGTCTTCGTCACCCTGGGCATCGGTGCCCTCGGGATCGCCGGGTTCTTCCTGCTGGCGGCGCTCGCGTCGAGCCCTCTGGCCTCGTGGGGGAACAAGGCGCCGGGGGACTGCCCGAGTTGCGGCCAGCCTCGGCTGCGCTCGGACACGGTGCCGGGCGGGACGAGCGGGAACGTCAGGGATGCCCCGCGAGGCATCGTCACCCTTTGCGAGACCCCTGGGTGCGACTACGCGGCTGCCCGCGTCACCCGCGCAAGCGGCGCCAGTTCCACCTGAAAAGCTGGAGCATCATCCGGCTTCGCTGCGCACCTGCTCGCCCGCCAGGCGGAGAGA
>Ga0335075_10009441_pt1 | contig 14877 bp, 13 predicted proteins | sample Lox_Sample_24_FD_206723 | JGI IMG/M metagenome (GOLD analysis project Ga0335075, IMG submission 206723) | Soil microbial communities from Loxahatchee National Wildlife Refuge, Florida, United States - Lox_Sample_2.4 | ecosystem: Environmental > Terrestrial > Soil > Wetlands | place: USA...
ATCTGGTTGAGCGGCCAGTTCCACGGCGTGATCAGCCCGCAGACGCCGATCGGCTCCTTGGTGATCAGCGTTGCCCCGTGCTGCTCCTCGAACGGGAAGTTCTTCAGCACGTCGATGGCCGTCACCAGGTGACCGATCCCGAGCTGAACCTGCGGGCCGGCGGCCAGCGACGGCGGCGCGCCCATTTCCTCGGTGACCGCGTCGGCAAGATCGCCCGCGCGCTTCTGGTATTCAGCGAGGATGTCCTCCAAAAGATCGAGGCGCTGTTCGCGACTGGTTTGCGACCAGTCTGTGAACGCGCGTCGGGCGGCCCTGACCGCCACGTCGACGTCGGCGGTCGAGCCGAGCGAGATCTGCCCGGACACGTGCTCGGTCGCTGGGTTCTCGACGTCAAAACTATTGGGCCGCAACGGGTCAACCCAGCTCCCGTCGATGTAGAACTTCAGGTATTTGCGCATCACAACCTACTTTCTCCTACTGCGTGCCCTCGGCATACCAGGTGCGGAATTCGTCGTACTTGGGCATCTCCTCGGAATTGGCCTTCGGATCGATGCAGACGTGGACGACGGCGGGCTTGCCACTCGCGTAGGCCCGCGCGATCGCCGGGCCGATCTCGTCCTCCTTTTCGACGTACTCGCCGTGGCAGCCGAAGCCCTCGCCGACCTTGTCGAAGCGGACGTCCTTGCTCCAGTGCACGCCGGGCTGCGGCGACGGCTGCTCGAAGGTGCGCTTGTAGACGCCCACCTCGAGGCCCCATTGGTGGTCGACACCCACCACGCACACCAGCGGAAGCTTCTGCCGCGCCGCGGTTTCCAACTCGGCGATGTGGAAGAGGAATGCGGAATCGCTGGTGAGCAGCATCACCGGGCGCTTACCGCCCTCGGCGACCGACGCTCCGACTGCGTACGGCAAACCGGTGCCGAGATGGCCGAAGTTCTGGTTCCAAATGACGTCGCGCGGTTTGGCCTGCGAGTAGGTCCAACCGAAGATGACGGTCGCGCCGCCGTCGCGGACCATGATGCCATCTGCGGCGAACGCCGCAAAGGCCCGAGTGGCCTCGACGACAAACCGCGCCGGGTGTATCGGCGTTCGGCCCGTCGGAGCGTTCTCGGCAAGCTGCGCCAGCTCGGCCGCGTCTTCCTTGATCCAGCGGTCGAGATCGACCGATGCCTTTCTGGGACTGTCCCTGACCGCTTCCACCAGCTGAGGCACCACACCGCGAAGGTCACCGACCAGGGGAATGTCGATGGGGCGGTTTACGCCGATGGCCACCGGATCCTGTTCGACCAGCACCCATTTACGCTTTGCGTCGTTCGCCGCCCAATGGCGGGTCCTGCCGTAGTGGCTCGGTTCGCCGAGCTCGGTGCCGAGTGCGACGCACAGATCGGACTTCACCACCGCCTCGACAGCGGCCGGCGAGAATCCGTAGGCGAAGGTGCGGTCCTCGAGACCCTCGATGAACGACGTGCCGCCGGAGGTTTGAATCACCGGGCAGGCCATCAGGTCGGCCAGTTCCCTGACCGCCGCGGCGGTGCGCGATGTGTGGACCCCGTGCCCGACCAACAGGATCGGGCTTTCCGCCGCCCGGATCAACCTCGCCGCTTGGGCAACCTCACGCTCACCCGCGGTCTGGTTGACGAGCCGGTACCGATTGGGCGGCAAGGGATCCGGCACGTCGAGCTCCTCGAGGATGACGTGCGACGGGTACTCGATATAGGCCGGGCCGGGAGTGCCCGACATGGCCCGGCGGATGGCCTCGTGGATGATCTCATCGGTCTGGTCGGCGTACTCGATCGAGCTGCTGTACTTGACCGACGGCGTGAAAAGGCCTTCCTGCTGGATGAACTGGATACGTCCGCGCCGGACCCGGCGCTCGGTGATGCGGGCCCGCTGGCCGCCGAGGAAGATCACCGGCGAGTTCTCCACGAGCGCACACATCATCGCACCGGAGATGTTCGCCACACCCGGGCCCAGCGTGCCGATGCACAGGCCGGGGTTACCCGTCATGCGCGACGCCGCCTCGGCCATGAATCCCGCGCTTAGTTCGTGATGGGGCGAGACCACCGACCACCCGCGAGCGTCCGCCTCCATGAACATGTGGACGAAGTTCGGGTCCGGGATGCCGAACAATGTATTGATGCCCTCGGCCTCGAACAGGTCGAGAATGCGTTTGTAAACGGGCACGCCCATTCTTACAGCTCCTTTATTTCGCGAGCAGTCCCCCGCAAGCGGGCGGTGCCCCCAGCAAAATCGCCCTCTGGCTGACCATTTCGGGCGATTTTGCGTCTGCCCGAGCCAAGTTCGGCGAGTACTTCTGTGGTGTCTGCGCCCAGGTCTGGCGCCGGCCCCGCAACGCGACCCGGTGTCCGAGAGAACCAGGCGGGTACGCCCGGGAAGCGCACCGGTCCGTGCGGGGTGTCCACGGTCTCGAATAGTCCGACCGCGTTGAGATGCGGATCGTCGAACAGGGCGCCTGGCGTGTTGAGTGGCGCCGCCGGTATCTCGAGTTCGCCGAACAGCGCCAGCCATTCCTGCGTTGAGCGCTGTTTCAGCGTCTCGGCCACTAATCCGTACACCGTGTCAATGTGGCGGGCACGCTGTTCCAGCGTCGAATAAAGCTCGCTGGCCCACGGTGGCCGCACTGCGTTGATGAATGCGTTCCAGTGCTTGTCGTTGTAGATCAATGCGGCGATGTGGCCATCGCTGGTGCGATACGGGCGACGGTTGGGCGCCACGGTGCGCGGATAAACCGCCGGCCCCAGGGGAGGGTCGAACAGGGCGCCGTTGGCGTGTTCGACGAGCATGAAGCTGGCCATGGTTTCGAACATGGCCACCTCGACTTCCTGCCCCTCCCCCGTACGCTCGCGGTGAAACAACGCCATGATCGTTGCGTACAGCGCGGTCAGCCCAGCGACCTTGTCGGCCAGGATGGTTCCGACGTAGTCGGCCTCACCGGTCAGTTGTTCTTGTACCGCCGGCAGACCGCATTCGGCCTGGATCGTGTCATCATAGGCGGGGCGGTCGCGGTCGGGTCCGCGCCGCCCGTACCCGTAGCAATTGGTGTAAACGATCGCCGGATTGATCGCGGCGACGTCCTCGTAGGCGAAGCCGAGCTTGGCGATCGCTTTGGCGCGCATCGAGTGGATGAATACATCCGCTGTCTCAAGAAGCGCGCGCAGCGCCGCTGTCCCGGCGTCGGTTTGCAGATCGAGAACGACGCTGCGCTTGCCGCGGTTGACGTTGACGAACACCCCACTCATGCCTGGCACCGGACCGACCGAGATAAAGCGGGTGTTATCGCCCTCTGGCGGTTCGATTTTGACCACGTCAGCGCCCATGTCGGCCATGATCTGCGTACAGTACGGCCCCATCACCATGGCGGTGAGGTCTATGACGCGTACACCCGTCAGGGGTCCGCTAGGCATGGCGCGCCTCCTGGGTGGCCATCGAGAAGCTGTAGCGGATGTGCTGACCGTGCCCGTCGGGCACGACCGGAAAAACCAGCGGTGTCTCGATGTTTCGGATCGCATCGAGGTGCATACCAACGTCCTCGACCGTCCATGTCGGCCGTTGCACGCCGGGGCTTTCGGCGATCACCGCCCGGGCCACCCGACCCGCCAGCGCGATGAACACCTCTCCGGTCACCGAACACTTTTCGTGTGCCAGCCAACCCACCACGGGCGCAACGAATTCCGGACCCATGGGCGGATAGGCCGAGGTGTCAACACCTTCGGCCATTCTCGTGACGGCGGCGGGCACGATCACGTTGCACGTTACGCCGTCAGCGCCGCCCTCCAACGCCACGACGTTGGAAAGTCCGATCATGCCGGCCTTTGCGGCCGCGTAGTTGGCCACGTCGTGGTTGCCGTACAAGCCGCCTATCGACGACGTCAACACAATGCGGCCGTACCCCGCATCGCACATGATGGGGAACACGGGCCGCACGACATGGAATGCGCCGCGCAGGTGGACATCCAGCACCGCGTCGAAATCCTCGTAGCTCATTTCTTTCAGCGATGCGCGGCGTACGATCCCGGCGTTGTGGATGAGGATGTCGATGCGGCCGTACGCGTCAAGCGCCGCGTCGATGATCGCCTTGCCGCCGGCTGGGGTGGCCACCGAGTCGGTGTTGGCGACGGCTTGACCACCGGCAGCAACGATCTCACGCACCACATCGTCGGCCGGACCGGCATCGGTGCCGTCACCGGTGAGGCCGCTCCCTGGATCGTTGACGACAACCTTCGCCCCCTGAGACGCGAGCAGCATGGCGTAGGAGCGGCCGAGCCCTCGGCCGCCCCCGGTGACGACCGCTACCTTGCCGTCGAATCCCCAGTCAGCCATCTAAATTCTCAAGTACCAGACCGTCTAGGTCGCCTTTTGCGCGCCATTCCTTGAGCAAGTCGTCGAACGCGTAGAAGCCCGGCATGTAGGGGTCGCCGATAGCCGAGCGGATACCCTCGCCGCCACCGCCGCCCTCATTGTTGTAATAGCCGGGCGTGCACGAGACGGCGAATTCCGAGTTGTCTATCGATGTTTCGCGGATCGTCTTGACCCAGTTGTCTTGAGCTTCCTGGCTCGGCTCGACGGTCGTCGCGCAGCGCGCTATTGCCTCGGAAACGATGTAGGCGATGTGTTCGGCCTGTTGCTCGAGCATCGCGGTGGTATTCCCCGCCACGCCGCCCTGAATGAAGCCGGTGAAGAACTGGTTGGGGAAGCCGCGGCTGGTCATCCCATGGAGTGATTTGTAGCTGTCGCGCCAGTGATCGAAGAGCGACAGACCGTCGCGACCCTCGATTGCCTCGACTGCGTACCGACGGCTGATATCGGTGGTGATCTCGAAACCGCTGGCGAAGATGACGCAGTCGACTTCGTACTCAACACCGTTGGCGACGATCCCCTTCTCGGTGAGTCGTTCGACTCCTTTGGATTCCGAAACGTCAACCAGCGTGACGTTTGGGCGATTGAAGGTCGGCAGGTATTCGTCGTTGCTGCAGGGGCGCTTGCACATGAACCGGTAGTACGGTTTGAGCGCTTCGGCGGTCTTCGGGTCGTCGACGACCCCTTCGACGCGGCGCCGCAACCGCTCCATCATTTTGTAATCCTCTTCTTCGCGCATCACCATGATCTGCTCGATGGTCAGTGCTGCGGGATCGTCGGCAGCCGCGACCCGCGCGGTCAGGTTGCGCCCCAACTCGGTCCAGAAGTCGCAGACCATATCTGGCTCGTCGAACACCACGCCTTCCCCCAGCGGTGACCAGCGATGGAAGTTGCGCTTGCGCTTTTCCTGCCAGCCGGGCTGCAGGGAAGCCGCCCACCGCGGGTCGGTCAGCTCATTGCCGCGCAGGTCCACCGATGACGGTGTGCGCTGAAAGACGTAGAGGTGCTGCGTGTCTCGGCCCAGGTGCGGTACCAGTTGCACGCCGGTCGCGCCAGTACCGACAAGCGCAACCCGCTTGTCATGCAGCTTGTGCAGTCCGCCGTTGGCATCACCACCCGTGTAGTCGTAATCCCAGCGAGCGGAATGGAATGTATGCCCCTTGAAGTCCTTGATACCGGGGATGCCGGGCAGCTTCGGCCGGTTGAACGAGCCCTGTGCCATCACGACGAACCGGGCACGAATGTCGTCACCGCGATTGGTGCTCAACCGCCAACGCTTGATTGTCTCATCCCAGCGCGCCGCGCGAACCTGAGTGGAGAGGATCGCGCCGTCGTAAAGTCCGAAATGCTTTGCGATGCGGCGACAGTGCTCGTAGATCTCGGCGCCGTCGGCGAACTTTTTTGACGGAAGGTAGTTGAGTTCTTCCAGCATAGGGATGTAGCAGTAGGCGTCGTTGTCGCACTGGATTCCCGGGAAGCGATTCCAGTACCAGACCCCGCCGAAGTCGCCGCCCATCTCGATGATGTGCACGTCTTCGACACCGGCTTTCTTGAGGTACGCGCCGGCCAACAGTCCGGTGATGCCGCCGCCCAGCACCGCCACGTCGATGTTCTCGTCGATCGGCGTTCGTGGCGTCACTGGGGTGTGGGGATCGACCTCGGAAAATTCCGCGAAGTCGTCCTTGAGTTCCAGGTACTGCTTCGACCCCTCCGGGCGCAGCCGCTTATCGCGCTCGAACAAGTACTTTTTTCGCAGCGCGTCGATATCGATGTCGTCCGGCGTCTGCGTCGGGGGGCAGGTATCAGACCGCCTATCAAACTGGGTCATCTATCTCAAAGCTCCCGAGGTTCGCCGGTGCCCATGTACTTCGATAATTGGTGGTGCAGGTTGACGGTGCTGCGTTCCCGGTAGGGGTTGGGCTTGGTGCCCCGGAAGCCAAGGGATTTCATGCCCTGCTGCACTGCGGCCATGTTGGAGAAGTCCTGCGGCAATACCGACCGCCATCGGGGGTCACCGACCGGCGTGTACTCCCACTCCGCCTGGGGCTCTTGGCCTTTCGGGTACAGCTCGAACACCGACACCTCGAAGATGCACTTATCCGGGTTGTAGCTGGGGTGCGGCCGCGCACCGTAGCACAGCGCGCTGGTCAGACCCTGCCCGATCTGGAAGTTCGGGAATATCTGCCATGCAGTGCCGGCCTGGCCGAGGATGTCGGCTGGAATCGTCGGCCAGATCACGCCGCGGGCTTCGTCGTCGCGGCGCGCTGACGCCAGCCAGTGCTCGAGAACTTTGTCGGCCGGTGTCCCCTCGGGTAATTCATCAACCAGTCGCTTGGCGGCATTCACCAGCGTCTGGGTGGTGGTGGCGTTGGTCTCCTCCATCGTGTACACCTGCATCTCCGCGGTGGACACCCGCGGATCGGCGCCGACGCCGAGGCGGATCTTGGACTTGGTGGCCTCCAGATCCTCTGGAGCGTCATAGCCGATGTTGCTGTGCTTGCCCTGCGCCTTGGCCCAGCCCTTGAATTCGCCGAACTTGTTGAACTCCGGATGGGTTGTGTAGACGTGGTAGGTCTCGTTGAAGGCCTCCAGCGCCACCTTCCAGTTGCAATCGAAGGACAACCACTTGCGCCATTTGCAGCGCATGTTTTCCAGGCCGAACGGGTCGAGAATCTTCGCGGCGGGAAACAGATAATCGGCCAGCGGCTCGCAGTCGGGGTCCATGTTGATCCACAGCCAACCGCCCCAGGTGTCGACCTTGACCGATCGCAGGTGGGTGTTCTCGGGAGTCAGCGCGTCCTGCCAGTCCTGCTTTTCGCGGATGTGCGTGCATGTTCCGTCCAGGCCGTAGGTCCAGCCGTGAAAGCCGCAGACGAACGACTTACGGGTGCGCCCGCGGGCGTTCTTCGCGCCCTCCGGGGTATCGATCAGCCGGCGGCCGCGGTGCATGCAGACGTTGTGGTGGGCTCGAAAACCGCCTGATTCGTTGTCGCCGCTGCGCACCACGATGATCGAGTCGTCGAGAATGTCGTAAGTCAGGTAACTGCCCACCTCGGGCAGCTCTTCGACACGGCCAACCTGCTGCCAGACTTTCCGCCATAGCTTGTCGCGCTCCGCGCGGGCGTAGTTCTCGCTGATGTACGCCTCGACACCGATCGTCGTCGGCTTCGAAAGCTCCTCGGCTGAAGTGGAATTCACATCTTTGGCCAGATCGGTCATCACATGCTCCTTATCGCCGCTCGGAAGGAGTCGTCTTTGAGGAAAAGCGAGGTGTTGTCGGCGTCCAAATGTGTCCATTTCAGATCCAGGCCGCCGTCCACCAGCAGCGTCTGGCCGGTGATGTAGCTGGAAAGATCCGACAACAAGAACAGGATGGCGCCGGCGATTTCGTCGGGACGGCCGCGCCGACCCATGGCGATGGCACGGCGGTCGCGCTGGGCGTCTTCGTCGACGTAAGTGCGGGATGCCGGCGTCGCGGTAACGCCTGGGGCTACCGCGTTGACCCGGATCTCGTCGAGCGCCAATTCAACGGCCATGGTGCGGGTCATCGCCGCAACCGCCGCCTTGGCCGTGCCGTAGGCGATGTGGAACGGTGCGGTGTTCATCCCGCTGATCGAGGAGATCGACACGATCGACCCGCGGCGTTTGCGCGCCCTGAGCTCCGCGGCCACGGCCTGGCTCATGAAAAATGTGGTTTCCAGGTTTTGGGTGAACAGGTCACGCCAGTCGCTGCGGGTCACCCGGGTCGACGGCATCCAGGTCGACGGCGCGGCCCCGCCCGCCACGTTGACGAGCCCGTGCAGGTCGCCGTCGGCTCGGACCGCCTGCGCCATCGCGGCAGCTACCCCGTCATCGGTCGCCACGTCGGCGGCCACTGGGACGATCGACAGCCCCTGGGCGATCAGCGGGGCGATGTGCTCGTCGAGATTCTGCCGGCACCGGCTCACCGCGATCACCGTCGCGCCGGCCTCGGCGACCATGCGGGTGACGGTGGTGCCGATCCCGCCCCCGGCGGCGCCGGCCACCACCACCACCCGATGATCGAGGCTGAGCGGATTATCAGCCATTACTGCTTTTGTCCGGACAAAATAGACATATGTGCATAATTGAGAATATGATTCTCTGCAAATGGCTGAGCGTCAAGTACGGTCATCAGAGCCTTTCCGACCTATTGTCTGGACCAAGCCTTGTTGCTAACGTCACCGGCTGAAACGCCCGGACAACACGGCCCCGGAGGTCAACTACCGATGTTGCTGCAAGAAGGGCGCTCGGGTGCAGGAATCTCGCCGAGCGTCGCCGATGGTTGGCGCCTGGAGCGGCTCACCCCGCCGAGTCGGCTGTTCGGCGCCAACGGTCTGCGCGCCGGCCCTGACGGCCGGATCTACGTCGCGCAGGTGACCGGTAGCCAGATCAGCGCCCTGGACATCGAGACCGGCCGACTGGAGACCATCAGCCCCAAGGGCGGCGACATCGTCGCGCCCGACGACGTGGCTTTCGACCCGAACGGCAACCTTTACGCCACCGAGGTCATGGACGGTCGGGTCAGCGCGCGCAGCACCGACGGTCACACCCGGGTGCTGCGCGACGATCTCCCGTCCGCCAATGGAATCACCGTCCACCAGGGCCGGCTGTTCATCGGCGAATGCCGGGAAGGCGGGCGCCTCCTCGAGCTTGATCTCACCGGTGGCCCGCCGCGGGTACTGCTGGAAAATGTCCCGTCGCCCAACGCGATGGAGGTCGGCCCGGACGGGCTGCTGTACTTCCCGGTGATGAGCGCCAACGAAATCTGGCGGATCGGCCCGGACGGCGGTGCGCCGGAGACCGTCGCCACCGGCCTCGGCGTGCCGGATTCGGTGAAGTTCGATTCGACCGGCCAGATCGTGTCGACCCAGGTGCACAGCGGCCAGGTGTTGCGCATCGACCCGCGCACCGGCGAGCAGACGGTGTTGGCCTATCTCAGCCCCGGCTTGGACAACTCGACCTTTGTCGGGGATCGGCTATTCGTCTCGAATTTCACCGGTGAGATCACCGAAATCCTCGGCGGCGGAAGAACTTCGACCCTGCTGCCGGGTGGCCTGAACTGGCCGCTGGACCTGGCCGTCGGCGCCGACGGCCAGCTCTACGTTGCCGACGGCACGTACTTCTACGTTGTGCTGCCTGATCGCACACTGCAGACGGTGGGCATGCTGTTCAGCCCGGGCTACCCGGGTTTCCTGCGCGGCGTCGTGCCGGCCGGGCCCGGCGAGTTCGTCGTCACCACCTCGGGTGGTCAGGTGTCGCGCTACCGACCCGCAGGCGGCGAAACCGAGGTGCTGGCAGACGGATTCGATCAGCTCTACGGGGTGGCGATTACCGGCGACGGTGCCGTCGTGGCCGCCGAACTCGGGACCGGACGGGTGCTGTCGATCCGGGCCGGGCAGGTCGAGGTGATCGGTTCGGGCTTGCACGATCCCGTCGGGCTGGCGATTGCGCCCGACGGTGCCTGCCTGGTCTCCGAAGCGGGCGCCGGGCGAGTGGTCAGAATCGCCGGGTCCGGCGTACACACCGTGGTGGACGATTTGCAACGGCCGCAAGGCATTCTGGTGCACGGGCGGCAGCTGTACGTCGTCGACGCCGGCGCCAAGGCGTTGATCGCCGTCGATCTGGAGGACGCGACCCGGCGCATCATTGCCTCCGACTTGCCGCTGGGCGCTCCACCCGGCGTGGTCCCCAAGCCGCTGAAGGGCATGCCGCCGTTCTCCGGTCCGCAGGGGCCGTTCGCCGGCATCGCCGCCGGACCGGACGGCACCTTGTACCTGTCGGCCGACGCGGAGGGCAGCGTGCTGGCGTTGCGGCGGGACGGTCATGATGGCTGACGAGCGAGCAGCCGACCACCGCTATCTGCAGGTCGCGCGGGCGCTGCGAAAGGAAATCGTCGACGGGGTGTACCCGGTAGGATCGCAGCTTCCCACCGAACATCAACTGTGCGAGCGGTTTTCGGTCAGCCGCTACACCGTCCGCGAGGCGTTACGGCGGCTACGCGACGACAACCTGGTTGCCTCGCGGCCGCGGGCCGGCACGCTCGTCGTACCGCGGCCCTCCTCGGACTCCTACGTGCAAGACGTCGTCTCGATCAACGATCTGCTGGCCTTCGCGACCGGCGCGCAATTCGCGATCGAATCCACCGGGATGGTTCGGGTCGACGACGAGTTGGCCAGCCGGACCGGGCTTACCAGCGGCGAAGAATGGTTGGCCGTCCGCGGTTTCCGGCAGATCGAGGGTGTGACGTTTCCGGTGTGCCGGACCGAGTACTACATCAACCGGGCATTTGCGGCGGTCGGCAGGCTGCTGCAACGTCATACCGGTCCGATCTTCCCGCTGATCGAAGATCTCTTCGGGCTGAGCATCGTCGAGGTTCGCCAGGAGATCGCAGCGGTGCTGATCTCGCCGGTCCTCGCCGACGAGCTCAGCGTCGACGCCGGTGGCCCCGCGCTCGAAGTGCACCGCACCTACACCACGTCCGACGGCGAGGTGGCCCAGGTGACGATCAACACGCATCCCGCCGCGCGTTTTCGTCACTCGATGACGATGCGACGGGTCCGCGGCTAATCTCACGCTTGGATGCCAAGCAACGTGACCGAGAAACTGATCGGTGGCCGACGGGTTCGCTGGGACGACGAGCGGGCCGCCGATGCCTATGCCCGCGGGTGGTGGGTGCGCGACACCCTGGCTGACTCGTTGATCGAGGCTGCGCAGCGCACCCCGCAGCGAACGGTGCTGATCGACACTGCATGCCAAATGGACTGCCGTAGCCTCCACGACGAAGCCTCGGCGCTGGCACAGGCCCTGCTGGCCCGCATGCCGACCGGCAGCGTGGTGTCATTGATGCTGCCCAATTGGCACGAGGCCACGATCATTTACCTGGCGGCGACGATGGCCGGAATGGTCGTGAACCCGATCCTGCCGTCGCTACGGGATCGCGAGCTGCTCTTCATCCTCAACGACGCGAACACCCGGATGATCTTCGTGCCATCGGTTTTCGGGCGACACGACTACGCGGCGATGATGGATCGGGTAGTCGGCCAGATGGATTCGCCGCCCGAAGTTGTTGTGGTACGCGGCGGCGGATCGCTGCCCGCAGCCGGCGCGCTCACGGCCGAGCTGCCGACACTGGATCCCGATGCGGTGCGGATGATCCTCTACACATCAGGCACCACGGGTCGTCCGAAAGGTGTTCTGCACAGTCATAACTCGATGCATGCGCTGATCTGCCAGATCCGAGATTATTGGCAGGTGCAGCCGGGCGACAGGTTTTTGGTGCCGTCGCCGATTGCGCACATCGGCGGCTCGATCTATGCCTTCGAATGCCCGCTGCTCCTCGGCACCTCCGCGGTCCTGATGGAACGCTGGAACGCCGATGAAGCGGTCGAGCTCATCCGGACCCACCGCTGCACTCACATCGCCGGGGCGACGCCTTTCCTGGAGCAATTACTCACCGCCGCTGAATGCGCCAGCACCCGGCTGCCGGAGCTGAAGCTGTTCGTCTGCGGCGGCGCTTCGGTGTCGCCGTCGTTGATCCGCAGGGCGGCAGACTATTTCGAGCGCGCCGTGGTCACCCGGGTGTACGGCTCGACCGAAGTTCCGGTGACGACAGTCGGTGCCCCGCTCGACCCCGACCATGCCGCGGACACCGATGGACGCCCTGGATTCGCGCAAGTCACCCTCCGCGATGGCGAAATCTGTGCACGCGGACCGCAAATGCTGGTCGGATACCTGCACCCCGGCGACGAAGCCGGATCGTTCGACGCCGACGGATATTTCCGCACCGGCGATCTCGCCCGCTGGGTCGACGACGACTACCTCGTCGTCACCGGGCGGGCCAAGGACCTCATCATCCGAAACGGCGAGAACATCGCGCCTAAAGAAATCGAGGACATCCTCATCGACCATCCCGGTATCGCGGAGATCGCCGTCGTCGGTCTGCCGGATACTCGCACCGGGGAGCGCGCTTGCGCGGTCATCGTGCCCACCGACCAGCCGCGTCCCGACGTCGCGACCCTGCGTAGCTTCCTGCAGGCACAGGGGGTCGCCACGTTCAAAGCCCCTGAGCAAGTGGTTATTTGGAAGCAACTCCCGCGAAATGACGCCGGTAAGGTGCTCAAGCATCAGATCCAGGCGGCCCTGACCGAGACGGACGGATGACATGCAGGTAGCGATCGTAACCGGCGCAACAGGCGGTATCGGCTTCGGATGTGCGACCAAGCTCTCCGAGATGGGAATGGCGGTGGTGGCCACCGGCCGCAACGAGCAACGGCTCGCCGAGTTGGCCGAGGCCATCGGCGCACCCGACCGTATCGCGACCGTTGCGGTCGACCTGACCGACGACGACGCACCCAGCCGCATCGTCGAAGCCGCAGTCGAACGCTGGGATCACATCGATTTCCTGATCAACAATGCCGGCGTGGGTAATCCCACGCCGTTGCACGCAACCGACGACGAGACCTTGGATTACTTCCTCAATGTGATGTTGCGCGCGCCGTTCCGGCTGGCGCGCGACGTGCTACCGCACATGCAGCCCGGCTCGGCGATCATCAACATCACCTCGACATTCGCCGTGGTGGGCGGCCTTCGTGGCGGACCGTACTCCGCGGCCAAGGGTGGCCTGACCGCGCTGACCACCCATATCGCCTGCCAGTACGGGTCGCACGGAATACGCTGCAACGCCGTGGCTCCCGGGGTGATCCAGACGGCGATGACCGAAGAGCGTCTGCAGGATCCACGCTTTAGGCGGATCAACATCGAGATGACACCGCACCAACGGCTGGGCACCGTCGACGACGTCGCGAGCACCGTCGCGTTTTTGTGCTCGCCCGGCGGCAGTTTCATCAACGGACAAACCATCGTGGTCGACGGCGGGTGGAGCTCGACCAAGTACCTGTCGAAGTTTGCCTTGACGTCGGAGTGGACAGCCCGGTGAACCGGTAGACGCTGCTCCAGCACCCAGAATCGAGCAGCAATAACAAGCCTTTTGACGCTTGGCGCGGGGACTTTAGCCACTAGGAGCCGATGCGGGGTTCTTTTAGCGTCAGTTACTGACACGACAACCCGCGAAGAGAAGCCCGAAGGACATCGCCATGAAGCGTTACGTGTTGGGCGCGCTGCTGGTAGCCGCGCTGGCCACTACGGCCGTCGCGCATGCCGACAACCAGGATGATGATTTTGTTGCGCTCGTCGCTGCGCAAAACATTCCCGGCACGCCCGAGCAGTGGATCGCCTCCGGGCGCGCCGCCTGCAACAACTACGGCAGCTACGCCTTGCTTGTCCAACAGATCCACCTACAGGAATCGGGGCTATCTCAAGACCAGGCGAACCGGGTGATATCCGACGGGATTGAGGTGTATTGCCCGGACAAAGAGGGCGCGCTGCGGCTGCCCGAAGACTTCAACCACTGATTGCGGCTCACGCCTCGTAAGTGACGTGATACCAGTGACGGACCGGCTTGTGGCTCTTGTCGACTCGACCGGTGTCCGTCACGCTCACCACGTTGACATCGGTCAAATCGGGATTGTGGGCCTCGATGTAGCGCTCCAACTCGCGGACAAGCGCGTGGTGCGGCTGAGCGGGGTTGGCGAGCGCATTGGTCGTGTGTGTCGGTGGCACGCGACCAATTATGCCGACTGCGCGAAGTGGTTGCGGATCCCCGACAGCATCGCGATGTGCGCGTTGACCGCTTCCCGCCGGGTCATCGGCGCCAGCAGTCGGGGCGCGGCGATCTGCAGCCGTTCGGTCAGACGAGTGCCAGTATCGATCGGATCGAAGGTGACGGTGCCGCGCAGCCGCACCCGAGGGAATTGACGCGCCTCGGTCAGCACATCACCGTGCACCGGCACCTCGACCCGGGCCCAGTAGCTTATCCGCAAAGCGAGGGCGCCCAACGGGATGCGGTCACGTACCCGGTACGTCTGCGCGTAACCGTCCGCGGTCTCGCTGCGCGAGATGGTCTGTACCGAAACGACCAGCGGATGAACGACTTTGATGTTGTCCAGATCCACGTAGAAGTTGCGCACCTCGTCGGGTGTCGCGGGTATGTCTTCGGTCAGGGTTTCCGCTGCGTGGGCGATCCATAAGCTCACAGTGGGCCAATCTAGCGGCTGCGGGCCAGCGCTTCGATGAATGCGGCGATGCGGCCGCGTGTCTCCTCGTTAATCCAGCTGGCCCGGACCTGGGCATCCATTTCCGCGCCTGCGTCGATCGCGACGCGAGCCGGCTGGTGCAGCTGTCGCTTGGTGGCGGCGTACGCGCTCCGGGCAAACTGGCCGAGTTCACCCGCGGTCGCTATCGCCTGGGACATCAGCTCATCCTTGCCGACGATCGCGTCGATCCACTCACGGGCTAACGCAGTGTCGGCGTCAATCGTGCTGGCCCGCAGGGCTGCCCGGGTCACCGACGTCCCCATCGCGAAACGGCATATCTCAAGGGCTGCCACCGGGAAGGGGACACCGACGGCCAGCTCGGTGAGGC
>Ga0335075_10009442_pt1 | contig 14875 bp, 8 predicted proteins | sample Lox_Sample_24_FD_206723 | JGI IMG/M metagenome (GOLD analysis project Ga0335075, IMG submission 206723) | Soil microbial communities from Loxahatchee National Wildlife Refuge, Florida, United States - Lox_Sample_2.4 | ecosystem: Environmental > Terrestrial > Soil > Wetlands | place: USA: Florida...
TGCACATCACCCTGCTTCGCCCGCTCTACCAGCAGTACGTCAGGATGCACTTCTTCAGTGCCTGATGTTTGGATCATCGCCATAGGGAAAAAGGTTCAGAGATTGCAGCCTCAACCACCCCACGCAGCCCAATCTCCGACTACTTCTATCCTATATCTGCGGAGGATTTGAGGCAAAAGCATACTAAATCAGTTACTACGTGACAATTTTCGCTCTTGGATATTCCCCACGCAATGCGTTTACCAATTCCGGGCTAATCCGACTTCCTTTAAGGCCGAGTTTTTGAAGGTTAGGCAATATAGGAAAAGATCCAGAAATCTCAACGTTGTATAGATCGAGCGTTTCCAAGTTCGTGAGCTTAGACAGCCAGTGAACATCACTGATCCTGACGCGAGACAAATATAAATGCTTTAAACCACGCAAACCACCGATCGACGAAATATCACCCTCGAATCCACCCAGACTGAGGCGATCGAGTTCCGTATCCGCTAGAACTGCTAAATTCATGTCCGAGTCAAATAGCGAGAGGCTCTGCAGACCGCTAAGGCTCCGTAACGCTTCTTGATTACTTATTTTCCCCTCCCATATGGAGAGTGACTTTAGTTCGGTCATCCCATAAATTTGGCCTGCATCAACATCGGAATACCTTATCCATAAAGATGACAGTGCCGAGAGTGACCTTAATGGCGAGAGGTCATTGACACTGACTCGCGAAAGCGTAAGGACTCGAAGCTCTGGCAATGATCGTAGGGGAGAAAGATCGGCTACTGCTGGGCCTGCAAGAGTCAACGAGCGAAGGTGGGAAAGCCTTTGAAGCACGGCAAGATCGCGCGCCCTACCTCCTGAAAGCGACAGCTCTCGCGCATGTTCAAGATTGATAATTTGACCAATGTCAAAACCAAACCTTGCGATCATATGGGATACGGCATCACCAGGAAGCCGCGTAGGATCCAATCGGGGTGCAATCCACTCTAAGAACATATCAGGATCCACTCGGTCAGAGGCCCGCACAACTTCCTTTAACACCAAGTCAGAGCCATTCGCATACTCTGCAATCGCCTGCACCGCATCCAGCGAACCAACCATTGCGAGCGCACGGATACATGCGGAAGATTGCCTTGCCGTCAAAAATCGACTGTGTCTTAAGAACGGAATTGCCATTTCGCCCGCAGCTTCGGCTATTTCCATCGCTTCTAACATGCTTTTGGGAGGAAATAGATTCGCCAAACGGCTCTCAACTTCGCTCCGTAAGCTGCTGTCGACATCAACGGCGGCATCAAGGCATGCGGCAGCGAGCAGGTGAAGTTGGGGGCGACTATCTCGATGTGCATCACCTTCGCTGAGTAATGACTGGATCAAGTCTTTTCTTTCACTCGGCCTTGCGAGCCCTGCTCCAAGAATCACTACCTCTCGCCATTGTGGATTCGTAGCGTTCGAAAGAAGCAAACCTATGTCCCCCTCCGCTACAGCGGCATTGGCTGACATGAATTCCTGAAATGTCCGGTGAGCAAAATCAAGTTTGCCCTCAAGAGGCTCTCGCAATATACCGCTTCGCTCTAGAAAAAAACGGGATGCACTCTCGCCAGTTAGAGCAACCCCATCCCTTCCGTCAGGCCGAAAAGTTGCAATTTTTTTGTCAAATCGATCTCTGGCCGAAGCGAGCGCGATTTCGGTCCAACCATTCTTAAGCATCCAGTACGCCAAGTCATCAAGCAATGATCGTTTTTGTCGGTAATTGAGTCGTGGATAACCGCCAATATGAAGACCGCTTTCAGGATCACGTCTTTCAAGAAGCATCGAACAGCACCGCTCATAAAGATCGAGGCGGTCTTCTGGAAGCTGTTCGTTAGTGTCACGATGCAGAGCGCAGATTACGCCGCAAAGCAGCGGATTAGTGGCCAGACGACGGATGGCACGATTCCCTCTTAATGTCATCTTGAGGTTGCTGGCAAGGTGTTCTAGTGCTCCAACCTCCTCCTCTCGCTGCGCTTCCCCAACAACTGCCCTATGCCAGTGATCAATAAAAGTTTCGATCTCCTCTGTGTCCATTGGTTGAAGATCAGCGTCCGCGAATGCCTCATCCTCGAGCCAATTTTGCCCGACGGCATGCGGCCTAGATGTAACGATGAACCGGCAATTTGGAAAGGTCCCTACCAGCTCTTTGACCCATCTGCGTACAGCATCTCGTCTAGAATCGATAACTTCGTCGACACCGTCGATCATGATCACCGCTCTGCCGGAATGGAGCCTCTGATGTACCCAACCTTGCGGCATTGCGCCAGCGATGGCTGGTGCTACGAACGACGGGAAGTCCTCAGGGCGGGGAAAGTCGGAGTCGCCGACTTGGCGAAGTCGAATTAGAAATGGAAGCGCGTCATTCCAATCCTCTAGAGGCTGTTCGAAATCCTTTGACGCGGCCCGAACCGCGATCCACTGAAAAAGTGTGGTCTTCCCGGCGCCGGCCGGGCCCCTGACCATTAGGCGACGGCTCCCCGCAAGAGCAGACTCAACCGCCTGGACGGCCGAGTCGTCGCTCTCGGTCTCCTCCTCTCCACCTATCTCTTTGGCCTTGGCGTCGAAGTCCCTCGTTGAGTCGCTAACGTTTAGGCTCACGTAAGCAACGCTCAGCGGATGAGATTTACTCGCGCGAGAGAGATCAACACCAAACAACTCTAGTCTGTTCAGGTTCCTCATAACGGCCCGTCGGTATTCCGTTTCGAAATTTGCGGATTCCGCCTCTTCACTGTCTTCGACCTTGGCCCTGATGCGATCCAGACTCTCCAACGTCCGATGGGCAGCATCGATCAGCACGCGATCGCGTCTAAGCAACTCGGCGAAAGTGCGCTCACTAAAGTGAGGCAATTCGCCAGCTATATCGACAATCGACTGACTAGCTTCTTCAATTACACGCTTGAAAAGCCATGCGCGCGGCTCGGGTAAGAGCGAAAGTTGCTCATTCGCCTCAGCGACAAAGTGGTTAGTAAGTTTGACCGGGTCGAGATCTCTTTCGAGCAGGAGTTCAGCGCTAATTTTGCTGCGGTCGAGAGTCTGCGCGACGAGCTTGGCGACGGCTTCTTGATCGTCAAACATTAATTGCCGCCCCTCAGTTTCAAATGTAAACTTAAGGCTTTCCGCCGCCTCTTCTCCTATCGCTTGCAGCTGCCTTTCAGCCTCATTTCTGGCACGTAGGTCAGGGATGAGCTTTGCGAGGACGTCGATCGCCGAACCACCCGCTTCAACCGCGGCATCATTGTCGCCAGCCCAGAGCTTTAAAACCGTCTTTGCTACAGCGGGACCCACGCACGACACGAGAATCTCAAGCAATGGCATCCGCAATCCTCGTTGTTACGTTTTCTCCATCTTAGCTCCCTCACTGCCGGCGGTGGGTGGCCCATTCAAGCCCTCTTTTGGCTTGAGTGGGAAACCGGAGTGGAGTCGACGCCCGTGGCCGCGGCACGCGGTCCATGCGTGCTGGGGTGGAGGCTAAACGACCCCCAACAAATAATTCCTAAAATTTCCGGCGGGCGACCCATCCTCGACCCGGCCACAACTCCGCGCGCCCAATCCTTTCACGCGTGCTGCGGCTACTGCGCGGGCAGAGAGTCGAGGAGCATTTTGATCGCCTGGCGGTAGTCGAGATCTGGGGGAACGGCTGAAAAGCCGGCCATCTCGTCGGTTATGTGGAAACCCAGGGATTTGATCAGAAGAGCCTTGCCCGTCAGGTTGAGCTTCATGCGGGTGAGCTCCCACTCGCCGCCATCCACGTAGCTCTGCTCGAAGAAGACGGTGCCGCCCTTGTCCAGATGGCCGAGGATGCCCCAGCCGAAGTTGACGCTGGCGATGAGATGGGCGCTCAGACGGACGAGGCGGTCCTGGCAAGCCTCCATCCACACATCGCCGGCCATGCCGCGGAGGACTTCCGACTCAATGTCGGGCGGATTCCACTGCGGGTTCGGCGTGAAGGTCAGGTGCCAGCAGAGCTGGGTGGGTTGCGAGGTCGCGGGGGGCGGCAGACCGGCAACGCCGGGGATCAGGATGTCCGGGGTGGAGGTGACCTGGCAGGGGCCGGAGCCGGCGTAACGGTAGAGGAAGGCGTCGGGCAGCAGCCGGAGGAGTTTATCGACGCGGGCCTGGTCGGCCTGTTCGCTGCTGAGGCGGTGCTGCTGGAGCGCGGGGTTGGCGGCGAGGGCGTGAAGGCGGTCGATCTGCCGCTGGCGGGCCACGGGGCTTAGAGGTCGGCCGTTGGAGGCGACGACCAAAGCTACGTCGCCCTGGGGGGTTTCGATGATTTCCTGGACAATGTTGTGGTGATTGTCCTGCTTGTGGAGAAAATAGCGGAGAGGGCGGTGGTTGGCATCCTCAGCGAGACGCTCGGCGACCGCGCGGCGGACCAGGGCGGCGGGGTCGATGGGCGGGGCGGGCGAGGTCTGGGCGAAGGCGTCAGAGGCGACGAGCAGCAACGCAGGGGCGAGGACAGCAAGGGTCCGGCGGGCGAGCAGGCTGCAGGCGATGGGCAGAGACATCAGGAATATATTAGACGGACGGGTGGACGCAAAGTTCCGGCGGGCCAAGTTCCGGTGGGGAGGAGTTGACTCATGCGTTGCGCCTCCTCTGAGAGCCTGCCCTGAGCCTGCCGAAGGGGCGGTACGGGGATCGCGAATCCCCATTCCGGGGTTCGAATCCAGCGACAAAGAGGAGGCGGAATTGACCGCCTCCCCTTGAAACGCGCTCGTCGTTCTTATGCTGGTACGGGCGAGTGAGCGGTGATCTTATGGAATGTCGAGTTGACCACCTCGGACGTCTGAACCTTGGGAGTTCCATCGATCAGTTTTGAGCAGATCTTCAACACTTCAGGGTACGTCTTGGTGTCGTAGTTCTCTGCATCCCTCTTGTTCTCCCACAGGCTGATCGCCGTCACGTCCAATCCATTGGCATTGGCGAGCGTGAGTTCATCCTTGAACCCCGCTTGTTTGCGAAGCAATGGGAGAACTTGGGTGTCAAATACGTGGCCGTACTCGGTAATCATGTTCGGCTTCAGATGAACAGAAACTTTGCGTGCATACATAAGTCCTCCTTAAGAGGCTGATTGTTGGCTAAGGAGAGAGAACTTCAGATGGGCTGACTTAGTTCAGGGAACCTGAAAGAGGGGGCGGTGGAGTAACCGGCTCATCTCTGACGCTACCTGAACGCCATGGGTTTGTCCAATTGGGTCGATAACCCGCGGTGGGCCAGCTTGAATTGCTTTTGAAGGGGACGGGCTTCAGTTTGAATTGCTTTTGAAGGGGACGCGCTTCAGCCCGTCCGTAAGCTGAAGAAAATCATTGCGGCTTTAGCCGCTGAGGCAATGCCTCCCCTTAAATTGACCCGCTACCGGATGAAAATCCGCATCAGCCTTTACCGAATCACCGGTGCCAGCGCGATACTCGTCAGACCCAGCGCAAAAAACACAAACATCAGTCCCAGCAGAACCTTCACCCGGCTCCCCGCGCCCTCGAACTCCTTCCACACAAAAACTCCCCATATCGCCGAGATCATCGTGTTGCCTTCGCCCAGCGAAAACGAAGTCGCCGGCCCAATCATCGGAACGTACGAAGCCACGAAGCTGCAGATCGTTCCGATGCTCCACACCGCTCCCGCTAACACGCCCCACATATGCAGGCCGGGTCGTCCCTTGAAGTAGTCCTTCATTTCCAGCGGCTCGCCGCTCACCGGCCGGCGCATCATCGCGTAGTTCATCGGGAAATTCGAAACCATCGCCCCCAGCGCAAACACGAAATACACCGTGTACGGCGCCAGATGGTTCGGCCCTGTCGTCGCCTTGGCCACAAACGGGTAAAAGAGCCCGATCGCAACACCGCAGGCCAGACTCAACCCGATCCCTTTCCCGCTCGTCTTCGCGCCTCCTTCGTGTTCCCGGTAGGCCGCCGCGTCGAGCACAATGGCAACGCAGATCATCACAATTCCTCCAAAAAGAAGAACCGGATTCCCATTCGGCGAAATGATGTAGTTGATCACCGCGCCAATCACCAGCGCCAGTCCCGCTCCGATGGGGAACGCAATGGCCATCCCCGCCACAGAAATTGCGGCCACCAGCAGCAGGTTCCCGAGATTGAAGATCGCGCCACCCGCGAAAGCTTCCACAAGACTGCGCGTGCTCGCCGCGCTCAGATTGCGGAAGAAGCTGTCCGGCGATGCAGGATTTGTATTCCCTAGCGTCAGCCCAAATAGCGCGGCACACGCCACCAGCCCCCACATGTAGTCCCAATAGAACAGCTCGAATGGCCAGCGCTTATCGATCTTCTGAGCATTGGCCCAGCTGCCCCAGCAGAGCATGCTGAGCAGCATTAGAATCAGGGCAGCCCAATAGCTGTTTGGGAGGAACATTCGTCAATCTCCGCCGTCTTTTACCCGTGCTGCAGAAACTCAGTCTTGTACTTCCCGGCCAACGCCTTTGCCCGGACTGCCGCCCCGGCCGCTTCATCCAGTTTCGGCGGGGCCGTCGTGCGCGTGGCCACTGGAACGCCTACCTCTGCAAAGGTAATTATCCCCCCACTGTAGGTATAGAATGAGCGCGCCGCCGCCATCTGACCGGAGTGGAGTCGACACCCCGGGGTCCCTGGAACGCGGTCCATGCGTGCTGGGGTGGAGACGCCGCGACCCCATCCTATTCAAATCCCCATAGCCCGGCTCGACAGAGCCGCACACCTTGCTGCCGCAGAGCCTGTCCTGAGCGAAGCCGAAGAACCCGAGCGACCACCTTACCACCCCTTGCCATCGCTTCGCGCCGCGCCCATAATTGCCTCGCCCCAGGTTTCTGCCATGCGCCCGCACGCACTCCCGCTCAAGTCCCTGCTCATCGTCGCGGCTCTTTTCCTGTGCGCGCCTCCGCTCCTGCCCGCGCAGTCCTGCGGAGCCACGGGTCTCGCCGTCCAGGTCCTCGGCTCCGGCGGCCCCGAGCTGCGCGATAAGCGCGCCTCCACCAGCTATCTCATCTGGGACAACGGCCGCGCCCGCGTCATCCTCGACGCCGGAGGCGGCAGCGCCCTCCGCTTCGGCCAGAGCGGCGCCCGCATGTCCACCCTCGACGTCTTCCTCTTCAGCCATTTCCACGTCGATCACAGCAGCGACTTCCCCGCCCTCGTCTTTTCCTCCTGGTTCGGGAAACGACGCCGCCCCCTGCCCGTCTACGGCCCTTCCGGAAACAGGTACATGCCCTCGACCACTGAGTTTGTGCACGACCTCTTCGCTGATCCGCATGGGGCCTGGCGCTACCTCAGCGAAATGGTCGAGCCAAACCCCGACGGCACCTACCAGCTCCAGCCGCACAACGTCGCGCCTACCCAGGTCCCCGTCCTTGTCTTTCGCAATCCCGATATGGCCGTCTACGCCGTCAGCGTCATTCACGGCGTCTTTCCCGCGCTGGCATGGCGAGTCGATATCGCCGGCAAGCGCATCGTCTTCAGCGGCGATACCAACGGAGAAGGTCCGGGCCTGACCCAGCTCGCCATGAACGCCGACCTGTTCATCGCCCACAACGCCGTCCCCGAAGGTGCTACCGGACTCGAACGGCGCCTCCACATGCCCCCGTCTGTCATCGGAACCATCGCTGCCAACGCTCATGTCCGCCAATTGGTACTGTCCCATCTAATGCCGCGGACTCTGGGAACTGAAGCCCAGAACACCACGCTGACTGAGATTCGCCACCGGTACTCCGGCCCCATCACCTTCGCCAATGACCTCGAGTGCTTTCCTCTTAAGTAAAGCCGGGTTTGTCGGGAGCCGCACCTTGCTGCCGCATGCTCTCGCGGAGCCGACCCGGGGTCCCCACGGACAGGTCTTCGTCCGTTGGGTGAGCATCCGGGTCGATCCCATCGACAATATCCTGAAGATGAGTCCTGTTGTCCCTAAAAGACAAGGACTGCCTCGCGCATCGCCCTCGAGCGGACTTGATCTCTCATCCACTCCGCAGACGAGAGATCAACTTCCGCCCCCAGCAGTTCGCTAAGCCGCTGCTCTAGGCTGCCGAGCGCGCCCAAAGATTAAGCCTAAACCCCCTCCCCAACGGAAGCGGCACCGAATGACCGCCCAACCCTGCGCGAAGCCGGGGCCCCCATCGTGCGGTCTTTGCATGATGGGGTGGGAAGCGCGTCTGCCTGGACCGAAAGCCCCAAAATACCTGCACCATCCCGCCCCGCTCCCACATCTTCCTTTACGGAAGGAACCGCCGCGTGCCCGTCATTACCAACATCCTTTTCCCCGTCGACTTCTCCGCCGCCTCCGTCGCCATGGCCCGCTACGTCAAGCGCGCCGCCGCCATCTGGTCCGCCCGCGTCTCTCTCATCCACGTCTTCAACCCCTCCAGTTACAACGGATTCGAGCTTTACTATCGCCCCGAATCCGAAATCGCCATCGAGCACGAGCAGATCGCCCGCGACCACCTCAACACCTTCCTCGCCGAGGAATTCCCGCCTTCGCAATACCCGCGCATCCTCGACGCCGGAGACGCCGCCACCTGTATCGCCCAAACCGCACGCAACGGATTCGACTTCATCATCATGCCCACGCACGCCGGCTCTTTCCGCCGCATGCTCATCGGTTCCACCGCCGCCAAGGTCCTCGACTCCGCCGACTGCCCCGTCCTCACCGGCCATCACGCCATCAACGTCGCACCCCGCCCCATCAATCATCGCCAATGGCTGTGCGCCATCGGCCTCGGAGAAACCTCCGAGAGCGTCCTCCGCTACGCTCTCCAGGCGACGGAACAAGTTCGTGGCAGCCTGCAACTCATCCATGCCATCCCGTCCTCTGACCCCGGTCTGCCCATCCAGCTCGACCTCGAAGATCAACTCCAGTCCGAAGAACGGCAGCTGGCCCGCGCCCGCATCAACGAGCTGCAACACCGCGTCGGCCTCAACCTTCCCGTCACCATCGCCGTCGGCCCCATCAAGGAAGCGCTTCTTCACGCCGTCGCGTCCTTCGACGCTGATGCGCTGATCATGGGCCGCAGCTCGCAACCCGGCTCAGAAGGACGCCTCCGCGACCTCACCTACGCCATGGTCCGCGACTCACCCATCCCCATCCTCAGCGTCTGACGCCGCTCGAACACGCAGTCCTAGAACTCGATTCGCCCCTGAAACGCAATCATCCGCGGCGAGCTGTCCCCTCCGAGCCCCACTCCCAGCAGCCCCGTCGGCGGAGAAATCGTGCTCTCCAGCGTCCCGAACCGCGCCGGAACCGACTCGCCAGGCACACCCGCCTCCACCTCGCTCGGCAGCGCAAAGTTCGGATGGTTGAACGCATTAAAGAACTGCGCGTCCAGCCGGAATGTCACCCCCTCCCGCAGTGCAAACCTCTTCGTCACATAAACGTCCGAGTTCACATACCGCGGCCCCCGCACCGAGTTCCTCCCTGCATCGCCGAACTGGCAATTCGCCACCGAGTCGCCCCCGGTGCACGCTCCGGTCGCCGGATCCACCACCGACGTAAACGCAGCGGGATTCAGCCACTGCTTCGTCCCCGCCACCGTTACACCCGCATAGGGACTCTTTCGGTACACCGGCACGCCCGTCACTCGCTTCGCATACTCCGGCGCATCGAACTGCACCGTGCTGGCGCCGTTCGCTTGGAACACGCCGTTGCCGTTCGCAATGTAGGGCTGGCTCAGGACGCTGAACGGCAGTCCCGAATGCACAAACAGCGTCCCAGATACCGACCATCCGCCAAGGACCTGTCGCATCAATCCGTGCCCGCCATGGAACGGCAACTGGTACATCCCGAACGCCGAAACATTGTGCCGCACGTCGTAATCGCAACTCGCATACTGCCGCCTCAGCTCTCCGGGCAGCGGAGACATCAGTCCCTGCGTCGAGAACGCCAGCAGCCCTCCGTTCGACACCTCATCCAGGCAACGGCTCAGCGTATAGTTCGCTCGCATCGTCAGCCCGCGCCACCGCTCGGTGTACACCGTCTGCAATCCCGCATAACTGCTGTTTGCATCCGTCCGGAACTCATTCACATTCCCGAACCGCTGGTCGAGCGGCCTCTCATACGGAAACGGCGCAAAGCATCCCGCGCACACCGTCTGGTAGCCATTCAACTGCTCTTGGAAAGGCTCATGCACTCCCCGCGTGCCCACAAAATCGGCGCGCAGGTCGCCGCCCTGCCCAATCTGTTGTTCCACTCCCGCGTTGTATTGGTAGTAGTACGGCGTCTTCAGCGTCCCGCTCGGAAACGTATTCAGGCTCACCGCCAGCGGACACGTCGCCGCTTCCGGCGCAATCCCTGCGCACGGCGCGCCTCCAGACTGGAAGATGGCTTGAAACGATTCGTTCGCGCTCGCCGCTGCGTCCACAGCACTCCCCGGCACCCCGGGCGCTATGCCCACTCCGCCCACCTGTCCCCCAATCCCGCCCACAAACGTCGGATCGTTCGGCGCATTCATCGCTCCAAGATCGGCAACCTGCGCCGGAATAATGTCGTTGAATACTCCAAACCCCGCATGCACCGCCGTCCGATCGAAAACTTGATACGCAACCGACACCCGCGGCTGATACACAAACAGCGGCGTCGCCGGAAACAGGTCGTGGACACGCCCCAGCACCACCTGGTTCAGCGGTTGGTTGGTCTCGTGCGAAGCATCCAGGAACGACCCCGCCATCCTTGAGAACAAGTCCCGCGCGCTGGTCTCGTTCGTGTTCCACGTTACGCGCATGCCATATGTGAGCGTCGTCTTTGGAACCGGCTTGTAGCTGTCCATTGCATAGTATTCGAGGTTGCCAACCGCTACTCGCTCCTTCAGCGACACGGGAAAGCTCTGGCTCGCCGTGTACGCGGCCCCATAGGTAAACTCCGCCAGATCGTTGTAGGTCACAGTCGGCACCGTACCTTCGCCCAGGTCGTAGTTGCTCACATCCACCCGCCGCGTGTTGATGCCGAACTTCCACGTATGCTTTCCATGTGTCCAGGTCAGGTTGTCGTTAATCTGCCATTGCGTCACCTTCCGTCCCTGCGGATACGTGTTGTTATTTCCGCCGATCGTCGTGAACGGAACACTATCGCTTCCCGACGTCAGCACAATCGGAAATCGGTCCTGCACCGTGGCGTAATCATTCGGCTCAAAGATGCTCGCATACCAGCTCGCCCCAGGATTAAACTGGTTCACCAGCGTCGGGCTGAACACGTGCGTGTACCCCGCCACCAGCGTGCGTTGCGGCTGCGGCGAATAAGAATTAAAAATCGGATTGATTGCATCCGTATATGCCGCCTGCAATCCCGTGTCCTGCTGGAAGCGATACCACGCGCTGTCCTTTGCGTTGATCGTGTGGTCAATCTTCACCACGATCAGGTTTTCGCTGTCGCTATTGTTCAGTGAAGCCTGCCTCTGGTTCGCGCACCCGTCGCCGCCCGTACCCAACGGACACCCCACAATCGGCACCGGAGATCCACCCGGAGCCGGCAGTAGCGAAAACATGTTCTCGTAAAAAGGGATCTCCGCAGGCTGCGCGGGCAGCTCAGTGCCCGTCACCGGATCAATCCCGCCCACCGCAAGCTGTCCCAGCACGTACTTCTGATACGCCGGCGTCGGCAGTGTGATCTGCGACACCAGCGGCAGCGCAATACGAATCCCCTCATAGTGCGCAAAGAAGAAGAGCTTGTTCCTGCGAATCGGCCCGCCCACGCTTACTCCGAATTCGTTCACCGTCGAGCGCGGTTTTTTTGCAATGCCGCCCGCTGTATCATTCGCATGCAGAAAATAGTCCTCGGCGTTCAACAGCGACCCGTTCCATATCTCATATGCATCACCATGAAAGGCATTCGTGCCCGACTTAGTGACATAATTCACCTGTGCGACGGCGTATCGCCCCTGGTCCACGGAAAAGGAGTTTGTGTTCACAGTCGCCTCCTGCACCGCATCCAGTCCGATCACCAGATTTGTCGACAGCCCTATATTTAGCCCCAGCCAAGGATCGTTCGTGTCATAACCGTCCAGAATGTACCCGTTCGATGTCGCCGGCAGTCCGTTGAACTCGACATTGCCGTAGCCCCCCGCTGCCTTCGCATCATTCGAGGATCCCGCTGTGTTCATCAGCGCGCCCTGCGCAAACTGCGCAATATATGTCAGATCCTGCCCCGGATTCGGCAGGTTCTTGATCGTCTTCGCCGCAATCATTGTCGTCGTGTTCGGATTGTCCAGGCTCAGCAGCCCCCGTTGCGCCCTGACCTGCACAGTCTCATTCGTTGTTTCCACGCGCAGTGCAAAGTTCAATGCCACCGTCCGCCCCACACCCACCGTTGTCGGCTCCGATGTTGCCTTGGCAAATCCCGCGGCCGTCACCGTGACTTGATAAGTTCCGGGATTGATCTGTGAAAACACAAAATGTCCCGCCGCATCTGTCATTCCGCTTCGTGTCGCCTTCGTATTCACATCCGCAACAGTTACAACGGCGCCGGGCACCGCCGCGCCGGTTGCGTCCGTCACCTGTCCGTCCAGGGCGCTTGAGGTCGCGCTCTGCGCGCACACGTTGGTGCACATTACCGTCCACAACCACAAAACACAACTGGCCTTACGTAACTGTCCTGCCGACAATCTCATGACCTGCCCCGGTAAAAGCGTCCGCCCACTCCATGCACTCCTTACTTCCGCATGAACACGCACAAACCAATATTTGGAAATATAAGTATAATACATTATGTTAACTATGGTTAACTACAGACACGCCAACCGCTCAATGGTCTCGAACGAAGCCCCGGCGAGGATGGCTATTCGCGCTTTATGCAATGGAAGAATTGGCTTCGGCCCCGACTGCCGACTAGGGGGCGGAGCCGGCGATCCCGAGACAGGGAGGAGGTCCCACAGGCAGCAACCACAAAACAAAACCCCTCCAGCATCCGGGGCGCCACGCATCCCGCCCGCCGAAGGGGTCTCACACCGAACTGAGTTGGCTAGAAGATCAGCCGCCCGCCCACCTGGATCACCCGCATGGCCGATGCGCCCGAAATCACCCCGAACGAGCTCGTGCTGCTCATCGTGCCTCCGGGCGCGCTCAGGTTTACAAAGTTGAATACGTTCGTCGCCTCGCCCCGAAACTGGAACCGCACCCGCTCATGAATGCTGAAGTCCCGGAACAGTGACGCATCCACATCCTTGTACCCCGGCGCGTCCAGCGAATCGGCCCGCACCAGCCCGCTCAGGCCAGAGGGCCCGCCGCCCTTGGGGCAGCCGCTCGATCCGGCATTGCAGTATACCGACGTGTTGAACCACTCTTCGCGCTCAGCCAACCGCGACCGGTGTGTGCCCAGCAGCTCCTCGGACATTCCGGGCAGCAGATTCGGGCGGTCATTGTTGTCTCCGTCCACGTTATCGTCGTTGCCGGTCGTGATCGTGAACGGCAGCCCGCTGTGCATCGAGAGCGTCGCAGCCAGCGACCATCCGTCCAATAATGTCCGCACCACGGGGCTGTGACCTTCAAAGTAATTCGGCTTCCACACGCCGTAGATCACCGCCTGGTTGCGCATGTCAAACGACTCGCGCTGCCGCTCCAGGTACAGCGCATGATAATCTTCCGGCTCCGTCGCCGCGCTGTTGCCGATGTTGCCCGTTGTCTGCAGGTTCGCGCTCGCGAAACCCTTGCTCCAGATGTAGAACCCATGCACGCTCAGGTCGTGACTCAACCTCTTCGTTACACTAACTTGAAGTCCGTTGTAGTTCGCTGTCTGCCCGTCTTGGATAACATACCCGTTACTCATGTACTTTGAGCCCGGCGCCGGATTTGCGCAGGTCGTCAGCGAGGCAACTGGCAGCGCGTTGTACGGTCGCCGGCAGTTCACATTGCCCGTCGTGTTTGAGGCCGGATTCGCCGTGTTATAAATCGGCGCATTCTCATCAATGTAAAGCGGCAGTTTCCGGGCAAACATTCCCACATAGTTAATGCTGAATGCCAGGTCGTTCGTCAACTGCTGATCAACTCCAAAATTGGCTTGGAAATTGTACGGCCACCTCATCCCTTGCTGCACAAACACCAGCGACGCCGGAGACACATACCGCGGGTTCGCTTTATCGTAGAGGTAAGGGAAAGGCGACACGCACCCGGCAAAGTCCTGGCAGTCCGTCGAGTAGATGTGCTGCAGGCTTACCACGTGGGTAAAAGCATTCGTCTCGCGCACCGCGAACGGCTGGAAGTTCTGCGACAGCATCCACTCATTCCCGCTTACCGTATCGAAGAACAGTCCAGCCCCGCCGTGGAAGACAGTTTTTCCCTGCCCGTACGGATCATACGCAAAGCCTAAGCGTGGCGAGAAATGGTTGTAGTTTGTGTCCACGCCACCCGCCGGGACTCCATGATCGCCGGGGAACAGCTGCCCCAGCATCGCATTCGGAGACACCGTCGACTGCACACCCGGTTCAAACACCGCGATGCGGCGTTGCGTATCCACCGGCGCAGTCTGCACGTCATAGCGAATGCCAAGGTTTACTGTCAGCGTCGGCAATATGCGCCAGTCATCCTGCAGGAAGAACCCGTAGTTCCAATAATTTTCATTCGCATCGTCGGGCGAGTCCTGGCTCATCGTGTTCGGATGCCCGATGAGAAGATCGGCCATCGCAACACCGGTTCGCGTATACGTCGCCTGGCCACTCGCCGTGGACGGCACCGTAGCGCTGGTAAAGCTGAAAACACCGTAGTTATTCAGCAACGTCTCCAGGCGATCATGTTCCAGATAGGCCTCCGCGCCCGCATTGATCGTATGCTCGCCCTTCGTCGTGCTGAATACATCGCGCAGGCCATAAACGTTATCGCCCGCCAGCGGACCCGTGATCGCATTCCCGAGAGTAAAGAAGTTCGCTACGCTGATTTGCGCCAGCGACGGTGTCCCTTGC
>Ga0335075_10009443_pt1 | contig 14875 bp, 14 predicted proteins | sample Lox_Sample_24_FD_206723 | JGI IMG/M metagenome (GOLD analysis project Ga0335075, IMG submission 206723) | Soil microbial communities from Loxahatchee National Wildlife Refuge, Florida, United States - Lox_Sample_2.4 | ecosystem: Environmental > Terrestrial > Soil > Wetlands | place: USA...
CCTGAACCAAAAGGGCGCCGGCGTTTATTGCATCTACGTCGCGATCGGGCAGAAGAACTCGACGGTGGCGGCGCTTTCGCAAGTGCTCGAGCAAAAGGGCGCGATGGCGTACACCACGATCGTCGCGGTCAGTCCGTCCGAAGCCGCGGCGCTGCGGTGGATGGCGCCGTTTGCCGGCTGCGCGATGGCCGAAGAGCTGATGTACGCCGGCAAAGACGTCCTCATCGTCTACGACGACCTCACCAAGCACGCGCAATCCTACCGCGAGATGTCGCTGCTGCTGCGCCGCCCGCCGGGCCGCGAAGCCTATCCGGGCGACGTGTTCTACCTGCATTCCCGGCTGCTGGAGCGTGCGGCCAAGCTTTCCGACGAGTTGGGAGGCGGCTCGATGACCGCCCTCCCGATCATCGAAACTCAGGCCGGCGACTTCTCGGCCTACATTCCGACCAACGTAATCTCGATCACGGACGGCCAGATCTACCTGACGCCGCAGCTGTTCTTCCAAGGCATCCGGCCGGCGATCGACATCGGTCTCTCCGTCTCCCGCGTCGGCGGCGCCGCGCAGACCAAGGCGATGAAGTCGCTGGCCGGGCAGCTCAAGCTCGAGCTGGCGCAGTATCGCGACTTGGCCGCGTTCGCCAAGCTCTCCAGCGATCTCGACAAAGCGACGCAGGCTCAACTGCTGCGCGGCGAGCGGATGACCGAGCTGCTCAAGCAGCCGCAGTACGAACCGCAGCCGATGGCCGAACAAGTCGCCATCCTGTACGCCGCCAACGCCGGATACGTCAAGGATTTGCCGACCGCGCGCCTGCAGGCGTGGAGCGCGGCCTACGTCGATTTCATGCACGCCAACTACCCCGGCGTGCTCGAGACGATCGCGGAGACCGGTCAGCTTTCCGACGACACCAAGAAAAAGCTCGACGAAGCGCTGGCGAAGTTCGAAAAGACCGTCTGACCGATGGCCAGCGTCCGCGACCTGCGCGACCGGATTCGGTCGCTCAAGAATACCCAGCAGATCACCAAAGCGATGAAGCAAGTCGCCGCGGCGAAGATTCGGCGTGCCGAGCAGGCCCAAAAGCGGGCGCGTCCGTACGCGGACACGATCGCCGAGATGCTGCGGGACTTGATGAACGCGGTCTCGTCGATCGATCATCCGTTCGCCAAGCCGGGAAAGGCGGGCGCGCCGGCCGGCGTGATCGTGATGACCGCCGACAAAGGGCTGGCCGGCGCTTTCAACTCGAACGTGTCGCGCGCGGCCGACGGCGTCGCCGCCCAGCGCGGCGGTGCGATCTGGTACGCCGTCGGCAACAAGGCCCGCAATCACGTGCGCCGGCTCGGCGTCGCCGATTTTGCAAACTGGCCGCTCGGCAGCGGCGAGAAGCTCGGCACCGCGCGCGAGGTCGCGCACCGGGTAACGCGGGATTTCGACGCGGGCACGATCTCCGAGATCGTGCTGGTGTCGTCGCGGCTGATCTCGATGCTGTCGCAGAAGCCCGAGGTCCGCTCGATCGTTCCGATTCGGCGCGAGACGATGCTTTCGTCGCCGGACTCCGACGGCGAGGCCGCCGGCGGGCCGCGCGGCGCGATCGAGTTCGCGCCGTCCCCCGAGTTCGTCTTGTCGCGTCTGCTGCCGAAATATCTCGAGTTCACCCTCTTCTCGGCCATGCTGGAAACCGACGCGGCGTTCTATGCCGCCCAGCTCATGGCGATGAACAATGCGACGGAGAACGCGAGCAAGCTGATCGACGAGCTCACCATCCAGATGAACAACGCGCGGCAAGCCGCGATCACCAAGGAGCTGCTCGAGATCGTAGGCGGGGCGGAAGCGTTGGGGGTCGAGTGATCGGCACCGCGCGCACCGGCGCTCGTCATTCAAACGCTAACGGAAAAGTCTAGAGGAAAGATCGGACAAAATGGCTGCTACCGGTAAGGTCGTTCAAGTGCTCGGCAACGTCGTCGACGTCGAGTTCTCTCCCGAAACGCTGCCCAAGATCAACGACGCGTTGCGCGTTCGCGTGAACGAGGATAGTCGCGCGTCGAACAACGGCAGCTCTCAGTCGGTCGACTTGGGCGGAACGGCGATGGAGCCGCGCGAGCTCACGCTGGAAGTCCAGGACGAGCTCGGCGACAACCGCGTTCGCTGCTTGGCGATGGGATCCACCGACGGTCTGGTGCGCGGTGCGGCGGTGACGGCCGAAGGGGGACAAATCGAAGTGCCCGTCGGTGAGGGAACGCTGGGACGAATCTTCAACGTTCTCGGCAAGGCCATCGATACCGACGAGCCGGTCAAAGCCGCGGCGATGTGGCCGATCCATCGGCCCGCGCCCGAGTTCAAGTATCAAGATCCGACGCCGCGCGTCTTCGAAACGGGCATCAAGGTCGTCGATCTCATGGCGCCGTACACGCGCGGCGGCAAGGTCGGTCTCTTCGGGGGTGCCGGCGTCGGTAAGACCGTCCTCATTCAGGAGCTGATCCGCAACATCGCGCAAGTCCATAAGGGCTTCTCCGTCTTTACCGGCGTGGGCGAGCGGACGCGCGAAGGCAACGACTTGTGGATGGAAATGAAAGAGTCGGGCGTGCTGGCGCAGACGACGCTCGTCTTCGGCCAGATGGACGAACCGCCGGGCGTGCGCTTCCGCGTCGCGCAGACCGGCGTCACGATGGCCGAGTACTTCCGCGACGAACTCGGCGCCGACGTGTTGTTGTTCATGGACAACATCTTCCGCTATCTGCAGGCGGGCTCGGAAGTCTCCGCTTTGATGGGACGCATGCCCTCGGCCGTCGGCTATCAGCCGACGCTCGGTACCGACATGGGCGTTTTGCAAGAACGCATCACGTCGACCCGCAAGGGATCGATCACCTCGGTGCAAGCGGTCTACGTTCCCGCGGACGACTACACCGATCCGGCGGTCGCGGTCACGTTCGCGCATCTCGATGCGACGACGGCACTCTCGCGGCCGATCTCGGAGCTGGGCATCTACCCGGCCGTCGATCCGCTTGCGTCGACGTCGCGCATCCTCGATCCGCAGATCATCGGCGAGGAGCACTATCGGGTCGCTCGCGGCGTCCAAGAGGTCTTACAGCGCTACAAGGACTTGCAGGACATCATCGCCATCCTCGGCGTCGAAGAACTCTCGGACGACGACAAAATCATCGTCGGGCGCGCTCGCCGCATTCAGCGCTTCTTCTCCCAGCCGTTCTTCGTCGCCGAACAGTTTACCGGGCGCGAAGGCAAGTACGTCAAGCTTACCGACACGGTCGCATCGTTCAAGGAGATCCTCGAAGGCAAGGTGGACGATTTGCCGGAGGGCGCGTTCTTCTACGCCGGTACGATCGACGAGGTGAAGGCCGCCGCCGAGAAGATGAGCGCGGGGGCCTAGCGCGGCGATGGCGAGCACCGTTCCCTTCAAGCTGATCACGCCGACGAGCGTCGCGTTCGACGGCCAAGCCGAACTCGTCATCGCGGTGACGACCGAAGGCGAAGAGGGCATCCTTCCCAAGCACGCGCCCTTCTTGGCGGCGCTGCGGCCCGGGTTGCTGCGCGCCAACGTGGTCGCCGACGGTGCCGTCACGCGGCTCGAAATGGCGACCGGTGAAGGCTTCATGCAGGCGCTCCCGGACCGCGTCACGGTGTTGGTCGACGAGGCCCTGCGATTCGAGGACGTCGACGTCGCCAAGACGCGGGAAGAGCTGCACGCGGCGACCGAACGCCAAAAGGCCGCGGCCGGAGACCCGCAGGCGTACGCGCGGGATCAGGCCGAGATCGACTTCGCCAACGCCAAGCTGCGGCTAACCGGTCACTAGATCGCGAAGCGGGGCGGTCCAGGCCGCCTCGCGAACCCCTTGCCGGCACGATATGCTCGATCGACTGGAAACCACGCTGCGGGTCCGTGGCGGAGCGCGTCTCGAGGGCTCGGTCGCAACGCACGGCGCGAAAAACGCCGCGCTGCCGATCATGGCCGCCGCGCTGCTTTCCAGCGGCACGGTCACGCTCCACCGCGTACCGCGCATCACCGACGTCTCGGTCATGTGGTCGCTCCTCGAAGCGCTGGGCGCTCGCATCCGTTACGAGGGCGACAACACCGTCACGATCGACGCCAGCAACGTCGCGTCGTATCGCGCGCCCTACGCGCTCGTACGCAAGCTGGCGGCGTCCTTCGACGTGGTCGGCTCGCTCTTGGGACGCTTCGGCCGCGCCGAGGTGCCGTTGCCGGGCGGCTGCGTGCTCGGAACGCGCGCGACCGACATGCACGAGCAGGCCTTCGTCGCGCTCGGATGCGACGTCCGCAACGCACACGGATACCTGATCGCCGAGTGCGCGCACGACCGTCTGCGCGGTGCCGACGTCGAGTTCCGAATGCCCAGCGTCGGCGCGACCAAAAACGCGATGCTGGCCGCCGTTCTGGCCGACGGCGTGACGACGATCGCCAACGTCGCGATGGAACCCGAGGTCGTCGATCTCGCGCGCTTCCTCAAGTCGATGGGCGCGCGCATCACCGGCGAGGGTACCGACACGCTTTCGATCGAAGGCGTGAAAGAGCTGCACGGAACCGAGTACGAGATCATTCCCGATCGCATCGTGACCGGCACGCTGTTGCTCGCCGGCGCCGTTACGCGCGGCGACGTCACGGTGACCGGCTGCAATCCCGAGCACCTGCGCGGTGCGCTCGACAAGTTCGTCGAGTGCGGCGTCGTGGTCGTGACGGGTGAGGATTGGATCCGCGTGAAAGCCGACGGCATCACCGGCGGAACCGACGTGCTCACCGCGCCCTATCCGGGATTCCCAACCGATTTGCAGCCCCAAATGGTCGCGTTTCTGTGCACCGTGCCGGGCACCAGCGTCGTCGAAGAATCGATCTTCAACGCGCGCTTTTCGTACGTCAACGAGCTGGCACGCATGGGCGCCGACGTCAAGGTCACGATGGAGAGCAACGCCGCCGTGATCAAGGGCGTCGATCAGCTTTCGGGCGCGCCCGTGGAAGCTCCCGACATTCGCGCCGGTGCGGGACTGGTGGTCGCCGGTTTGGCGGCTGCGGGCGAGACCGAGATCATCGGCCTGGAATACATCGATCGCGGTTACGAGCGGCTCGAAGAGCTGCTCGCCGAGCTGGGCGGACAGGTGCAGCGCAGCAGCGGCGTCACCCCGCTGGTCGAGCCGAACGATTTCTTCGAAACCAGCGAATACCCGCGCGTTTCCGCCGCGGGCTAACCTCTTCGACCAACAGGAGTCTTTTTTTTTGGATATCGGGATCGACCTCGGGACGGCCAACGTGCTGGTGCACGTGAAGGGTAAAGGCATCGTGCTTCGCGAGCCTTCCGTCGTCGCCAAGGACATGAACACCGGGCGCGTGCTGGCGGTGGGTGAAGAGGCGCGGCAGATGCTCGGCAAGACGCCCGCGCACATTCAAGCGATTCGCCCGCTGCGCGACGGCGTGATCGCGGACTTCGAAGTGACCGAAGCGATGCTTTCCTATTTCATCAAGAAGGTGATGAAGGATCGTTCGTGGTGGGCCTCCATCGTCAAGCCGAAGCCGCACGTCACGATCTGCGTTCCGGCCGAGATCACCAGCGTCGAAGAGCGCGCCGTCAAGGATGCCGCGAAGCTGGCCGGCGCGCGCGACGTCGACATCGTCGAAGAGCCGATGGCGGCGGCGATCGGTGCCGGTCTGCCGATCGACGGTCCGTCGGGAAGCATGGTCGTCGACATCGGCGGCGGCACCTCCGACGTCGCCGTCATTTCGCTGGGCGGCATCGTCGTGTCGCAGTCGCTGCGCGTCGCGGGCAACAAGCTCGACGAGGCGATCGTTCGTTACATTCGCCGCGTTTACAACCTGATGATCGGCGAGCGCACGGCTGAAGAGATCAAGATCAAGATTGGTTCGGCGTATAAGCTGGAACAAGAGCTGGCGATGGAGATTCGCGGTCGCGATCTGATCAACGGACTGCCCAAGACGGTAAAGATTACCAGCGAAGAGATTCGCGAGGCGCTCTCCGAACCGGTCGGAGCGATCGTCGAAGCGGTCAAAGCGGTGCTCGAGAAGACGCCGCCGGAGCTGGCCGCCGACATCATCGACCGCGGCGTGATTCTCACCGGCGGCGGCGCGCTGCTGCGCGGACTCGACAAGCTGCTCTCGGAAGTTACCGGCGTTCCGGCGATCGTTGCCGACGATCCGCTGTCGTGCGTGGCGCTGGGAACGGGAGCGCGCGTGCACGTGTGACGCGTACCATCGACGCTCGAATCGTGCCTTCGGACGAGGTGCTCGAAGAAGCGGCTCGCGTCGTCTACGACGGAGGCACGGTCATCTTCCCGAACGACACGAGCTACGGCATCGCTTGCGATCCGTACGAGTCCGAAGCCGTCGACCGCATCTACGCTGCCAAGGGTCGTTCCGACAACCAGCCGCTCACCATGCACGTCGCCTCTGCGGCCGAATTCTTGGAGTACGCGCACGACAATCCGCTGGCGAACCTGGCGGTAAAGCGGCTTTTGCCGGCGCCGGTGATTCTGCTGATACGCAAGCCGACGTTCGTAAGCGACGAGCTGAGCGCGGGGCTGCAAACGATGGCGTTTCGCGTTCCCGACGACGCGTTCGCGCGCGCGCTGCTGGAGCGCTGCGGTCCGTTGGCGGGAACCACGGCAAACCCCAAGGCCGGCCCGCGATACTCTGGTAATGAGGATCGCTCGATGCTGCCGCCGGCCGATTTGCTGATCGAGCGCGGACCGACGCGGTACGACCGCGAATCGTCGATCGTCGACATTACCGGCTCGCACCCGCGACTTTTGCGCGAGGGAGCGGTCTCGGCGGCCCGGCTGTCGGAACTCCTGGGACCGATCGAACGTCCTTCGGTAAAGGTGCGCACGCAACGATGACGATACGGCCGCTCTTGGCGGCGCTGCTGATTGCCGCGACGCCCGCGCCCGCGAAGCCGGTGCCGCGGACGCCGTCGCCGTCGCCGCGCGCCTCCGGCCGCGTGCCGTCGCCCGCTCCGAGCGCGAGCGGGCCGGCCGCCGTCGCGACGTTCGGCGTGTGGACGGTTCATGCCGACGCCGTCGACGCGAACTTCAAGACCGGCGATTTCAGCACGCCGCGGAAGGTCGTCATGACCCGCGTCGGCGGCGACGTAACCGCCGACAAAGCCAACGGCAACTACAAGAAGCAGCGCGTTACGCTGACCGGTCACGTCGTGATGCACGACGATAGCGGCACCTACGGCGGATTGGCCGGTCCCGGGTCGCCGCCGTCGAGCGGACCGTCCACGCTCACCGCCGACAAAGCCGAGATCGACGGCCAAGCCAAGATCTACAAAGCCATCGGCAACGTGCATTACGTGCAGAACGACACCACCGTCGACTCAGACACCGGAACGCTCAACGATGCCACCCACGATCTCTACCTGCAAGGCAACGTGCACATCGTACAAGGCGCGCACAAGCTCGACGCGCAGAGCGTCGTCTACAACACGATTACCGGAAAGGCGCACGCCGAGGGAGACGTCACGATCCAGTTCCCGGGGCAGCTCCATCGCGGACTGGCGACTCCCAAGCCGCTGCGCGTTCCGAAGAATCCGGTGACGCAGCCGGTACCGACGCCCTAGGGCTCGGGCTGGTCGGGCGAGCGTCGTTCTTCGCCTCGCGTGCCGGGTTCGTAATACCGTCGGCCGCGGAGGTTTTCCGGCAGATTGAACTGCGTGACGCCATAGTCGTCGTGCGCGTAGTGATACTCCTTACCGTAGCCGAGCCGGCGCATCAGACCGGTCGCCGCGTTGCGCAGATGCAGCGGCACGGGATCGTTGCGGGTCTCGCGCACGTCCTCCAGTGCCGCACCGTACGCACGTCCGACGCTGTTGCTCTTGGGCGCGTTGGCGAGATAGAGCGTCGCGTGGGCCAGCGGGTAGAAGCCCTCCGGCATGCCGATGAAGTGAACGGCTTGCTGGGCGGCGATTGCGACCGAGAGCCCGCGCGAATCGGCCAATCCGACGTCTTCGGACGCCAGAATGACCAGCCGCCGCGCGATGAAGAGCGGGTCTTCACCGCCTTCGATCATGCGCGCCAGCCAGTAGATCGCGGCATCCGGATCGCTGGCGCGCACCGATTTGATGAAAGCGCTGATCGTATCGTAGTGCTGGTCGCCGCCTTTGTCGTAACTGGTGACGCGGCGCTGCATCGCGTCCTTGACCAGCTCCCGGTCGATGCGGCGGGTGCCGCCGAGCGACGGCGCCGACGCCGCCGCGAACTCGAGCGCGTTGAGCGCCGAGCGCGCGTCGCCGTTGGCTAATCCGACGATGGCCGCGCGCGCGTCGTCGTCGAGCTCGACGCCGAGCCCGCCCAGGCCGCGCTCGCGGTCCTTCAGCGCCCGGTCGACCAGCGCGCCGACTTGCTCGTCGGTCAGCGCCGAAAAAGCAAAGACCCGCGCGCGCGAGAGCAGCGCCGAGTTGACTTCGAACGACGGGTTCTCGGTGGTCGCACCGATCAAGGCGATGGTGCCGTCCTCGACGTAAGGCAAGATCGCGTCTTGCTGCGCCTTGTTGAAGCGATGGATCTCGTCGACGAACAGCACGGTCGGCGTCCCGACCCGGCGATGCGCCTGCGCTTCGGCGACGACGGCGCGCAGGTCGGCGACGCCGGCGCTGACCGCCGAGAGCGAGACGAAATGCGAGCGAGTCGCGTTGGCGACGATTTCGGCGAGAGTCGTCTTGCCGGTGCCGGGCGGTCCCCAGAGAATCATCGACGGGACCGCGTCGTTAGCGATCGCGGCACGCAACGGACGGCCGGGTCCCACGACCTCTTCCTGTCCGACGAACTCGTCGATGCTTCGAGGACGCATGCGGGAGGCGAGCGGCTCGCGCGCCGGCCCGGCTTCCTCAAAGAGACTAGGGTTACGATCGCGCGGCGCCAAGGTTCTCCCTCCTCGGCAGGGCATTAAAAGACGGCCCGAGGATTCCTCGGACCGTCTTTCCTTCCCGTTGCTACTTCTCGGAGTGTGCGTTGGAGCTTCGCACAACGTTATGGTAGGGGGACACGCTGGGAGCGTACTGTGAAATCCGCACCGAACTCGCGAATTTATCTCGACCACGCCGCCACCACGCCGCTTCGGCCCGAAGTCGCCGAGGCGATGCGCGCTGCCGCGGCGGCGGCACAGTACAACCCCAGCTCGCTCCACGCCGAAGGACGGCAGGCTCGCGCCGTGCTCGACGACGCGCGGGAGCGGGTCGCCGGCGCGCTCGGCGTCGCTCGAAAAGAAATCGTCTTCACGGGCAGCGGAACCGAGTCCGACAACCTTGCCGTCGTCGGCGCGGTGCGCGCGCTGGGGCGCAAAGGGCGCGTGGTGACGACCGCGATCGAGCACCACGCCGTGCTGCACGCGGTCGAGCGGCTGCGCGACGAAGGCTTCGACGTCGCCGTCGTGCCGGTGGAGCCCGACGGCCGCGTCGATCCGGCGCGATTCGCGCGGGCGTGCGACGCCCAAACGCTGCTCGCATCGGTCATGTACGCGAACAACGAGATCGGCACGATCGCGCCGATTGCGGAGCTGGCCGCGATCGCGCGCGAGCGCGGTGCGCTGTTCCACACCGACGCGATCCAAACGCCGTGCTGGCTGCCGCTCGAGCCGCGCGCGCTCGGCGTCGACTTGCTGTCGATCTCGGCGCACAAGTTCTTTGGTCCCAAGGGCGTCGGAGCGCTGTACGTGCGCGAAGGCGTCGCGGTCGCGCCGCTGACGTACGGCGGCGGCCAAGAGTTGGGCCTTCGTTCGGGAACGGAAAACGTGACCGGCATCGCGGGATTAGCCCGGGCCCTGGAACTGGCGATCGCCGAGCGGCCGGTACGGGCACCGTACGCAGCTCGCCTGCGCGACCGCCTGGAGGCCGGCATCCTGGCCGGAATCGACGACGTCCGCATCCATGGCCGGCCGGCGCCGCGTCTGCCGCACGTCGCGAGCGTCGCGTTCGGCGGTATTGCGTCGGACGCACTATTGATGCGGCTCGATCTGGAAGGGATTGCGGTGTCGGCCGGCAGCGCGTGCACGTCGGGCGTTCTCGAAGCCAGTCACGTGATCGCGGCGCTGCGCGTGCCGGAGCGGTGGCAGCGTTCGACGCTCCGGTTTTCGCTGGGTCCTGCGACGACCGAAGCGGAAATCGACGCGACCGTGCGAGTCCTGCCGAAGGTGGTGCGTGATATTCGGGTATTAGAGGGGATATAGCGGCTAAGGAGATACTTGAGGGCGTGACGACGACAGAAATCGGTGCCCTGGTTCTCGACATCCTGGTCGGAATCGGCGTGCTGCTCTTCGGGGTCGGGATCTTCATCGGCATGCGGGCTTTTGCCGCCACGATGGGCCGGCTCAACGTAACCCTCGACGGGGTCGATCGTCAGCTGGAAAATCTCGGGAGCCCGGTTGCCGATACGCTGAGCCACGTCGACGGCATAGCGGGCACCGCCGATCAGACCCTCGCCCGGCTTGCGGGCGTGGTCGGTTCCCTCGAGGGGGTTGCCGACAGCGTGACCCAGACGGCCGACCTCACCAAGAACGCGCTCTCTCCCGCAATCGTGAACTTCGGCGCTACCCTGAGCGGCGTCAGCGCTGGTTTGCGACGACTCGTAACGGGAAAGAACTCAACAGACCAAGCCTAAGCTAGGAGAAGACTTTCGACATGAGTAGCGGCAAAGGCGGGGGCGGCGGCTTCCTCGCCGGTTTCGTCATCGGTGCGATCGTTGGAGGCGTTGCCGCCGTGTTGCTCGTCCAAGAGGACGCTCGCGACATGGTCGTAGGGAAGGCGCGCGAGGCCGGAAACTTCGCGAAAGACGCGACCGGCGATTTGCGCGGCAAAGTCGGAGACGTCACGACGCAATGGCAGTCGAACGCTTCAGAACTCTACGAACGCGGACGGCAAGTCGTCGAGAACGCTCGGAGCAACATCGATGCGGCCGTGAGCGAAGGTCAGGAGAGCGCCGATCGCGCGCGCCAGGATCTGGAACGCCAAGCCGGAGGATGAATTTTGGACATCAAGGTTAACGTCCGCGAAGCACCGGGCGACTGTTACGTCGTCGACTTGAGCGGCGAGATCGACGTGTATACCTCGCCCAAGGTCAAGGATGCGATCGGAGAGATCATCGATCGCGGCGTGTATCACCTCGTCATCAATCTCGAAAAGGTGCGCTACATCGATTCGACCGGCTTAGGCGTGTTGATCGGCGGGCTCAAGCGGGTTCGCGAGCACGGCGGCTCGGTGAACCTGGTCTGCACCAATCCGCAGATCAAGAAGATCTTCGACATCACCGGCCTGGTCAAGATTTTCGGCATCTTCGAGAGCGAAGACGCCGCGATGAAGGCTTTGGTGTGAATCAGCCGGTGGAAATCACCGCCGAAGACTTGGTCGAGCTTCGGATCCCTTGCCGCGCCGAGTGGGTCGCGCTGGCGCGCCTTGCCGTCGCGGCCGTCGCCAATCGTCTGCGGTTTTCCATCGAAGACATCGAGGACGTGAAGCTGGCGGTTGCGGAAGCGTGCACCGCCGTCATCCAGCACGCCAACCACGGCGAGGCGATCGCGCTCACCTGCGAGACGTCGCTCGACGCACTGCGCATCCGCGTGCGCGACGCCGGCCGCCACGTCGGCGACCGGGCGCGCTCGATCGACTTGGACGAAGCGCGCATCGCCGGTCTCGGCGTGTTTCTTATTCGTACGCTGATGGACGAAGTCACGTACGACGTGGATCCGGAGACCGGGACCGACCTGGTTATGGTCAAGAGGCTGCACGGTAACCATTAGCAGTGTCCGAACGAGACGATTCGCGTCCGGATCGCGAACGGACGCGCGCTCTTTTCGCGCAATTCACCGAAGCGCGAGCCCGCGCCGCCGGCCGTGCCGACGATCCGGACCCCGAACACGAACGGCTGCGCGGCGAGTTGGTCGTCGCGCACTTGAATCTCGTTCGCTTCCTGGCGGTGAAGTTCGCGAATCGCGGCGAGCCGCTCGACGATCTCGTTCAAGTCGGGACGGTCGGCCTGCTCAAGGCGATCGATCGTTTCGAACTCGAGCGCGGCGTCGAGTTCACGACTTACGCGACGCCGACGATCGTCGGTGAGATCAAGCGCTATTTTCGCGACAAAGGCTGGGCCGTCAAGGTGCCGCGGCGCCTGCAAGAGCTCAACCTCGCCGTCAACCGCGCCGGCGACAAGCTCGCGATCGAGCTGGGGCGCAGTCCGACGGTCGCCGAGCTCGCCGAACACCTCGGGGCCGGCGAGGAAGAGATTCTCGAAGCTCAGGAGCTCGGCCAGGCCTATAACCTGCTCTCGCTGGACAGCGAAGTCTCCGGCGAGACCGACAAGAAATCCCAAACGCTGGCGGATACCGTGGGCCATAACGACGCCGGGCTCGAGCTGCTGGAAGACCGGGCCAACCTCGAGCGAGCGTTTCACGTACTCACCGGCCGGGAGAGGGTGATCATCTACCTGCGCTTCTACGAATCGGTCTCGCAGACCGAGATCGCCAAGCGCCTCAACGTCTCGCAGATGCACGTCTCGCGCCTGCAGGCCAAGGCCCTCGAAAAGCTGCGCGTCGTCCTGGCCGAGTAGCACAACCGGGCGCTCGTCCGGCCTGCCCCGGAGGCGCGACTTCGCCGAAGGCTAACATTTCCGCTTGACCGTCATGAAAAGCCAAGAACTTCGCCGCGCGTGGATCGAGTTTTTCGAATCCAAGGGCCATAAACTGCTCCCGTCGGCCAGCCTCGTTCCGCACGAGCTGTCGACGACGCTCTTCACGATCGCCGGCATGGAGCAGTTCGTCCCGGTCTTCCTGGGCGAGCAGCCGCCGCCCGCGCCGCGGGCCGTGACCGTGCAGCGCTGCCTGCGCGTGGCCGGCGCCAAGAGCGACATCGAGAACGTCGGCCGCACTGGCCGCCACGGGACGTTCTTGGAGATGCTCGGCAACTTCAGTTTCGGCGACTATTACAAGCGCGAGGCGATCGCCTTTGCGTGGGAGTTCTCCACGCGCGTGCTGCGGCTCGATCCGGCGCGCATTCACGTCACCGTGCACACCGGCGACGACGAAGCCGAGCGCATTTGGATCGACGAGATCGGTCTCGAGAGATCGCGCGTGACGCGCTTCGACGAGGACAACTTTTGGACGATGGGTCCGACCGGCCCCTGCGGACCGTGCACCGAGCTGTTCTACGATCTGGGGCCCGAACACGCCGCAGGCCCCGGCGACACCGGACCGAACCGGGGAGACCGCTTCGTGGAGTTCTGGAACGTCGTGTTCCAGCAGTATAACCGCAGCTCCGACGGCAAGCTCACCGAGCTTCCGCGCAAGGCGATCGATACCGGTGCGGGATTCGAGCGCGTGCTCGCCATCTGCAACGGCTTGGCGTCGATGTACGATACCGACCTTTTTACCGATCTCGTCGCCGCGCAGCCGCCGGCCGGCGAGAGCTGCTTGCTCGCAGCGCCGGAACGCCGCGTTCGGCAGAACATCGTGGCCGACCACCTGCGCGCCGCGACCTTCCTGATCAACGACGGCGTCTACCCGTCCAACAACGATCGCGGCTACGTGCTGCGGTTCTTGATTCGCCGCGCGATTCGCAACGGCAAGCTGCTGGCCTATCCCAACGGCTTTCTGGCCGGGATGGTTCCCGCGGTGGTCAAGTCGCTCGAAAGCGGCTATCCGGAGCTGCGCCAGAACGCCGAGCGGATCGCCGCCGCGCTGCGCGTCGAAGAGCAGACCTTCGACCGCACTCTCGAGCGCGGCATGGCGATGCTCGACCGGCTGGTCGAGGACGCGATCGCGAATTGCACTCGGCTGGTCAGCGGCGAGGATGCGTTCCTCCTGCACGACACCTACGGCTTTCCGATCGAGCTGACGCGTGAGATTGCGGGCGAACACGGCGCCGCGGTCGACAGCGTGGCCTTCGAGGAGCTGATGGAAGCGCAGCGCGAGCGCGCGCGCCGCGACGCCGCCGAGAAGCGCGCGGCGGTTACGGTGGCCGACGTCCCCGCCGTCAAGAGCGAGTTCACCGGTTACGAAGGTCTCGAAGGCGACGGCAGCGTGGTCGGAATAACGCGCGACCGGACCAGCGTTTTCGAACTCGAAGCGGGCCAAGAGGGCGTGTTGATTCTCGATCGTTCGTCGTTCTATGCCGAGCGCGGCGGGCAGATCGGCGATCGCGGCATCGTCACCGGACCCAACGGGACTTTCGAAGTGCGCGACACTCAGTACGCCGGCGAGGCGATCGCCCATCACGGCATCGTAACGTCCGGATCTTTTGCCGCCGGCGACGCCGTCCATACTGCCGTCTACGACTGGTGGCGGCGCGAGATTCGCCGGCATCACACGTCGGCGCACCTGCTGCAGCGCGCGCTCAAAGACGAGCTCGGCGACGAGGTCGCGCAGGCCGGCTCGTGGGTCGGCATCGACCGCATGCGCTTCGACTTTCGATGGCCGGGGGGTGCGCTGACGCCCGAGCAAAAGCGCGCCGTCGCGCACCGCGTCAACGAGATGATTCGCGACGATTCGCATTTGGTGACGCGCGTGATGTCACCCGACGAAGCCAAGAAGACCGGGGCGATTTGGATGGCCGGCGAGAAGTACGGCGAGCACATTCGCGTGGTGCAAGCCGGACCGTCGATCGAGTTTTGCGGCGGAACGCACTCGCACTCGACCGGCGAGCTGGGGATGTTCGTGATTCTCTCGGAGTTCTCGGTCGGGAGCGGCATTCGCCGCATCGAGTCGTGCGTTTCGCAAGCCGCCGAGGATCACGTCGCCAAGCAAAGCGATCTCGTCGGCTCGCTGTCCAGCTCGCTCGCGACGACGCCCGACGAGCTGGGAGAGCGTATCGCGAAGCTGCAGCGGGACGTCCGCGATTTGCAAACGTCGCTCGGACA
>Ga0335075_10009444_pt1 | contig 14875 bp, 16 predicted proteins | sample Lox_Sample_24_FD_206723 | JGI IMG/M metagenome (GOLD analysis project Ga0335075, IMG submission 206723) | Soil microbial communities from Loxahatchee National Wildlife Refuge, Florida, United States - Lox_Sample_2.4 | ecosystem: Environmental > Terrestrial > Soil > Wetlands | place: USA...
GAGACGGTTAGTGAGCCGCAGGATCGTGCTCACCCGCACGGCCAGGCGCCAGCTCGCCGAAGAACTGCCCGAGTCCGTCGCCGTGGCGGCTTGGGAGCTCATCCAGGGCGACTTGCGGGTGAAGCCGCAGATCGCAGGGAAGCCACTGCTGGACCCGTATGCGGGCGAGTGGTCGGCTCGCCGCGGTACCTACCGCATCCGGTACCGGTTTGACGACAAGACCGTGACAGTCCTCCACATCCGGCCAAGATCGACCGCTTATCACCCGTGATCCCGTCCTGTGGGACTCGATTGCCGTGCGGGCCGGGATCATCGCTGAGTGATCACTTCGGCCTGTGGGGGTGCCAAAAGCCGGTCATCCACTGTGAGCTGCAGATTCGTGCTAGCCCGAGCGAGGATCGTGGCGCAAAGACTGAACCACTTGAACGCGTTCAGGAACGCCGCTTGGAGCCCTGCTGGGCGGAGTCCCATGGGTACCGGCATGTCGCCTGACCAGCATGGATGGAATAATCGGCACCCACAACTCCCCGGTCACAGCGTTGGCTCCATTTCCGAGCCCTGCATCGTGTACCGCAACACAGACAAGCGAGAGGTAACTGAGCCGTGAAGGTGATTCCCCCGAGAAACGTCGACCTGAGAGGACCAGGGACCCGGCGTCTGCAGGCGCGCGTCGTGGCTGCCATGGGAGACAAGCCGCGCGCCGTGCGCTGGCTGGTCGCGGAATTGATCCCGTTCGGCTGGCTCGCCGTCGCCATGCTCCTGATCTGGGCGGGAGCACCCCCCCTCGGCTTCGTCCTGGGAATCTTCGTGGCCGTCCCCATGACGGTCGTGTACCTCAACTGGGTACAGCAGATCAGTTCAATCTGGGTTTTCCCGTTGATCGGGCTCATGCTCCCGGCCACCTACCTTGAGGACATCATCCTCGACAACCCCGCCGTGCAGAGCGGGCATGCCTGGTATGACTCCAGTTCCGGCTCCCTCATCGTCACCCCCGCCTACTGGCAGGCACTCGGCGGCTTGCTCGTCGCGCTGGCGGTGACAGTGGCACTGGCCTGCGCCAGCGGTGACCGTCGCCGCGATCGTCAGCTTGACTTCTACCGGCAGCGGGACCTGCATTGAGGCTCCCCTGCGGTCAGGCATGGCAGCCAGAAGTCGCGTGTGGGTGCCGAGCATGCTGTCACACTTGCTGACCTGGGTCTTCTTGTCGAGTGGGTTAGTGGTTCCGCTGCGCGGGCACCGCTCGTCCGGGCACTGTCAGTCCCCATGACACTACGATTCGCCTACTTGGCAATGGTCCGCGTGTTCGGGTGGGTTACCCTGTCCCGCTCGGAAACTCGGTCTCGTAGAGTGATCTGCGGTTTTTGCTGCAGGATCGTAGCGCTGTAGGTGCCGAAAATCCTGTCACCCTACCTGACTTGGACGTTCGCATTATCGCCGCGCATGCTTGTGGGGTGTCAAAAGTCTGTATGCACTGTGACCTGCGGCGACGGCCAGGCTCGCCTTACGGCATGGTGAACATCCGTGTCCCTGCGCCTGCTCTACCTCATCTTCGTCCGGGTCTGCGGCTGGATGGTTCTTCTCAGCCGTTCATCGGCCTCCAAGAACGCCGAGCTGCTCGTGCTGCGGCACGAGATCGCCGTGCTGCGCCGCGCCAATCCCCTGTGGGGTTCCAAAACGGTGCATAAGCCGCTGACCTGCTGGTTTTCCTGCGGCGTTGGTTGTGAAGCTGGCAGCATCGCGGACTTGTGATGGTGCGGATGCTCTACCTGATGTTCATCCGTCTGGTCGGCTGGATGGCGCTTCTGGCGCGTTCTTCAGCGTCGAAGGATGCCGAGCTCCTGTTGCTGCGCCAGGAGGTCGCCGTGCTGCGTCGCCAGAACCCCAAGCCCAAGGCGGACTGGGCCGACCGGGCGGTACTCGCTGCCCTGGCCCGCCTGCTCCCCGGGCCGACGCGGATGGGTCGGCTGGTGACGCCGGGCACGCTGCTGCGGTGGCACCGGCGGCTGGTCCGCTGGCATTGGACCTATCCTCCCAGGGGAGGGCGCCCGTGCATTGACGCCAAGGTCGCGGCGCTGATCGGGCAGATGGCGCGAGAGAACCCTGGCTGGGGCTACAAGCGGATCCAGGGCGAGCTGCTCGGCCTCGGCTACCGGGCAGGGGCCTCCACGGTGCGGCGGGTGCTGAGACGGCTGCGAATGCCACCCGCGCCAAGGCGCAGCAGCACGACCTGGCGGCAGTTCCTGAAAGCCCAGGCGAAGACCATGCTGGCGTGCGACTTCTTCCACGTCGACTGCGCAGTGACCCTGCGCCGTCTGTACGTGTTCTTCGTGATTGAGGTCGGCACCCGCCATGTTCACGTGCTGGGCGTCACCGCGCACCCGGACGGCGCGTGGACAGTGCAGCAGGCGCGGAACTTGCTGATGGACCTGGGGGAGCGCGCCACAAGGTTCCGGTTCCTGATCCGGGACCGAGCCGGTCAGTTCACTGAGGCGTTCGACGCGGTGCTGTCGAGCGCGGGGATCGACGTGGTGAAGATCCCGCCGCGCAGCCCGAAAGCGAACGCTTATGCCGAAGGGTGCGGCTCCTTTGGAGGGACTGGCTGACCTGCAGAGTTGATGGCTGGGCTGTTTCTGGCGTCTGCTGGCTTCTACTGTTTCGGGCAGGAGCAAGGAGGGCGCTTGATGGGGTCGCTGATCGATGAGCTGCAGCGCCGGGAGGCGGCGGCCCGGGCAGAAGCAGAGGAGCTGCGCGGGCGGATCGCCGAGCTGGCTGAGCGTCTGGCCGGGGTCGAGGAGCGGCTGTCGCGGCTGGTGATCACCCGGGAGACGGTCGATGAGGTGCTAGGCGGGGCCGACGCGGACGTCCCGCTGGCGGCGGGGCCGGAGGTGACGGTGCGGCCAGGGGCGGGTCATTCGCCGGTGATCGGGGTAGTGACGGTGCCCGTGTGGCGGGCCGGCCTTGAGGTTTCCGTGCTGCCGCAGGATTACCGGGACCTGCTGGAGGTGGCCGAGGATGCCGGGCGGCCGCTGCGGGCGGCGCAGATCGCGGCGGCGGCTGGGCTGAGCACGGACAGGGGAAAGGTGGAAACGCTGCGGGGGAAGCTGAAGCGGCTGGTGGAGCGGGGCTGGCTCGCGGAGGAGGCCGGGCCGGGGCTGTTCACGCTGCCCGCGCGGGCCGGCAACGGCACGGGGGAAGCGGCGGAACCGTAGTGAAAGCGGGCTCTTCTTCCTAGGTTCGAAGGTGCGAGCCAAAACGAACCGGACCGGAAGAAGAGCCCTATGGAACCGTATGCCCAGATCGCGGATACTGGCGCCTTCGCCGCCTCGGCGGATCTGTTCGCCGCGCTGGTCGCGGAGCTGCAGACCGCTCAAGCGGCCGGGCTGACCGCGTGCGAGCTGGAGGACCTGCTTGCAGGACGGGGCCTGGAGGTGCAGCGGCAGCTGCTGCAAGATCACCTTGACCTGCGGGCAGCGCGGGAGGAGCAGGCCGTCCGCGAGCACCACACGGCCGCGACGGGCGCGGACGGGATCACGCGGCGCCGGGCGGAGACCGGCCACGGCAGGCTGCTGGCCACCTTGTTCGGCACGGTGCGGGTCACGCGGTGCGCATGGCGCCGCCCGGGGGCACCCAATCTCTGCCCGGCCGATGCCGCGTTGTCGCTGCCGGCCTGCCGGCCGTCCCATGCCCTGACCCGGCTGGCCGCGGTGGAAGCCGCCCGCGGCTCGTTCGAGGCCGCGCATGCCGCGATCACCCGCCGCTGCGGGCCGGTGATCGGCAAGCGGCAGGTCGAGCAGGCGGCGGTGACGGCTGCCGGGGACGTAGCCGCGTTCTACGCCGCCCGTATTCCGGTGCCGTGCACCGCCTCGACCCTGCTGGTGATCTCCGCCGACGCCAAGGGGATCGTGATGCGGCCGGAGGCGCTGCGCCCGGCCACCGCCAGGGCCGCCGCCCGGCAGGGCCGGATGAGGACGCGGCTGACCGCCGGGGAGAAACCGAACCGCAAGCGGATGGCTACCCTGGCCTGCGTCTACGACGCCGAGCCGTCTCCGCGCCGGCCGCACGACATCATCGCCCCGCCCGGCGGCCGGCACGGTCACCGCACGCTGCGGCCCCGGCCCAGGGCCACGGCGAAATGGCTGGCCGGATCGGTGCGGCACGATCCGGCCGAGGTGATCGCCGCCGCGTTCAGCCAGGCCGAGGCCCGCGACCCGCAGCGCAAGCGAACGTGGGTGGTCCTGGTCGACGGAGCCGAGGACCAGCTCGACCTGATCCGCGCCGAGGCCGCCCGCCGCGGCGTCACCGTCCGCATCGTGATCGACTTCATACACGTGCTGGAGTACATCTGGAAAGCGGCCTGGTCCCTGCATCCCGCCGGCGATCCCGCAGCCGAGGACTGGGTCGCCGTCAAGGCACTCGCGGTCCTGGCCGGCCACAGCGCCCGGGCCGCCGCCGAGATCGCCGCTGAAGCGGACACCGCTGGCCTTGCCGCCGCCCAGCGCACCGGTGCCGACGCATGCGTCCGCTACCTGACCGGCAAGAACGAGTGCCTGCGCTACGACCGGGCCCTGGCAGCGGGCTGGCCCATCGCGACCGGCGTCATCGAAGGAGCATGCCGCCACCTCATCAGCGACAGGCTCGACATCACCGGGGCGCGATGGGGACTCGAAGGCGCCGAAGCCGTCCTTACCCTGCGCGCGGTCATCAGCAACGGCGATTATCCCGATGTCCGCGTTATGCCGATGATGCGAGCGGGACCCGCGGGCGGCCACCGGCTGGGCCGCCCGCGAGATCGGGATAATGCGGTCAGAGGTTTTCGAGGAAGGCGAGCAGCGGGTCGCTGGGGGTATAGCGGCCGGCCGGGATTCCCGCTGGTGTGGTGCGGGCCAGGGCCTGTTCCTTTAGTCTCATGTCGGCGTGGATGTATGCCTGGGTTGATTTGGTGCTCTCGTGGCCGAGCCAGAGTGCGAGGACGGCGATGTCGACGCCTGCGTGCAGCAGGTTCATCGCAGTGGAGTGCCGGAGGGTGTGCGGGGAGATTTTCTTCGCGGCCAGCGACGGGCAGTTCCCGGCTGCGAGCGCATGGTATTTCGTGAGGCGGGCCTGGATGGCGTCCGGGGACAGCGGCTTTCCCTGGCGGGTGCAGAACAAGGGGAAGTCCGGGCTGGTGCCGCGTTCGGCCAGCCAGTTGCGTAGCGCCGTGACGGTGGACGGCTCGAGGGGCGTATAGCGTTCTTTCCGTCCCTTGCCGAGGCATCGGACATTCGCGTCCCGGCCGAGGTGAACGTCGCCGCAGGTCAGCTGGGTGATTTCGGAGACGCGCAGGCCGGTGCGCAGCGCGAGCAGGAGCAGCGTGCTGTCGCGCCGGCCGGTCCAGGTCCGCCGGTCGGGGGCGTCGAGCAGCGCTTGCGCCTCCTCGTCGGTGAGGAAGCTGATCACGGTGGTGCTGGTGCGCTTGCCGGAGATGGCCAGGACGCGCTGGATCGTCGCGGCGTGCTCAGGCGCTTTCCAGGCAGCGTGGCGGAACAGCGAGCGGATGGCGGCCAGGCGGGCGTTGCGGGTGCGCGCGCTGTTGCCGCGGTCGGCTTCCAGGTGGTCCAGGAAGGCTGAGATCAGGTCGGCGTCGAGCTGGCCCAGGTCGAGTTGCCACGGCTCGGTCCCGGTGGTGCGGCTGGCGAACTGGACGAGCAGCCGGAGGGCGTCGCGGTAGGCGGTGACGGTGCGGGGGCTTGCCTGCCGCTGCCTGGCCAGCTTGTCGGTGAAGAAGCTTTGCAGGATGGGCGCGAGCGTGGTCATGGCCGGCTCTCCTCCCCGCTGCCGTTGTCCGCGGCGGAGCTGAGCCGGGCGGCGGCCAGCCCGAGCAGTTCGGGGGTGGCCTGCAGGTACCAGTATGTTGAGCTCGGGGCGACGTGCCCGAGCCAGGTCGACAGCAGCGGCAGCCGCGCGTTGACGTCCTTCCCGTCGCGGTACCAGCTGATCAGGGTGCTGACCGCGAACGAGTGCCGCAGGCTCTTGAGGCAGGGCCTGCTGCGCGCCGAACGGGGCTCCAGGCCGGCGCGGCCGACCAGGCTCCGGAACGCCGTGTCGGTGTTGGCCGGGTGGAGCCGGTCCCCGCTCAGCGACACGAAGAAGCCCGGGGCCGCGGGGCGGGGACACAGGTAGTCGCGGTGCTCTGCGTATTCCTGCAGGGTGATCGCGCTGCTGGGGTGCAGGGCCAGCTCGCGGGACTTGCCGTACTTGCCGTTGATGACCGACAGCCTCCCGGCCGCCAGGTCCACGTGCTCGCGGTCGAGCGCGTAGGCTTCCCCGGGCCGCATGCCCGTCACGGCCAGGAGACCGATCAGGGTCCGGCAGTTGAGGGCGTGCAGGCGGGCCGGCCGCCCGGCGGCCGCGCTCATCAGCGCGGCGATGTCGGCGCTGGTGAACAGGAACGGGACGGGCCGCTGGTAACGGCGGGCCAGCAGGTCAGCCGGGGGAACCTGGTGACGGTCGTCGAAGGCATGCAGGTAGCCGGCGAACCCGCGGACCGCCGAGAGGCGGAACCAGTGCCAGTAGGGGGATGCGTCAGGGCTCGTGGCCCACGACAGCGCGGCATCGACCGTGATGCAGGTGAGTCCGCGGCCGTCCAGGTAGCGTGCGAAGTCGCCGACGAGCCTGCCCGGTGCCTCCAGCCTGTATCCCAGGGACCGGCGCAGGGCCAGGTAGCCGTCTGCGGCGTGCTGCATCGTGCTCATGACGTGTTCTCCGTTCCCGGCCAGGGGCGGGCCAGCTGCGCCAGCGCCGTCCGGTCGACTTTCGCGTAGATCGCGGTTGTCCGTAGATCCTGGTGCCGCAGCATCTGGGCGACCTCCCCGAGAGCGGCGCCCGCCGCCAGCAGTTCCCCGGCCAGCGCGTGCCGCAGGCGATGCGGCCCAGCGGGTTCCATCCCCGCCGCTGCGCACGCCCGGCGGACCACGTCTGCCACGCTGTGCCTGCTCAGCGGCTGGCGTGGTGTCCTGACCGTCCAGAACACGGCCCGGCCCGGCAGGTCCCGCGGGCGGGTCCGCAGGTAGGAGGCCATGGCCTCTCCGGCGTCGGATGGGAGGGGAAGGCGGTCGGCCCGGCCGCCCTTGCCCCGGACCAGGATGGTGCCGCCGCGCCAGTCCACGTCGTCCAGGGTGAGGCCCGCGGTCTCGAAGGCTCGCAGTCCCAGCCGTGACAGCAGGACCAGAACGGCGTAGTCGCGCTGGCCGCGTTCGCTGCCGCGATCGCATGCCGCCAGCAGGGCGCTGACCGCAGACCTGTCGATCCGGGCGGGGAGGGACGCGAGCCGCCACCGCGGCTCGGTCGGCACCGTGCCGGCCAGCGGCCGGGGAACCCGGCCGGTGACGTGCAGGAAGCGCAGCAGTGACCGCAGCGGGACCGACAGGCTGCGGGCCGACGGCCCGCCCGGGCGGATCAGTTCGCCCATGATCTCCAGGACGCGGCCCGCCGACATCTCCCGCAGCGCCTTATCGAGCGGGTCGGGCAGCCGCGCCAGGAACAAGGCTGCGTTGTGCGAGTAGTTGTCGACCGTCCCCTGTGCCAGTCCGCGTTCCCGGGTCAGGTAACCGCGGAAGACGTCCGCCAGCTGGTGCCGGGAATCAGTGTCAGAACATGCCATGGTGTCCTCCTTTGTCTGGATGTTCCTGAACATCCAGACAAAGGACAGCGGGCATCATCACCGCAGGCGAGGCCGTAAATTATCCCGATCTCGCGGGCGGCCCAGCCGGTGGCCGCCCGCGGGTCCCGCTCGCATCATCGGCATAACGCGGACATCGGGGTAATCCCCGTTATGCCGAACTCCGGATAACGGCGACTTCGAGGAATACTGGCGGTTCCACCTTGCCCGCGAGCACCAGCGGCTTTACCCCGGCACCGTGCAAGGCGAATACACGCTCGGGGCCTGACCCGCCTTCTCCCTGACGAGCCGCCGCCCGGCAGCTCACATCCCCGGTAGCCGCCGGTCCCGCGCCAGCCCGGAACAGCGCGTCCGCGACCACGGCACCAGCGGCGCCCAGGCCGGGCTCTCATCCCCGCCCACCGCGTCCATACTGGACAGATGTCGCGCCCTGCCCTGCTGCTCGACGTCGACGGCGTCCTCAATCCCTACGGCACCGCGACATGCCCAGCGGGGTTCACCGAATACGACCTGTTCCCCGGGGAGGAACCGGTCCGCCTGTGTCCGGCGCACGGGGAATGGATCTGCGAGCTCCGGCACGTCTTCGACGTCGCCTGGGCCACGGCCTGGAACGACGACGCCAACCGCCTGCTGGCTCCCCTCCTGGGAATCGCGGCACTCCCGGTGGTCACCATGCCCAAGCCCCCGTTCCAGCCGCGCGACAAGGTGCCCCCGATCGCCCGGTTCGCCGCTCAGCGCCCCGCCGTATGGATCGACGACCTCCATCCAGAGCAGGCCTGGACATGGAGCACAGGCCGCCACGAACCCACCCTCCTCATACCGGTCGCACCCGTCACCGGCCTGACACGAGAAGCCGTCGATCAGGCACTCACCTGGGCAAGTCAGATTTGATCAACGGCTCCCTTCAAGAGAGCTGCACCCTATGCCGAACGCTGGGTACGGACCGCCCGGGCCGAGTGCACCGACCGGATGCTGATCGTCGGGCCGCAGCACCTGCACGTGGTCCTGGACGAGTACGCCGCGCACTACAACCAACATCGCCCGCACAGGGCCAGGAACCTGCGGCCACCAGACACAGGCGACACCCCCGGCCCCGGTGACTGGCCTGGCGGCGGCGCGGATACGACGCCGCGAGGTCCTCGGCGGGCTGATCCACGAGTACGAACAGGCCGCATGAAGAAACTACCGGCTGATCAAAACTGCAGTTCAGAGGCCATGGCCACAGTTGTGGCACCCTACAGGGGTGCAGGCGGACCAGCATCGCGTCATAGCGGCCAGCGCGGTGCAGCCGCCGCGCTGCGCGTACGGTGACGCTGATCAGCGTGCGGGACGGGCAGCCGTCCTGCAGGGCGAAGGCCTGGTCGGTGCAGCGGCCGTCGCTGTCGGTGACGCCGGTCTGCACGTAGCCGAGCTCGGCCGTGAACGGTCGGCCCACACCGACGCCACGCGGGATCCCCCGAGCAGCAGCGCGGCCGCGGTATCGGCGACGGCGTGACGGTCGAACCCGCACAGCACCGTCAGCGGGACCGGAGGCCGGCCGGCCCGCCACCCGAGGCCCGGGGGCACTACCAGCCTGCTTTCGTCACGGCGGCCGTGGCCATCTCAGCGGTACCGCGCAGCTTGACGATCTGCCGCGCGTCATCAGCCTTCACCATCACGGCTCTGTATCCGCCAGGCCTGTTCACCGCGGGCACGCAGCTTGCGGAGACCTGCCGGATCCGCCCGGCCTTAGAGTCATGCAATCTCGCTACCAGCCGAGCGTCGGGATGATCATGTAGGCGCCGAACGCCATCACGATGCCGCACAGGGTTGTCGCGGCGAGCCTCTTGGCGCCGTGCATCCGCAGGTGGTCCGGCAGCGCCTTGGCCTCGAGCGCGAGCAGCAGTCCCAGGACCAGCGGGAGCAGCAGCGCGTTGAGGACCTCGACGTCGATGGCCAGCCGGATCAGGTTCACGCTCGCCAGCACCAGCGCCGCCCCGGCGATGTGGGTGAGGGCGTAGCTGGTGAAGAACTTGATGTTGGCCCGGTTGGGCGCCTCGTTCAGGCTGTGCCGCCAGCCGCCGACCTCGGCCACCGCCCACGCGCCGGCGACCGACGCGACGATGGCCGCCACGAGGGCGCCGCCGAGCAGGCCGGCACCCACGATGACGTTGGCCTGCCACGACCCCAGGTAGCCGTGCAGGGCAGTGGCGATCTGTCCCACGGTGCCCAGTGCCGCGCCCGGGCTGGTCCGGCCGACGGTGGCCGCCATCGTGACGATGACCGCGATCATGATGACCTGGGTGGCGATCGCTCCGAGGAAGGTGTCGACCCGCTCCCGCTTCACCGATTGGACGGTCATCTTCCGGTCGATGACAGCACCCTGCTGGTAGAAGATCATGTACGGCATGATCACCGCGCCCACGGTGGCGGCGAGCAGCGTGAGGTAGGACGTGTGGGTGAGCGGCTGGCTGGACAGCTGGTGCACGATGTCGGACACCTTCGGGTGGGTGAGCAGCATCGCGGGAATGAACGCGAGCTCGGCGAGCCCGATGAGGATGCCGATCCGTTCAATGCGCCGGTAGCCGCGGCAGAACGGCAGCGCGACGAGCAGCGCCGTCGCGACCGGGACGGTCAGCCATTCGGACAGGCCGAACAGCTCGCCCACGCCGGCGACGGCGACGAACTCGACGACGAGCGTGCCGACCGCTGAGACCAGCATCGCACCGGCCGAGGCCAGCGCCCACGGCTTGCCGAACTGCTTGCGGATCAGCGCCGCGTGGCCCTCGCCTGTCGCGACGCCGAGCCGGACAGTCATCTCCTGCACCAGGTAGAGGATCGGGATGAGGACAAGCTGCGGGAGGATCAGCCGGTAGCCCCACTGCGCTCCCGACTGGGCGGCCGTGATCAGGCAGCCGGCGTCGCCGTCGGCGAGCATCACGATCAGGCCCGGGCCGAAGATGCCCAGCGCAAGCAGCAGCCGGCGGCGGCGCGGCTTCGCGGCCGGTGCTGCGGTCGGGGAGATGGCAGTGTCGGTCACGGCGAATCGTCCTCGCTTAGTGGAAATGAGACCCAGTTGCGTTATGAACCATAGTGTGACTGAGTCGCGGAACGCAAGGCCTCAGGCGAGGCAGGAGGCTGCCCCTGGTCCCGTGGAATCTCAGGCGTTGCGGTCCGGCGCCTGAAGCCTGGCGCCTGACAGGGGTTCAGCGATCACTGATGGGAGCCACCGGCGGGGGCTGGGCGGCTGGCAGGATCGTGCGGTGGCTGCCGCCGGGTTACGGCGTGCGGCAGTCGCGGCAGAGGCCAACCACGTCCAGGCGGTGCTTGCTGGCTGTGAACCGGGCTCGCTTGGCGATCGCCGCGACCGCGTCCTCGAGCTGGGACTCGAGGTCGGGGGGCAGGGCGAAGTCGGCGAGGGCGCCGCATGTCATGCAGGCGAGGTGGTGATGGTGGCCGATCAGGGCCTCATCCAGCTCGTAGCGGGTGAACTCGGGGTACCCGGCGATGGCCTGCACGACTCCGATGTCGGCGAGCACGCCGAGGTTGCGGTAGACGCTGCCACGGTGGCGCCCGCAGCGCGCCACGATCTCCTCCGCCGTCAGCGGGCAGCCTGCGGACCTCAGGAGCTCGACGAGCGCCTGGCGGGACTGCGTATACCGGCTGCCCCTGGCCGCCAGGCGTGCCGCAGCGATGGCGTGGACTGACCCGGACACAGCTCACAGGATATGCCGCACTGCGACTCGTTCGCATCTTCGTTCGCGGCAGTCCTGTGCCGCTCGAATACTCGATTGCGTGGCTGATCTGCACAGTCACCTGCGGCCGGAAGGCGGTGATGGTTGGCTGGCCAGGTGTCGATCAAGATCGTCTGCCTGATGGTTCGCCTTGTAGCCGCCCTTGCCGTCCTGGTGTTCCGCAGGGACCTGGCCAAGGAGGCTGAACTGCTGGTGCTCCGGCACGAGAACGCGGTGCTGCGCCGGCAGGCCGGGCGGATACGGTACGAGCCCGTCGACCGGGTGTGGTTCACCGTGCTAGCGCGGCTGATACCCCACGGGCGCTGGGCCGGGGTCTTTCCCGTGACGCCAGCGACGCTGCTGGCCTGGCACCGCAGGCTGGCAGCGAGAAAATACGATACGAGCAGACGGCGCAAGCCCGGCCGCCCGCCGACAATCCGCAGCGTCGCCCGCCTTGTCGTGCGCCTGGCGGAAGAGAATCCGCTGTGGGGCTACCGCCGGATCCATGGCGAGCTGGCCAAGCTCGGCGTCACGATTCCGCCGTCCACCGTCTATGAGATCTTGCGAGATGCGGGCATCGGCCCGGCGCCGCGCCGCTCGGGGCCGACCTGGCGGCAGTTCCTGCACGCCCAGGCCGCCGGGATCCTCGCCGTCGACTTCTTGCACGTCGACACCGTGCTGCTGAAACGGCTGTACGTCCTGGTGTTCATCGAGCACGGCACCCGCCGGATGTACCTAGGCGGCGTCACCGCGCACCCCACTGGCGAATGGACTGTTCAGCAGGCCCGCAACCTCGCCCTCGCCCTCGGCGAGCGGTCCGGGAACTTCCGCTTCCTGATCCGCGACCGCGGATCGAACTTCACCCAGTCCTTCGACGCCGTCTTCCAGGCAAACGGCACCAGGATCTTGCGGACCGCTGTGCAGGCTCCCCGGATGAACGCGACCTGCGAACGCCTCCTCGGTACCCTGCGCCGCGAGCTGCTGGACCGGATGCTGATCCTCAACCAGGCGCATCTGCGGGCCGTCCTGATCGAGTACCAGGTTCACTACAACACAGCCCGGCCGCATCAGGGCATCGCCCAGCGGGTTCCCGGCTTTGACCGCGAGGTTCCCGGCGTCACAGCAGTCAACCTCGATGCCCAGCGAATCCACCGAAAACCCGTACTGAACGGGCTGATCAACGAATACAGCCGAGCTGCCTGACGCCACGACGAAACCGCAGGCCAGCAGCCAAATCCAATTTTCGAGCGGGACAGGGTCGGCAGCGCCAGCCACGGATCGAGCATCGGTGCTGATTACCTTGCAGATCTCACGATGCGTGACGACATCGGTATAGTGAACCCGGATTTGTTGCGCGCCCCTGCTGTGAAGGTCTAGACCATTGGTCTAGTGACCCTGGGGCGGCGTCGGGGCGCCGGATGGGCCGTTTTTGACAAGCCCCAGATTGCTGGGTCCGTGCGGACGAGCAAACATGGAGCAAACATGTGGACAAAACGGACACATAAAAAATGACCTGGAGTCGTGAAACCCCAGGTCAGACCGGGTGCGCCGCCAGGGACTTGAACCCCGAACCCGCGGATTAAGAGTCCGCTGCTCAGAGACACTTTTTTGAAAACTTGAGTTACAGGAATGTTATGACATGCGGAGCTGTACCGCAACCCCGCGAGGCGAAGTGACATCAGTACCGGGTTCTGCCGGCCCGTACCGGGGCATCCGAGCAAACATGGAGCAAACATCAGTGCGGAAAGGTCTAGACCACTGTCTAGACCGCTGCCGGTAAAGGTATAGCTGCCCGCTACGTGGTCCATGATGGCCGCGCCCGGAGCCCGGCGGATGCGGCCCAACACGGTTAGTGATCCCTGCTGGTAGTACCCCGAAATGTACCTGGAAGCAGAGGCCAAGAGGAGCCGACTCGGGGCCAGCGGCTGCTGAACCTGTGGTGTAATCTGCGGCAGCGCAGCCTCTCGGGTCCCGGCAGTTCCTCGCCCGGTCCGCGCTCAGCGCGCGTCGGCGAAGTGCCCGAGGGTCAGCGGGTCCGTTCCCGGCTCACCCGGCGCCGAGCGTGATCACTACTTCGGGCCGGCCGGGGCCGACGAGTTCTGGCCATTCGCTTCACGGATGAAGGCGGGCCATCGGCCCGGTTCATCGGTCGCCTGACCGCCGGGGCCGCGCGGCTACCATGTTGCCTATGGAGGTGAGCATCCCTGCGGGCGCGCAGCCAGCCTTGCCGCAGCCGGAGCGGACGCCAGTGGCGATCCGGGCAGCGGTCGCCAGGCTGGATTCGGCCGCGCTGGCTAGGTTCGAGGAGGACTGGGCGGCCACCATGACCAGGGCGCGCGAGGAGTACAGCGTGCTCCCGGTGCGGCAGATGGTGGAGCACTGGTGGCTGTGGGTGGCCGTCAGGCGATGGCCGGCGCTGGCGGCCCGGCTGCGGGAATGCGAGCAGATCGTGGCCCAGTCCGGCGACCGCGCGGCCCGCCGCGCGGCGTCAGCGGAGATCGGCGCGATCCTGGAGACGGCGGCCCAGGCCGCGTGAGCGACTGGACGTGGGAGTACATCCCCGATTCCGCCCACGTCGTCGGCGGCCTTACCCCCGGCCAGTGCGCGGAGGTTGAGGCGCTGGCCCAGCGGATCGCCGACGCCGTCGCGGTTCGCATGATCGGTCGGCCGTTCAACCCCGAGGAGGCCGTTTCCGGCCTGAAGTCCTACGGGGAGGGCCTGGTCACCCTCTGGTATCAGGAGGACTACCGCGACGACACCGTGGTGATCTGCCGCGTGCAGCACCTCGGCCCCGACGCCAGGCCGGGCGACGGGTAGCGAACTGGGCCTGGGCCTTGTGGGGTTCCAAAACTGTGCATAAGCGGCTGACCAGCTGGTTTGCCTGCGGTGCCAGTTGTGTGGCTGGCAGGATGGCTTGTTCGTGACGGTACGGATGCTCTACTTGATGTTCGTTCGCCTGGTCGGCTGGATGGCCCTGCTGGCACGTTCGGCGGCGTCGAAGGACGCCGAACTACTGGTGCTGCGCCACGAGGTCGCCGTGCTGCGGCGGCAGAACCCCGGGCCGATGCTTGACTGGGCGGATCGGGCGGTGCTCGCGGCCTTGGCCGGCTGCTGTCCATGCCGGTGCGGATGAGCCGGCTGGTGACGCCGGGCACGCTGCTGCGCTGGCACAAGCGGCTGGTCCGCTGGCGGTGGACCTACCCCCGCCGGGAGGACGCCCGCCTATCGACGCGCGGATCGCGTTGCTGATCGAGCAGATGGCGAAGGAGAACCCGGGCTGGGGCTATAAGCGGATCCAGGGCGAGCTGCTCGGCCTTGGGTACCCGGTTGGGGCCTCCACGGTGCGGCGGGTGCTGAGGCGGCTGCGGATCCCGCCCGCGCCGGATCGCAGCCGGACGACGTGGCGGCAGTTCCTGCGCACCCAGGCCACGACGATGCTGGCCTGCGACTTCTTTCATGTGGACTGCGCGGTGACCTTGCGCCGCGTGTATGTGTTCTTCGTGAT
>Ga0335075_10009445_pt1 | contig 14873 bp, 16 predicted proteins | sample Lox_Sample_24_FD_206723 | JGI IMG/M metagenome (GOLD analysis project Ga0335075, IMG submission 206723) | Soil microbial communities from Loxahatchee National Wildlife Refuge, Florida, United States - Lox_Sample_2.4 | ecosystem: Environmental > Terrestrial > Soil > Wetlands | place: USA...
ACAGCTCGTGCGCGACTCGATTCGCATGGTGGAACATCAGGCGAAACAGAACGGCATCGCTCTCAAGAGCGATGTGCCGATGGATACGCCACGCGTACTCGCCGACGAGCGCCGCCTCAAACAGGTGATGCTCAATCTGCTGAGCAATGCGGTGAAGTTCACGCAGGAGGGCGGCGCGGTCACTCTGCGTGTCGCCACAACGGGCGAAGGCATGTTCCTGTCGGTCGAGGACTCGGGCATCGGCATCGCGCCGGAAGACCTCGCCCGCGCTTTCGAAAGTTTCAGCCAGATCGATTCGACCATCGCGCGCCACAAGGAGGGTGCGGGCCTCGGCCTGCCGCTGTCGCGCCAGCTCATGGAAGCGCATGGTGGGACGCTGACGCTGGAAAGCGTTGTCAGCATCGGAACCATCGCCACCGCCATGCTTCCGGCCTCGCGGATCCTGGCGCTGTCGCGGTCCGCGGCGGCCTGAGCAGCCACTTCGGACTCGCATTCGCCGTTCCAACCCCCTATATCCCCGCGCGGAAGTCGGTGGGCGCGTCGCTCGCTAACCTGGTCAGGCCGGGAACGGAGCAGCCATACCGAATCCGACACGGGTCATCGGCTTCCACTCTCTCCACAAACATTTGCCGGATTCCGCGCGACCGCGCGCGGCGGCTTGCTATACTCGCGCCATGGATCAGGAACCCGGTCTCGGATTGGACACGCCGCCCGCAAAGCAGGAGGCCTATCGCGTCCTTGCGCGCAAATACCGCCCGCAGGATTTCACCGGCCTGATCGGGCAGGAGGCGCTGGTCAAGACGCTGTCGAATGCGTTCGCGACCGGGCGCATCGCCCATGCCTTCATGCTCACCGGCGTTCGCGGTGTTGGCAAGACGACGACGGCGCGCATCATCGCGCGCGCGCTGAACTGCGTCGGGCCGGACGGCAAGCGCACCGCGCCGACCATCCAGCCCTGCGGCGTGTGTGAGCCGTGTGTCGCCATTGCCGAGTCGCGCCACATCGACGTGCAGGAGATGGACGCCGCATCGCGCACCGGCATCGAGGATATCCGCGAGATCATCGAGGGCGTGCGTTATGCCCCGGCGAGCGCGCGCTACAAGGTCTACATCATCGACGAAGTCCATATGCTGTCGAAGAACGCGTTCAACGGGCTGCTCAAGACGCTCGAAGAACCGCCACCGCATGTGAAGTTCATCTTCGCCACCACCGAAATCCGCAAAGTGCCGGTGACGGTTCTGTCGCGCTGCCAGCGTTTCGATCTGCGCCGCATTGAGTCCGCCGAGCTCGCTGGATTGCTGAAGACAATCTCCGAGAAGGAGAACGTGAAGATCGAAGAGGCCGCGTTGGCGCTCATCGCGCGCGCGGCGGAAGGCTCGGCGCGTGACTCGCTCTCGCTGCTCGATCAGGCGATTGCGCATGGCGATGAAGGTACGATCACGGCGGAGATGGTGCGGGGCATGCTCGGCCTCGCAGATCGCGGCCGCATCCTCGACCTGTTCGAGAAACTCATGGGCGGCAAGCTCGCCGAGGCGCTCGCCGATCTGAACGAGCTCTACGATCGCGGCGCCGATCCACTGGCGGTGATGCAGGATCTGCTCGAGACGACGCATTTCCTGACCCGCGTGAAGGTCGCGCCGAACGCCGAAGGCTTCTTCGATGGTTCCAGTTCGGAAGGCGCGCGCGCGGTCGCAATGGCGGGAAAGCTTCCGGTCGCGGCGCTGACGCGTGCCTGGCAGATGCTGCTCAAGGGCCTGATCGAAGTGCGCGATGCAACACGGCCGATCGCGGCCTGCGAGATGGCGCTGATCCGGTTGTCTTACGCCGCTGATCTTCCGCCGACCGACAAGCTGGTGCGCGATCTGCTGGATGGCGGTGGCGTGCCGTCACCGCGCGGCGCTGCGCCCTCGCCATCTTCCGGCGGTGCGCCGCGCGCGATGAGCACCGGCAATGCCACGGCCAGCGCGCAACGTGCGCCGCAGCCGACCATGGATGCGCAGAACGCGCCGACCCTTCGCACACTGGAAGATGTTGTAGCACTCGCCGCGCGAAACGGTGCCCCGATCCTGAAAGTGCATCTGGAGAATGACGTGCATCTGGTGCGGCTGGAGCCCGGCATCTTCGAATTCCGGCCGAGCTCCCGTGCGCCCAACACGCTGGCCGGCGATCTAAAGCAGAAGCTGAAGGACTGGACCGGCATGCCGTGGTCCGTCTCGATCGCGCGCGAAGGCGGCGAACCGACGATCGCGGAGCAAAGGAAGTCCGCCAAGGCTGCGCGCATGGAAATCGTCATGCAGCAGCCCCTGGTGCGCGCCGTGCTCGACCGTTTCCCGGGTGCAGAGATCGTCGCCGTGCGTGATGGGGTGTTGGAAGACGCCGCCGTAGCGCAGCCCATGCCGGACGACGACGCGTAGATTAACCTCCCCACAAGGGGGAGGTCAGTGGTCACAGAAAATTGTTCGGCCAGATGATGCTGCGCCACATGTGCGCGACGGGCGAATTGTCTAAGCCGAGGCCTTCGTCCGGTTGTTTGAAGTGGCGGCCGACGACGTCTTCAAATTCCGACGGATCGATCGCAACGTTTTCCTCGAAGGAATAGAGATCGAACAGCGTGATCGCCCGCGCGCTGCCGTACCAGCGATGCTTGCGCGCCGCTTCGTAGTCGCGCGTCAGGTAGCCGGGTATCTTGTAGTCCGCGCCCCAGAACCGCACGTAGGCGGCCGGATATTCGTAGTTCACCGCCGGGTCGGCGAAATAGCGCAGCGCCTGATGGTGGCGCACCGCCCAGAACACCTCTTCATCGACATAGGGTGCGATCATCTGCGCGCCCCAATAGCCGTGATCCGCGCGGATCAATCCGCCGAGCGCCACATCGTGCAGGAGGCAGGCGAGCACGATCTTCTCGTCATGCCCGGCTTTGCGCGCGTTGGCCGCGCTCTGCAGCATGTGGTTGACGGCGATCTTGCGGAACCGGAAGCGGAAGTAATCGAGGATCGTCGGCCGCTCCGGCATCTTCGGCAGATCGGGATTGTCGCCGGCCATCATCAACGTGTCGGGGCCAAGCTGTGAAAGGATGCGGTTCTCCAGATCGTGCTCGGGATCGAGAATTGCGTCGATCGGTTGCGGCACGGTGAGAAAGCGTTTGGGTGTGTCCGGCATGGGCGCTCCTTGCAGAACAATGTTGGCAAGGTTTTCGCGCCCCTGCTAGACGATAGCGATGGCGAGCTATTCCGCAGGCCCCGAAATCGAGCGTCTGATCCAGCTTCTGGCGAAACTGCCGGGGCTTGGCCCGCGTTCGGCGCGGCGCGTGGCACTGACCCTTCTCAAGAAACGCGAGGCGCTGCTTGAACCGTTGGGCGCCGCGATGCGCGAGGCAGCCGCGGCCATTCGGGTCTGCGACACCTGCGGCAATCTCGACACCACCAATCCCTGTTCGCTCTGCCGCGACCCCAGGCGCGATGGCCATGTGCTCTGCGTCGTGGAAGATGTCGCCGATCTCTGGGCGCTGGAGCGCGCGGGCGTGTTCCGCGGCAAATATCATGTGCTCGGCGGCGCGCTCAGCGCGCTCGATGGCGTGACGCCGGAAAAGCTCAACGTCGCGTCGTTGATGAAGCGTGTGGGCGAGGGCGTCGATGAAGTCATCCTCGCCGTCAACGCCACCGTCGAGGGTCAGACCACCGCGCATTACCTGATGGATGCGCTGACCCCATCCGGCGTGAAGGTCACGCGCCTCGCACACGGCGTGCCCGTCGGCGGCGAACTCGATTATCTCGACGAAGGCACGCTAAGCGCCGCCTTCAAGGCGCGTCGGGGGCTTTAGTCTCGCGCTTCTTCTTGCGATTGGTCCACCAGACATAGGCCGCGATTGCAGAAAGCGCCCAGAGCAGCCACTCGACATTGTCGTTCACCGAATCCGGCAGCACGAACGACGCGATTCCGAAGCACAACGACGCCATCAGCGAGAGCTGGCTCCACGGCATCTTGAACTGACTGCCACGCGCCTCTTTCCAGGCCTGCAACTCTTCATCGACGGAAGGCTCGGCGGGCGGTTCGACAACCTGCGGCGCCGCCGCCGGTGCAACCGGTGCCGCGCGTGCCACTCTTACAGGCGGCGAATCCGGCGCGACACGGCGTCCAAAGGCAGGGCGGTTCGGCATGGTCCGGCAGCGTCGCGCGTCCGGATTAGCGATTGCTTAAGGCGTCCGCGCAATTTGCGCAGGTCAGGATGGTTTCGTCAGAGAGGGCGCACCTTCCGGCGGCGCGAGGTCGACAGCCTCGATACGGCCCGCCCGCGAAACGATGCGGCCCATCGGCGCTTCAAGCTTTCCGATATCCTCGCTCGTCTTCTCGAAATGCTTGCGCAGATCGATCACGCGCTCGGCCAGAAGTTTCACGTCTTTCAGAAGCTGGCCCACCTCCTTCTGAATCTCGTGCGCCTGCTCGCGCATCTTCGCGTCGCGCATCAGCGTCTGGATCGTGTTCACCGCGAGCATCAGGATATGCGGCGACACGATCACCACATTCTGCTGGCGCGCCTTCTGCACGAGGTCGGAGAAGTTCGTGTGCAGCTCGGCATAGATCGATTCCGACGGCACGAACATCAGCGCCGGGGTCTGGGTTTCGCCGGGGATCAGGTATTTGGTCGCAATGTCGCCGACATGTTTCTGGATATCCGTGCGTAGCCGCGACGCCAGGCTTTTGCGTTCGTCTTCGCTGCACAGGCGAAGCGCCTCGAACGCCTCCAGCGGGAACTTGGAATCGACGACGACCACCGCTTTCACGTTCGGCAGGCGGATGATGCAGTCGGGCCGCGAACCGTTCGACAGCGTGTGCTGGAATTCATAGAGCGACGGCGCGAGCTGATCGCCGACGATCGCCTCCATCCGCTCCTGTCCGAACGCGCCGCGCTGCTGCTTGTCGGAGAGGATGTCCTGCAGCGCGACGACCTGCGTGGACAGCGACGTGATGTTCTTCTGCGCGGTGTCGATGACGTTCAGCCGCTCGCCGATGCCGGCGATGGTCTCGGCGGTCTTGGTCGCGCTTTCGGTCAGCGTATCGCCCATGCGCTTGTTCAGCGCGTCCATGCGTTCGGTGAGCGTGCGTTGCAGCTCCGCCTGTTGCGCGACGGTCTGGCTGAACTGACCTTTGATTTCGCCCTGCGCCGCGAGCAGCGCGTCGAGGCGCGGATCGGGTTTCGCCGGTTCCGGAATGGGCGCCGCTGGCCTGCGCAGGCCAAAGACCACAATCACAGCGGCGACAATCAGCGCGGCGGAAAGGATAAGGTAAGCAGAATCCATGGGTTTTACTGCGTTCTCTTGACCGGGACGGGGGCACAGCCTATCTCCCGCCCATGACCATCCGCCCCATCCTTACCGCGCCCGATCCGCGTCTCAAAGCGGTCTCCACCAATGTCGAAAAAGTCGACGACGAGGTCCGCAAGCTGATCGAGGACATGACGGATTCGATGTACGAGGCCGACGGCATCGGCCTGGCCGCGGTGCAGATCGGCGTGCCCAAGCGTGTGATCGTCATCGACCTCGACCAGAAAGAGGGCAAGAAGAATCCGCGCGCCTTCATCAATCCGAAGATCCTCTGGGCTTCGGAAGAGATGGCGTCGTTCGAAGAGGGTTGCCTTTCGGTCCCCGAGATCTGGGACGACGTCGAACGTCCCGCGCGCATCAAGGCGGAGTATCTTGACCGGGACGGGAACATGCAGGTGCTGGAAGCCGACGGCATGCTGGCCACGTGTCTGCAGCACGAGATGGATCATCTCGAAGGCATCCTGTTCATCGACCATCTGTCGAAACTCAAGCGCTCGATGGTTTTGAAGAAACTCCAGAAGGCGAAACGCTTGCAGGAGGCCGGTTGACGCCGGCCGCCTCAACTCCGGTTGTCATCCCGGAAGCCGCGGCACGCGGCTGTCCGGGACCCATCGGGAAAGCGGCGCAGTGGGTCCCGGCTCTGCGCGACGCTGACGCGCCGCTTGGCCGGGATGACAGTTATAGGGAATGACTCTCCGCCTCGCCTTCATGGGCACGCCGGATTTCGCGGTGCCGACACTCGCCGAACTGGTCGCACAGGGCCACGACATCGCCGCCGTCTATTCCCAACCGCCGCGTCCCAAGGGTAGGGGCCTCGGCACCGATCCATCTCCGGTTCATAGATTCGCGCTTGGCGCAGGCCTCGACGTCCGCACACCGGTCACGCTGAAAGATCAAGAGCAGCAGGAGTTGTTCCGCGCACTCGACATCGATGCCGCGATTGTCGTCGCTTACGGGTTGCTGTTACCGAAGCCGATCCTCGATGCGCCAAGACTCGGCTGCTTCAATCTGCATGGCTCGCTTCTGCCGCGCTGGCGCGGCGCAGCGCCGATCCAGCGCGCGATCATGGCCGGCGATAGCGAAACCGGCGTGATGGTCATGCGCATGGAAGAAGGCCTCGACACCGGCCCGGTGCTGATGGCCGAACGCACGCCGGTCGGCCGCAAAACCTATGGTGATCTGCACGACGAACTCGCCCGATTGGGCGCAGATCTGATGGTGCGCGCGCTATCGGCCTTGGAACGCGGCAGCATCACCGAACAGCCGCAACCCGCCGACGGCGCAACCTACGCCAAGAAAATCCTCAAAGACGAAGCCCGCATCGACTGGACCAAATCCACGTGCGAGATCGATTGTCTGATCCGCGGCCTCTCGCCGGTGCCCGGCGCATGGTGCGAAGTGAAAGGCGAGCGCCTGAAGATTCTCTATGCCGAACCCGCTTCTGGCAGCGGCGCACCGGGCACGCTGATCGATGACAAGTTCACCGTCGCCTGCGGCGAAGGCGCATTGCGTCTTGTCCGTCTCCAGCGCGCCGGCAAATCCGCGATGACAGCTGACGAGTTGTTACGAGGCTTTGCACTGCCAAAGGGCGAGCAACTCAAATGACGCTCACCCCCACCCTCACCATGGCCGGGCTTGACCCGGCCATCCATGTGGATGGGCGGCTCAAGGCCGCCCATGGTGGAAATTAGAAATGCCTCGTTATCGCCTCACCATCGAATATGACGGCGCGCCGTTTGTTGGCTGGCAGCGGCAGGACAATGGTGCGTCGGTGCAGGGCGCGCTCGAAGAGGCGATTTTCAAGCTCTCCGGCGAGCGCGTCACCGTCACCGGCGCGGGCCGCACCGATGCCGGCGTGCATGCGCTGGGACAGGTTGCGCATTTCGATCTGGTGAAAGAATTCACGGCGGACAAGATCCGCGATGCGCTCAATCATTTCCTGCGGCCGCTGCCCGCGGTCGTTCTCGAGTCGCGGATCGTGGACGCAGAATTTCACGCGCGCTTCTCGGCCACCGCACGGCATTACCTCTATCGCATCCTCACGCGCCGTGCGCCGCCAGCGCTGGATGACGGCCATGTCTGGCATGTCGTGCGCGATCTCGATGCCGAAGCGATGCACCACGCGGCGCAGGCACTGGTCGGCGAACACGATTTCACGACCTTCCGTGCCAGCGAGTGTCAGGCAAAGTCGCCGGTGAAGACACTCGATCGTCTCGATGTCGCGCGCGTGGGCGAAGAAGTGCACATCAACGCTAGCGCGCGCTCGTTCCTGCACAACCAGGTGCGCTCGATGGTCGGAAGCCTGAAGCTGGTCGGCGAAGGCAAGTGGTCGCGCCGTGATATGGAACGCGCGTTGAATGCGAAGGAGCGCAGCGAATGCGGCCCCGTCGCGCCGCCCGAGGGGCTCTATCTGATGCGCGTGGATTACTGACCTTTATTCCCGTCATGGCCGGGCTTGTCCCGGCCATCCATTAACTCCGACTGACGGCCTCTGGAAAATGGATGGCCGCCACGAGGGCGGCCATGACGAGATGAGATAGAGTTATTGGAGATCAACTAGTTCAATAGCCGCCGGATCGATCCTCTGGCCCAGGAAGATTTGCCCGACGCGCTCGAACCGCTCCGGCGCATCGGTGGCGAGGAAATGATGCACCGGCGCATCGCCCGAATGGCGCAACAGGTTCAGCGCTTTCAGTCGGCGTTCGACTTCTTCCGCCGTCGTCTCCGCACTGTCGACCAGCTTCACGCTGCGACCCGCAACCTTGCCGATGGTCGCTTTCAGTGCCGGATAATGCGTGCAGCCGAGCACCATCGCATGCGGCTTCTGTGCCAGAACGGGCGTGAGATAACGCTGCGCCACAAGTTCCGCGATCTCTCCCTCGACCAGGCCTTCTTCCGCCAGCGACACGAACAGCGGACACGCCTGCTGCGTCACCGGCACATCGGGCGATTGCGCATGGATCGCGCGGACATAGACTTGCGCCTTCACGGTTGCCTCGGTCGCGATCACCGCGATGGGACCGGATGGCGATGCGGCCAACGCCGCGTGCGCGCCGGGACCGATCACATCGACAACCGGCAGCGGCGCGAACGCCTCTTGCAACGGGCCGAGCGCAACGCCGGAGGCCGTGTTGCAGGCGATGACCAATAGCTTGATCTTCCGTCTGACCAGCGCGCCCGCCGCCTGCACCGCGTAACGCGTGACCGTGTCGGGACTCTTGGTGCCGTAGGGCAGCCGCGCTGTGTCGCCGAGATAGATGAAGCGCTCGTGGGGCAGCCGCGCCATCAGCGCGCGCAGCACCGTGAGCCCGCCCATGCCCGAATCGAAGATGCCGATCGCGGCGTCGCTCATTTCGGCGGATCGGCGAAGTAATGTTCGAGGATCGCGAGATAGATGTCGGAGAGGCGCGTGACCTCTGCGACCGGCACGCATTCATCGACCTTGTGCATCGTGCCGCCAGGGAGCCCAAGCTCCGCGACGGGGCAATGCGCACGGATGAACCGCGCGTCCGATGTGCCGCCGGTGGTGGAGAATTCCGGTGCTGCATTGGTCGCGCGCTGCACCGCTTTGGAAACCAGATCGGTGAAGCTGCCCGGCTTGGTGAGGAACACATCGCCGCCAATGGTGAAGCGAAGCTCGATCTCACAATCTGTATCGGCTCTGACGGCTTTGGCTTCGCCTTCGATCCAGTGCTTAAGCGTCTCCGCCGAATGCGCATCGTTGAAGCGGATATTGAACGTCGCGTGTGCTTCTGCGGGGATCACGTTCGTCGCCGGATTGCCGACATCGACAGTCGTGAATGACAATGTCGATGCCTCGAAATGCTCCGTGCCCTTGTCGAGCGTGTGCGACGACAATCGCGTCACAAATGCCGCCATCGCGGGTATAGGATTGCGCGCACGGTGCGGATAGCCGACATGGCCCTGCACGCCGCGCACGGTGACCTGAGTGGTGATCGATCCGCGCCGCCCGATCTTCAGCGTGTCGCCGGCGCTTGCGGTCGCCGTTGGTTCGCCGACGATGCAGTGGTCGATGGTCTCGCCGTTCTCTTTCAGCCAGCCGAGCATCTTCGGCGTGCCGTTGATCGCGGGACCTTCCTCGTCGCCAGTGATCAGAAAGCTGATTGACCCTTTAGGCGCAGCGTTCTTCAAATAGCGTGACGTTGCGGCAGCGAAGGCTGCGATGGCGGATTTCATATCCACCGCGCCGCGCCCGAAGAGCATGCCATCCTCGACCGTCGCGGCGAACGGATCGTGACTCCATTTTTCGCCCGGCGGCACGACGTCGGTGTGCCCGGCAAAGCAGAAATTCGGGCCCGACGTGCCGATGCGCGCATAGAGATTGTCGATCGGCGCGGTGCCGTCCTGCTCGAAATGCAGCCGGTGGCACTTGAACCCCAGCGGCGTGAGCGCCGCCTCCAGCACCGCCAGCGCGCCTTCGTCCTTCGGCGTGACCGAGGGGCATCGGATCAACGCCTGCGCCAGTGCGATGGGGTCAAGAATGTCCATGGCGGTGAATATCACATGCCGTTGCGCTTTCCACACCATGCGGGATGATAGCGGCAAGATTTTGAGGGAGAGACATTATGGCGGGACGTCTGGAAGGAAAGGTCGCGGTCGTCACCGGCGCGGCGAGCGGTATAGGCCGCGGCACGGTCGATCTATTCGTGTCAGAGGGGGCAAAGGTCATCGCCGCGGACATCCAGGACGATAAGGGCGCGCGGATCGAGGAGGAGCACAAGGGCAAGGCGCGCTATGTGCGTTGCGATGTCTCGAATGAAAGAGACATCGAAGCGACGGTTGGTGCGGCGACCAGGCATTTCGGGCGCCTCGATTGCATTTTCAACAACGCCGGCACCGGCGGCGCGCGCGATCCCGCGTATGGCGTGACGGCGGAGGGCTTCGACTCGGTGATGCACCTGCACCTCCGTGCGGCGCTGTTCGGGATGAAATACGCGGTGCCGGTGATGCGCGCACAGGGCGGCGGCTCGATCATCTCGACCGCGTCGGTTGCGGGACTGCAGGCGGGCTTCGGCCCGATCCTCTATTCCATTGCCAAGGCCGCGATTATTCACATGACGAAGGTTACGGCGGCACAACTCGGCGCCGATAATATCCGCGTGAACTGCATCTGCCCCGGCCTGATCGCGACCAACATCTTCGCGCAGGGACTCGGCATTCCGAGTCAGCTTGCGGAGACACGCATCGATGCCATCGCGGAGTCCGCCAAGCACTCGCAGCCGATTCCGCGCGGCGGCCGCCCGCGCGATATCGCGGAGGCGGCGCTGTTTCTCGCGAGCGACGGGTCGAGCTTTGTCACCGGTCAGGCGCTGACGGTCGATGGCGGCATCACGCTCGGGCCGAGTGGCGCGCAGCAGATGAGCGTGTTCGCCCCAATCGTGCAGGCACTCGGCATCGACGCCGAAACCATGGCGCAGATGATGGCGGCGCGGTCTTAGCTAAGCCGGTCCGGCGAGCGGATCGGGGCCATACCGGTTCTCGCCGACCGTGCCGCGCAGGCAGTACAACTCGACGAACGCCCATATGGTGAGGACAAGGGAGACGAGCCTCAGCACCATCATGACCGGATTTGTCATCGGCACAGCGCCAGCTTCCGCGTGCATCTGGCCAATCATGCTCGCAAAGACGGCGCAGTTGATCACAAACGGTATCAGCCAGAACACGATCAGCCACCACGCGCTTTTGTTGCGGTCGTGCAGGCGTTTCACCGTCACCGCCACGCTCGCGAAGATGACCGCAAGGATCACCACGCAGGTCAGGATCGCGCCAAGGCCCATGGAGGCCCCGCCGGCCATCAATCCCGCCGGGCCGCCTTTGAGCATCGCCACCAGCGAGCCGCCGAACAGGATCGAGAACAGGGTGAAGTAGACGATCTCAATTCCGATCACGATCAGTATGAATAGCCAGAGCTTCGCGCGATTGATGCGGCCGTGAAAGCTGAAGAGATAACTGCCCCAATTCATCCCATGCCCCCGCAGAAACGACGCCGAATTATTGCAGGATACGGCAGCGCCGGGAAGCCGGGTTCAAACCCTTAAAAAGCGCGCAGATCGTTCTTTGCTGTGCGCGCTTTCGACGACCCGCCGGGCGCGGCGTCGCGGTCCTAGTGGGGTTTCCGCGCCAGCGGATCGGGGCCGTACGGATTCTCACCCTCCGTGCCGCGCAAGCAGTAGAGTTCGACGAAAGCCCAGAGCGACAACGCAAACGAGATCAGGCTCAGAACGATCTTGACCGGATTGGGCGCCGGGACACCGCTCGACATGTCGGGCGGCATCAGGATGGCGCCGCCGAGGTTCAACACCAGAGGCAGCAGGATAAAGGGGATAAGCCAGATCGCGCCCTTGTTGCGATCATGCAGCCGCTTGGTCGCTACCGCGCAGCCAATGAAAATCATGAGCACGTAAAACACGCAGAACGCGGCGAGCGGGATCTGTGGCGTGGTCAATATGTCGGCCGGTCTGGTCCCGATCTCCATCATGATCGTGATCAGCGACACGCCAAAGACCATCTTCAGGATGCCGAAGCCGAAAACGGCGTAGACGATGATGGAGATCAGTATCCAAAGCCACGCTTTGGCGCGGTTGATGCGGCCGTCGAAGCCGAAGAGAAAATTGCCCCAATCCATCGCATAACCCCCGCCGAAACGACGCAGGATTGTGGCACGAAAGGCCGCGCGGCGGAAGCTGCGCTCAGTCGCGCAACAGCTCGTTGATCGAGGTCTTGCTGCGGGTGCGCTCATCGACGCGCTTCACGATGACGGCGCAGGACAGTGACGGCTTGCCCGGCGCGGACGGCATGCTGCCGGCGACAACGACGGAGTAGGGCGGCACGCGGCCCTGGAAGATTTCGCCGCTTTCGCGGTCGAGGATTTTGGTCGAGGCGGTGAGGAACACGCCGGTCGAAAGGACAGAGCCCTCGCCGACGATCACGCCTTCGGCCACTTCGCTGCGCGCGCCGATAAAGCAGTTGTCCTCGATGATCGTGGGTGCCGCCTGCACCGGCTCCAGCACGCCGCCGATTCCGACACCGCCGGAGAGATGACAGTCGCGGCCGATCTGCGCGCACGACCCGACTGTCGACCAGGTGTCGACCATCGTGTTCTCACCGACATAGGCGCCGACATTGACGAAGCTCGGCATCAGCACCGCGCCTTTCGCCACGAATGCCGAGTGGCGCACGATGGAGCCGGGCACGGCGCGGAAACCGGCAGCGCGGAATTGCACTTCTTTCCAGCCCGCGAATTTGGACTCGACCTTGTCCCACCAGTTTCCGGGACGGCCTTCGATCAGGCGCATGTCGTTCAGGCGGAAGGACAGCAGGACCGCTTTCTTCAGCCATTGGTGCACAACCCATTCGCCACCCGTCTTTTCGGCGACGCGGGCACGGCCGGAATCAAGATCGTCCAGTGCCTGCTCGACAGCCTCGCGCACCGCACCGCGCGTTTGCGCGTTCAGCCTGTCGCGCGCTTCCCACGCGTCTTCGATGGTTTGAGCGATGCTCATCGTCAGATCCGTATGCTGTGCAGAAACGCGGCCAGGTCCTGTGTCTCATGGTCGATATGATGCGATTCCGCAATGGGGTGCTCGGGCCCCTGCTTCGACCACACCGATCCATTGTTCAGCCACACCGTCGTCATGCCCAGTTCGCGTGCGGGCACGAGATTGCGGGCGAGATCTTCGAACAGTGCTGCGCCTTGCGGCCGTATTGCGCTTTTCTCGATCAGCGTTCGATAGGCGGAGGGATTGGGCTTGGGCAGATAGCCCATCGCGCGAATATCCCAGATATCGTCGAACTGGGCACCAAGGCCGATCCGATCCAGAACACGCTGCGCATAGTTGCGGCAGCCATTGGTCAACACAAAGCTCCGGCCGGGAAGACGCGCGATGGCTTCGTTCAGAAGCGGATCGGGGGCGAGTACGGAAAGATCGATGTCGTGCGCATGTTCGAGAAACAGCTCCGGATCGGCGCCATGCACCTTCATCAGGCCGCTCAGCGTCGTGCCGTGATCGCGATAGTAGTCTTTCTGGATTTTCTTCGCCTCGGCCGGCGGCACCGACAACAGGTTCGAAACATAGGATGTCATCTGCGCGTCGATCTGCGCGAAAAGATTGCTGTCGGCGCGATAGAGCGTGTTGTCGAGGTCGAAGATCCACGTGTCGACATGGCGGAAATCTGGCCGGGTCTCGACGGGCATCGCATCCATGGCGGCCAACATGGGCGAAGCGCTTTGCCTGCGCAAGTATCGTTAAGAAGCGGTGAAACGCGCTTATTAAGTGCAAGTTAAAGCCCGCGCGGCACACTGTTCCCAAAAGAAAACGGGTATTGGGCATGGCATGGGCTGGTCTCAGAAGTAAGCGCAAGGGCGAAGATGTGCTGCGCCTTCTGGAGCAGCGCACGCAGCACGCCCAGAACGAACTCGCTGGCCGCACCGACGCCGGCGACGATGTCCTCGAATATCTCGCGCATGAAGGCGCCGCCGCGACGCGCCGTGCGGTTGCCGCCAACATGGCCGCGCCCGCGCACGTCAATCGCCATCTCGCCGACGATGTTGAGGAGGACGTCCGCGCCGAACTCGCGCGCAAGATCGGCCGGCTGATGCCGGGTCTTTCCGAGCGCGAGTCCCGGCATATCCAGGACATCACGGTCGAGACGCTCGAACGCCTCGCCGCTGACCAGGTGCCGCGCGTCCGCGCCGCGCTTGCCGAGGAAATCAAACATCTCGACAATGTGCCGGTTCATGTCATCCAGGCGCTGGCGCGCGACGTGGAAGAGATCGTGCATGTCCCGATCCTAGAATATTCGCCGCTGCTGTCCGACGCCGATCTGAAGGAGATCATCGCCGAAGGCAAAGTGCATACGGTGCTGACGGCGATCGCGCGCCGCAAGCCGCTCAGCGCGAACATTTCCGATGCGGTCGTCTCATCGCTGGACATTCCAGCGGTTGCAGCGTTGCTCGCCAATCCGGATGCAGCGATCCGCGAGCGAACCCTGGATGCCATCATCGATCAGGCGGAGCGGATCAGCGTGTGGCAGGACGCGGTCTGCGTGCGCGCCGATCTTTCGAAGCGCGCGATCCGCCGCCTCGCGTCCTTTGTGAGCACGGCCCTGATCGAGCTTCTGGCGTCGCGGCACGGCCTCGACGAAGAGATCAAGGCGCATCTCAACCGCCAGATCCGGGCGCGCCATGACGAAGACGATGCCGCGCGCTCACGCAGCGACACCGCGGCGGAAGAAGTCGAAGCGGCGGCGAAGGCCGGCCGCCTGGACGATGCCTTCGTCGAGACCGCCGCCGAAGCCGGCAAGCGCGAGGCGATCGTGCTTGCGCTCTCGAAACTCGCGCGCGTGCCCGACAGCATCGCGCGCCGCATGCTGATGACGCGCTCCGCCAAGCCGATCACGGCACTGGTGTGGCGTGCGGGGCTGCACATGCGCTGCGCGTTCAAGATCCAGCGCTTCGTCATGAAGCTTCCGGCCGACGAACTTCTGCCGGCGCGCAATGGCGCATTCTTTCCCCTATCGGAAGAAGAGATG
>Ga0335075_10009447_pt1 | contig 14872 bp, 14 predicted proteins | sample Lox_Sample_24_FD_206723 | JGI IMG/M metagenome (GOLD analysis project Ga0335075, IMG submission 206723) | Soil microbial communities from Loxahatchee National Wildlife Refuge, Florida, United States - Lox_Sample_2.4 | ecosystem: Environmental > Terrestrial > Soil > Wetlands | place: USA...
CTCGAGCCACGTCGCCTGCAGGTCGGTGAGCCGCGCTGTATTCACGCGTTCTCTCCAAGGACGTGGACGACGATCGACCGCGTATGGGGGCGATGCCGGTGCTCCCAGAGGTAGATGCCCTGCCAGGTGCCGAGACACAGGCGACCGTCGGCCACCGGCACACTCAGGTTCACTGTCGTCAGTGCCGTCCTCACGTGAGCCGGCATGTCGTCCTCACCCTCGGCGGTGTGAATGAACAGCGCATCGCCATCCGGCACCAGGCGCGCGAAGAATCGCTCCAGGTCGCGACGGACGTCCGGGTCGGCATTCTCCTGAATCAGCAACGATGCCGAGGTGTGCTGCAGGTGAAGCGTGCAGAGCCCCGTCTGCACGCCTGCATCGCTGACCAGCGCCTGCACCTGACGGGTAATCTCCTGGAAGCCGCGTCTACCGGTGGAGACCTTCAGCGTGGCGACTGTCTGGCGAAGCATGGACGGCCATTGTGCCGGAGACGACGGACCGATGGGAGAGCTGCTAGTGCTCAGTGAGCACCGCACTCGCCTCCGCTTCGCGCACGAGGCGTGCCGCGTCGTCGGGCAACAGGAACCGCTCCTTCACCGCCTGCTCCGCTGCGCGCCTGATCATGGACACATAGCGGTCGTGAGTACCGTAGCGTTCCTCGAGCGACAGTCGGGGATCGCGAGTGGTCAGCCGTTCCGCCTTCGTCTTCGCGAACGGCAGCCAGCCGCCCTGGAACCCGCAGCCGTGTCCCGCAAACGCACCGGCGCGAATCGTGTTCCATCCGAGATAGGTGCCGAGCGGTGCCTGCAGTTGCACCGACGGCACGCCTGACGTCTCGTTGCCATCCTCGTTGACGCGCGGAACGTACGTCGGCAACACCCCGACCACTCGCGGTGGCACGCGCGTCATGACGCCGGACAGATCGGCCACGCGGAATCCGCGGCCGAAGTCGTAACGCAGCACGGGGTTCAGCACGCGATCGCTGAACGGCAGTCCCGGGAGATCTGGAAGGCCGACTGTCGCCCGCGTTGCCGGGACCAGGTCGCCTGCCGACAGCGTGGGATAACGGCTCGCCGGCGGTGGTATGTCCTTCACCACCCAGTCGACGAGCGCGCGAGTCAACGCACGGGTCTGCTCGACCTGCGGGTTGGGATTGGTTGGCAGCGTGCACATGCCGTCCTGGGTTGCGACCGCCTCGATCGGAAAGCCACCTGGCCCGCCACCATGCGTCGTGCTGGGGTAGTAGTAGCGACGGACGTTCGCGGGCAATGGCAGGTCACGCTTTGCATCGGTGCCGATCAGGTCCGGCGACATGCGCAAGCCCCAGAACTCCGCCGACCCGAATACCTCGATGATCTTCGGGCAGCTCGCCGTGGCGGTGCAGCGATCGAGGAGGCCCGCGACCTTCAATCCTCTTGTCTTGTCCGCGTAGCGGGTCCACCAGACGATGCCGTCGCTGCCGGGCTCGTACATGCCGGCGGCGCCGCCCGGCAGGCCGAAGCGCAGATTGATCGGCGTCTGCCGCGCCGCGATGCGCGGGAAGGCCCCGTCCCAGACCATCCGGCCCTGCGTGTCCTGATTGAAGCCGAGATGGATGAACGTGCGGATGAAGTTGCCGGACTGCGAGTCCCCGATGCTCACCGTGTGATCGACGAGGCCGGCGACCGGGTTCGGCGTGCCCGAGGCATCGACGGTCGCATGACGGAAGAACGCGATGATGTCGCGCGTTGCGGCGAGCCCCACGCCCAGCACCAGCGGGTCCTTCGCCGTGTAGACGAGTTCGTAGAAGCGGCCCGCGCGGAAGCCGTCCTTGATGCACACGCGCGATGGGTCGGGCGTACCCGGCCACGGCGTCCGCTCACAGTCGGCGAATGCCCACTCCGCGCGGGGGACGGCCCGCTTCCGGTCCTGCGGCCCGGCGTAGTTCTCACGCGTGTGCCACGTCAGCGTTGCGTCACGCTGCGCCAGGTCGACGGGAGGATAGGGCTGTGTCGTCCCCAGTGATGCGAGTCGGATCGCCGCGCTCGGGGCGCCGTCTGGCACGTCGACGAAGCGCGCGATGACCGGGCCGGTCACCGGCGAACCGTCCTTCCTGCGTGCCACCGGCACCGCGATTGTCTGATTGGCCGCCGTCGGGACGACGTCGCCCTGCCAGCCGCTGACCAGGGTGATGTCTCCCTCCGCGTTTGCCGTTGCCTGTCCGTTGCCGCGATTGACGACCTGGTAGATCAGAACACGGGACGCGCGCGCCGGATCGACCGGTCGGGATAGCGCGAACGTCGCCGCGTACTCGACCATGCCGCGCGCATTCCGTGGCGCGAGGCCGAGGTCCTGGATGATCGCGTTATGGCGATCTGCCGGGTCGATCTCGCCGTGCACCTTGCCGCGAATCAGCTCGAAGGCTGGCGCTCCTGCTGGCGGTCCGCTGATCGGCTCGCGCGAGGTGATCTCCAGCCTGACGACCTGTGCCGAGACGGGTGCGCCGCAGAGTAGCGCCGCTGCACACAGCGCCATGCTTCGTGTCCACATGGTCAACACCTCGACTTCCAGAGTCGAAGGCGCAGTCTAGCGCACGACGCTCTCGCCCCTACCTGCGACCACGCGCTCGGCCCTCAACGTAAACCTCCAGGCGGACAACGCGTGGCAGCGCCGCTCCTATTCCGCCTTCATCGCGACGATCGGCTGCACCGCTGCGGCACGATGGGCCGACGGGATCCCCGCCAGTGTCGCGACGAACAGCGCTGTCGTTGCAGCAAAGGCATAAACCAGCGGTTCGACGCCGCCGAGCGGATACCACGCCGGATCGGTGAGTCGGACCCACGCAACCGCCAGCAGCATTCCACCGGTGATTCCCGGCACGACCAAAGTCAGCGCCTGGCCGAGCACGCCGCGCAACACACGCGCCCGTGTGGCGCCCAACGCGACACGGACACCGATCTCCCGCGTCCGCGTCGCGACCATGAATGCGATGACGCCGTAGACGCCCAGCGCCGTCAGCACCAGTGCGACACCGGCGGCGAGACCCGCCACTCCGGAGCTCGTGAGGAAGTCCGACCGACTGTTCTCGATCAGGCGTTCGCCTGTCGAGACCTCACGGAACACATCGTCCGGTCCCATGCGCGACGATGTAGCGCGCAGAGCTTCGATCACGGCGTTCCGGAAGGCGTCGCGGATTGCCGCGTCGGAGGCGTTACCACGCGCGAGGAGCATCACGGATTCGGCCGGCTCCTGCGCCAGCGACAGGAACAGCTGCGGCCGCGGATTCCCCATCTGCGTGGAGACGAGGTCGGCCGAGATGCCGACCACCGTGAACGTCTGCTGCTGATCGGCCGTGCGCGCGATGGCGATCCGCTGGCCGAGTGCGTCGCCCGCCGGGAACAGCTGCTGCGCCAGCGGCGCCGAGAGCACGACGACCCGTTCGGCATCGGCCCGATCGCCGGCGTCTATGGCGCGTCCCGCAAGCATGCGCGTACCGATGGTCTCGAGATAGCCCGGCGCCACGCGGGTCGTGTGCACGGTAGTGAACGTCGCATCACCTTCGCGCGCGAGACGGGCGTTGCGGTAGATGAAGTCGAGCGGCACACCGTCGCCAACGCTGGAAACAGTCACGCCGTTGGAGCGGCCGAGCGTATCCTGCGCCGTCTGCAGGAACTGGCGACGCTCCTCATTGGTCTGAGCGATGGCGGCGAGATTCAGCGACGCCGCGTACAGCCCTTTCGGCTCGAACCCGACGTCGGCGCCTGCCGCGACCCGCGCCTGGTCGAACTGCACGCCAGCCATGACCAGCAACGGCACGGCCAGACCTGCCTGCGCGGCCGCGGTCATCCGCTGCAGGCGACCAACCCGTCGTCCGCCGCCTGCCGAATCGTTCTTGAGAGCGGTAATGATCGATGGCCGGCTGAAGCGAATCGCTGGCAAGACACCCAGCACGAGACTCGCCACGAAACAAAGCGCGACGCACTGGACCGCCAGCCACGCATCCGGACGGAACAGGTCGAGCCAGGTGCCCCACACGCCGAAGCCCCAGGCGATGGCAGGCGGACCGACGAAGAGCAGCGTCGAGGCAAAGGCGCCACCAAGCAGCGCCACGACCAGCGACTCGGCCAGGTGATAGCGCACGAGACGCCAGCGGCTCGCACCGACGGCGTGACGAATCGCCGTGTCGCGCTGACGAATGGCGCCGCGCACCAGCATCATGCCCGACACGTTCAGCCCGACGACGAGCAGCACCATTGCGGACATGGCGAAGATGACGAGCTTGCCAAAGGCGACCTCGGCCCGCATCCGCGCACCCACCGGGATGTAGGGCTCGACGCTGGCCGACCGCTCCCTGTTGGTGGCTGGATGCTGCGCCGCCAGCGTCGCCATCATCGCCTGTACCGAGGCATTCGCTCCCACCAGCGAGGCATCGGACGACAGCCGGCCGATCATGCGAATCCAGCCGGTGCTGCGATCGGCGCGGGCGCTCTGATCGACTGTGAGTCGCGGATGGCGCGAGAGGGGAAGCCACAGCTCGTCGTGCGGCTCGTCCATGTCGCCAATGTGTCCCCGGAAGCGGGGTGGTGCGACGCCGACGACGACGAACTCGGAGCGGTTCACGAGGATCGGGCGTCCGACAATGGTGGGATCGCCGTTGAAGCGCAACTGCCACGTCCGATGGCCGAGCACCGCTTCGGCAGGCGCCACCGACGCGTCGTCCGCGCGTGTGAACCCGGGGCCGAGGGCGAGCGGCACGCCGAGCGTCGCGAAGTAGTTGCTGGACACGTATGCGGTGGCGAGTGGGACAGCGCTCGCCTCCGATGTCGCCCGAAACAGGCCCTCGCCGCGACTCCAGCCGGCGGTCGTCACGCCGCGCGCCGCGTCGCGGACATCGAGATAGTCAGGGTAGGACCAGTGGTCGACGATGTCCGAGCCGGTCTGGGCACGAAGCTGACCACTGACGCGAACGACGAGTTCGACCAGACCGTCGTCCTGGACGCCCGGCGGCGTGCCGAGCATCGTCCGCATGAACAGCATGATGCCGATGACGACCGACATTCCGAGGCCGAGGGAGGTCACGCAGACCGCCGTGAACGTGCTGGCCTTGGCGAGTCCTCGCGTGGCGTGCAGGAGGTCGCGCAGATATCCGGTCATTCGACTGAGTACGAACAGTCGGCCTCACGCGTTCGACCCGGCAATCAGCGTCGCTCCATCACCAGCCAGTCGTACCCGGTTCCCCCTTGAATGGCCCGACGATGTCCGGAGTCACCCAGCCACCATAGAAGCCGCCAGCTTGGGCAGTGACGCGCACACCGTCGAGGTAACACTCGATTCGACCCGGATAGAACGAGAGATGACCACGGATCGGTGAGAACGCGGCCGGAGGGTCATCGTAGGACCAGCCAACGCCGTCGAGCACCACCGCCCCGACGCGTACGCTCCAGTAGCGGGCCGTGCCCTTCCATTCACATCTCGAGGAGCCCGGGGCACGATGCACGTAGTCGGCAACGACGTCCAGGTACGGAATGTAGACGGTGGGGGGACTCGCCGTCTCGAGCACGCGCAGCGCTCGCTCGGTGCGCGCCACCACCACGTCTCCGACCTTGACGACAACGACCCGCGGTTCGGGGTCGAGACGCGGCGGGCGCGGGTAGTCCCACACGGACTCCTGCCCGATAGCAGGCTCGACCGCAAACAGCGGACGCGCCTGCCCGTGATAGCGCCAGCCGCCCGGACCGGTGATTCGTGACGCTCGTGATGATCTGTCCACGTCCGAATGACGACAGAACCGGCCGACAGGGTCCGATGGCCACCGAGACGAGACTCCAAGGCCTGTTGTCTTAGAGGAGGCCGACGGCGCGTTCGACCTGGCGGCACTGATGGCACTCATCGATCGCATGCCGATGCGCCGCGCCGAAGTGAAGCCGCGCTGATCCCGCGTCCGGTCGTCGCCTGAGCATCAGCACACGCCAGCAGAAAAAGAGACGCTCACCCGGAGGACGTCGGCGTGCGGGGATCGCGGGCGTCAGGCTCGAACTCACGTTCGCGCCGAGGTGCAGCGGGCAGTTGCCGGTCCAGCGACTCCCGATAACGCAGGCAGCCCCTCAGAAACTGTGGCCACTCGGGGACCTCAGGCAGCGGATCCGTCTGCTCGGGCAGCAAGGCCCAGAGTTGCGGATGGTGCCAGCACAGCTCATGTCCCGTGCTGTCCCGGTGCTGTCGTATGCCCGCGCGCAGTCGCTTGACCTCCGCCATCAGCGCCTCGCGATCCAACGTGTCGACGTCCGCATCGAGTTCGATATTCGCCATGAGACTTGCCCCTGCCGTTGACAGTCCGGGCAGAATCATCAGGAGCCATGTCCGTCTCGCCGATTGATCCCGCCGATGAACGCATCCGTCGCGCGATTGCGCAGAAGCGACTCCTCGAGGTCCGCTACAAAGGCGCCGTCCGTCTTGCCGAGCCTCACGACTACGGCGTCCTCGACGACTCCGCCCGTCTTCTGATTTTCCAGCTTCAGGGGCCAGACACGGGCAACGGCGCCGTCGGCTGGCGCCTGCTCGACGTCGAGAAGCTCGAGAGCTGTGTCGTGACGTACCAGACCTTCGCAGGCAGCCGCGTCGCATCGGACGGGCAGCACTACCAGTGGCAGACACTGTACGCGCGCGTCGTGTAGCAGCAACAGATAGCTGCAGTTCGCTCCTCGCACGGCGCCGCACGGCCGATCACCTGTCTCGAGAGGGCCGGGTTGCGACAACCGGCCCTACCTGTCGACCGTGCGACGAGCGGTCGGCAGCGGTGTCTATGGGTGTATCGACATCAAGGAGGCACAGCCATGCTACTCGTGTCTGGCCTGCTCGCCGCAGCGCTGACGGTCATCGTCCCAGCGCCAGCGACGGCGCAGCAGCCCGCATCCATCGAGTCCCTGGTGAAGGAGTTTCACGCGGCCCAGTACTTCTGGCAGCAGCTCGAGGTGGCCAAGCGGCTGGTCGCGGCGGGAGATCGGCGTGCCGTCGATGTGTTCGAACCCTATCTGACCCACGAGGATCGACATCTGCGTGGGAACGCCGCGTACGTTCTCGCAGGCCTGCAGGATACGAAGGGCTTCCTCGTGATCGCGGGCATGCTGACGGACCGGGCGGCGCGCCCCGTCGGCCAGGGTATCCCTGGTGGCAGACTCACCGTGGATCGCCAGATTCAGTCGGATCGCTACTACGCCGTCCACCTGCTCGGCGAGCTGAGGGACGTTCAGGCTGTCGATGTCCTGCTGCCGTTGTTGGGGGACTCCCAGATCAACTACAAGGTCGCGTGGGCGCTCGGCCGGATTGGTGACCCGCGAGCGATCCGCCCGCTGATTGCCGCTCTCGACGACGCCGACGCGCTCGTGCGGGTGAGTGCCATCCAGGCGCTCACGGAACTCCGGGCGGCGGAAGCCCTGCCCAGACTGCAGCAGTTGCTGAATGACAACGCGCTGCCCAATGCTGGCGATCAGGTACCGGTCTCGCAGACGGCACGGGCTGCAATCGCGAAGATTCAGGCGCGGTGACGACTCGCGAGCGACCCTTGCCTTTGTCAGGCGAACAGCAGTCGCGGTCGTCTTCAGGCCCTCCGTTGCGTGACCACGTACGCCATCGTTCCAATCGACACGGCGGCGGCGAAGGCCGTCCACTCGGTTCGTGTCAGCCCCGTCAATAGCCAGAGAATGACCGGCACGGCGAGAAACGGCGCTGCCGCCGCGAACGGCAGCCTGGCACTGTGACGACTGTCACCGACCCCGCGCGTGCGCAGCCGCCACGCCGCGACGGCGCAGCCGAGATAGAGCGCGAGGGCCGAGGTGTTGGCGAGGATCGCCAGTCGCTCGAACGAGCCCGACAGCGCCAGTGCGAGCGTCAGCACGGCGTGCGCCACGATCGCGACATGGGGCGTGTGAAACGTGCGATGGACGGCAGCGAGACGGGTGGGCAACATGCCGTCCGCGGCCATCGCGAACACCACTCGGGGTACCGACAGCGTCATGCCGCCCAGGTAGCCGAACATCGACACGGCGGCACCCGCGAGGAGCAGCGTCCGTGCCCAGCCCCCCATCGCGAGCTCCGCGGTGTCGGCCAGTGGCGTCGCCGAACCCGGCAGCGCCGGCCCCAGCACCCCCTGCGCCGCGCCTTGCAGGGCGAGATACAGCAGCGTGATCCCCATCATCGCGATGGCGATGGCGCGCGGTACCGTGCGCGCCACCGAGCGGACCTCCCCGCTCGGCACCAGCGCAGTCTCGACGCCCGCAAACGCGAACACGAGCAGCAGCGACGTCCGGGCCACGTCACTCGCTGACGGCCACGCCGGCACCACCAGGTGTTCGGCCTTCACGGCCATCCAGCCGCCGACGATGACCAGCAGGAGAGGCAGCAGCTTGGCCACGGTGGCGACGACGTTCAGACGCGTGCCGAGTGCCACGCCGCGGACGTTGACCAGCCCCCAGAATGCGTAAGTGATGATGAGCACGACCGCCTGCGACGTCGGGCCGCCCAGCGATGGCACGAGCCCGCCGACGCTCGCGGCAAAGACCGTCGACACGGCGGCCATCGCGAACAGGCCGATCATCCAGAGCATCAGCCCCGACAGGAACGCCGCGTATGGTCCCAAGGCGACGCCGACGTACGCATACGGTCCACCGGTCAGTGAGACGCGGCGGCCGGCGTCGGCAATGCAGAGCACGATGAGCCCCATCGCCGCCGCACATACGAGATACGCGAGGGGAGCTGCCGCACCCAGCGCGCCCGCAACGCTGGCCGGCAGCCGGAAGATGCCGCCACCCACGGTGATGTTGACGATGGAGGCCGCCAGTCCCAGCGTGCCGATGGCCCGCACGAGGGTGTCTTCGCGGGCGGGCGGAGGAGGCCCAGGACTCGGCATGGGATCAGGAGGACAGGAGATCAGGAAGGCAGGAGGCAGGAGAGGCGGGCACAGCATAACAAGCGACGACGTCCGGCACGCGGCCGCGCGGGCGCGGCACGCCGTACGATAGGCATCTCGCGATGACCGTCGGACCACTGCCGTTCGCGCATCTGGATCGGATGGAACTGGATCGGCAGCTTTCGCCGAGCCGGTCGGCGAAGGATCCGGGTGGCGTGCTGGAGCGCCATGCGGCGATCGGGGCGAGTCTGCTCAGCAACGTCGTCCTGTCCGTGCGCCGCGATCTCCCCTACGGGCCACGCCCGCGTCAGGCGCTGGACCTCTTCGTGCCGGTGACGACCGCGCCGTCACCATGCCTGGTCTACTTTCACGGGGGCTTCTGGCAGGAAGGCAGCCGGTCGACCTCGGGATTCGCGGTGCCGGCGCTCTCGACGCTCGGATGCGCCGTCGCCGCCGTCGGCTACACGCTCGCCCCCGACGCGCGGATCCGCGCCATCGTCGACGAGGCGGCGGCCGCACTCCTGTACCTCCGACAGCATGCGGCCCGCTTCGGGCTGGACCCGGATCGCCTGCTGGTCGGCGGCCACTCCGCCGGCGCGCATCTCGCGGCGGCCCTGCTGGCCGGTCAGGGCGGTACCGCGGCACTCGCCGCCGTCGCGGGCGCTCTGCTGATCAGCGGCGTCTACGATCTGGCGCCGGTGGCGGCGTCGTACGTGAACGACCTGGCCGGCCTCGACGCGGCCGAGATCCGCGAGTGTTCGCCGTTGTACGCGGTGCCCGGAAGGAATGTGCCGGTACATCTCGTGGTCGGCGCGGACGAACCGGACGCATTCCGGCAACAGTTCGACGCGCTCGGCGATGCATGGCGCCCGCACCTGACTCGTCTTACACAACACTGCGCACCCACGCGCGATCATTTCGACGTGCTCGACGAGCTCGCTGATGTGTCGTCGCCGACATGCCGTGCGCTCGAGGAGATGTTGACGTGACCGACCGGTGGGCGCATGCGGCCGCACTCGATGCCATCGATCCCCTGGCCTCGCTGGCTACCGAGTTCGATCTCCCGGACGGGATGATCTATCTGGATGGCAATTCGCTCGGGCCAGTGCCGACGCGGGTCAGGGAGCGGCTGACGCACGTCGTGAACAGCGAATGGGGTCATGGGCTGATCCGCAGCTGGACCGACGCGGGCTGGTTTTCATTGCCGATGACGGTCGGCGATCGCATCGCGCCACTGATCGGCGCCGGCCCGGGCGAAGTCGCCGTCGGCGACTCCACGTCCGTGAACCTGTTCAAGGGACTGGCGGCAGCACTGCACCTCAACGCCGGCCGCCGTGTCCTGCTGGCCGACGCCGGGAACTTCCCGACGGACGCCTACATGGCGCAGGGACTCGCGGAACTCGTCCCCGACGTGCGGCTGCGCTATCTCGAGCCCGGCCAGCCAGCGGCCACGGCGCTGGATGGCGATGTCGCCGTGCTCCTCCTCAGCCACGTCGACTACCGCACGGCGCGCGTGCAGGACATGGCTCGCACCACCGCCGACGCCCACGAACGCGGCGCCCTCGTGTTGTGGGACCTGTCACACACGACCGGGGCGGTGCCCTGCGACCTGATGGCCGCCGACGCCGACATTGCGGTGGGCTGTACGTACAAGTACCTGAATGGCGGTCCCGGCGCCCCGGCATTCTCGTGGGTGCACCCGCGCCACGCCTTGCGGGTGCGGCAGCCGCTGTCCGGATGGATGGGCCACGCCAGTCCGTTCGCATTCACGCGTGAGTACGAGCCGGCCGCCGGTGCCCGACGGCTCGTCGCCGGCACGCCGCACGTGCTGTCACTTGCGGCGCTGGATGAGGCGCTGACGCTCTGGTCGACCGTCGACCTCGAGGCGCTGTGGGCCAAGTCCCGTGCGATGACCACCCTCTTCATCGAGGCCGTCGAAGCCTCGTGCACCTCGTACGGCCTGACGCTGATCAGTCCGCGCGACGCGACCCAGCGTGGCAGTCACGTCTCGTTCGACCTGCCCGAGGGTGGGTTCGAGGTCGTGCAGGCCCTCATCGCCCGAGGCGTCATCGGCGACTTCCGCGCACCGGCGACCATGCGTTTCGGATTCGCGCCGCTGTACCTGAGCTTCACGCAAGTGATGCACGCCGTCGGGCACCTGCACGACATCCTTGCGACCCGCGCATGGGACCAGCCTCGCTTTCGCACCAGAGGCCTGGTGACCTAGCCGCCCGCAGCCGACCTGCGACAGTCCGACACGTGCGCCGCAGCCTTCGCACGACAATGCTACGATGTACAACCAGATGGTTGTAGGTAAGCAGCTGTCCGCCGACCGGCTCGACCACGTGTTCGGCGCGCTGGCCGACGCCACGCGACGCGACATCCTTGCGCGCGTGATGCATGCCGAGGCGAGCGTGAGCGAACTCGCCGCGCGCTACGACATGTCGTTTGCGGCGGTGCAGAAGCACGTGGCCGTGCTCGAGCGGGCGCGGCTGGTGACCAAGCGGCGCGAGGGCCGCGCGCAGCGCGTGGCGGGCAACGTCGCGACCGTCCGCCGCGCCAGTCAGTTGCTGGACCGGTTCGAACAGTACTGGCACGCGCGGGTCAATCAGCTTGACGCGCTGCTCGCCACTTCACCAGGAGAGGAAACGCATGCCGATCGTCGACGTCCAGAAGGACACGCAAGCACTCACCATGACGGTGACCGCGCAGTTCGCCGCACCCGTGGAGCGAGTGTGGGCCGCCTACGCTGACCCGCGGCAGATCGAGCGCTTCTGGGGCCCACCCGAGTGGCCCGCGACGTTCGAGCGGCATGACTTCACGGTTGGTGGTCGCTCCGAGTACGTGATGAAGGGACCCGACGGCCAGGAGTCGCGCGGCTTCTGGGACTTCGTCAGCATCGACCCGCCGCGATCCTTCGAGGTGACGGACGGCTTCCTCGGGCCCGACGGCGCCCAGGCGCCCGACATGCCGACCATGCAGATGCGCTTCACCTTCGAACCGCACGACGGCGGCACGCGTATGGTGACGCGCACGGTCTTCCCGTCGCTCGAAGCACTCGAGCAGCTGCTCGCCATGGGCATGGAAGAGGGCCTGAAGGCCGCGATGGCGCAGATCGACGGCGTGCTCGCCGAGTAGTTCGACCGCCGGCGCTGGCGGTGCCTCAATGCGGGGCGCCGCCTCGCCGCTGTCCGACCGACCTTCCTGACGAGCTCCACGCGTCGCGTCGAGTACTCTGGCGCCGGGCCCTGCATACCGGCATCACGAGGAGCACTCATGACGACGACCGATACGTCCAAGCCGACCTTCATCTCCACCGACGCACTGCTCGAGCATTGGCAAGGTCACCGCCGATTGACGCGGCGCGTGATCGAGGCGTTTCCCGACGATCAACTGTTCACGTTTTCGATCGGCGGCATGCGCACATTCGGCGAACTTGCCAACGAACTGCTGAACATGGCTGGCCCGATGGCGCACGGGCTGGCGACGCTCGAATGGGGTGGCTATGCGCCAGGGAAGGCTCCTTCCAAGGCCGAGATCCTTCGGCTATGGGACGAGAGCACGGCTAAAGTGAACGACTTCTGGGCGCAGATCCCTGCCGAGCGATTCCAGCAGACGCTGACCTCGTTCGGTCAGTACACGGGCCCCGGTTACTGGCAGGTGTTGTACGTCGTGGACAACGAGATCCATCACCGCGGGCAGGGCTACGTCTACCTCCGCGCCCTGGGCATCGAGCCACCGCCCTTCTGGGAACGTTGATTCAGCGCTCGCTGGACGATCCATCAAGCCACCAGCGTCAGGCGTTGTTACCGTCCCGAGAGCAGCGTCGTCGGCTTTCGGCAGGCTGAGGCCGCGCGCGCCTCGGAGCGGTCATCAATGGAGATCAACGCGTACGCGATTCACGTGCCGGGCGGCCAGGCCGAACGCTTCGTCTACGAGCGACGCGTCGGCCGCCGCGACGTCGTGGTGCGCATCACGCATCGCAGCCTCGCGAGAGGCGACGTGCAGTACATCGACAACGCATGGGACGACACGCGGTACCCGCTGGTGCCCTGCCACGAGATCGTCGGCGTGGTCGAGGACGCGGGAGACGAGGTCATGCACCTGCGTGCGGGCGATCGGGTCGGCGTCGGCTACCAGCTGGTGCGTGCTTCGAGTGCGACTATTGCGCGCAGGGCCTCGAGCAACTGTGCGCCCGGCAGCAGGTGGTTGCGGTGGACGATTACGGTGGCCTGGCCGACCACATCGTGGTCGACGGCCGATTCGCGTTCCAGCTCCCGCCGCAGCTCGATTCCGCAACGGCCACACCCCTGATGTCGTCGGGCCTGACCGTGTTTGCCGGGATCAACCGAGCACAACTGCCTCCAGGCTCGCAGGTGGCGGTGCTCGGCGCGGGCGGGCTCGGCCACCTGGCGATCCAGTTCCTCCACAAGATGGGTCACGCCGTGACCGCGCTGTCGCAGTCGCCCTCCAAGCAGGCCCTCATCGGGCGCCTGGGCGGCCGGTTCGTGATCAGCGAGGAAGTCGCGCAGCTGACCGAACTCCGCGGCACAATCGACTTCATGTTATCGACGCTGAACGTGCCCTTCGACCTTGATGCGCACCTCAGGCTGCTGAAGCCGCACGGACAGTTGTGCCTCGTCGCGGCACCGAACGAGCCGCTGGCACTGAGCGGCGGTCTGCTGAACAACTCGCGTCGCGCCATTTACGGCAACTACATCGGCAGCCGCGCGGAGACCGAGGCGATGCTGCAGTTCGCGGCCGCTAACGGCATCGAGGGCGTCGTCGAGGTCGCGCCACTCGCGGCCGTGAACGAGGCGATTCATCGCGTTCGGACGCGAGCCGTCGAGATGTGCCTCGTCCTGAAGACCTGATCGTCCCACCGCCACGCGCCCCCGCTAGGGCGATCGCGTCGGCGCCGGCCGCCGGGAACCGTTCGCCCTGCCTGGCAACGTCGCCCCGGGCGAACGTGCCGGCCGCCCGTGACCGAGTCCGTGAGACTGTTGTCGGCGACGTCTCAGACCGGACGCCACCGCATGCTCCACGACCACCTGCTGCTCGTCATCGGACTGCTGTTCGCCGTGACCCTGCTGGTCTCCCTGGGCACGAGGCTGCGCATCGCCAATCCGCTGCTGCTCGTGCTCGGCGGCCTGGCCATCGCCTGTGTGCCGGGACTGCCGCACATCCAGCTCGAACCCGATCTCGTGTTCCTGCTGTTCCTGCCGCCGCTGCTCTACGAGGCGGCCTGGTTCACGTCGTGGCGGGAGTTCTGGAAATGGAAGCGCAGCATCGCGATGCTAGCGTTCGGGCTGGTCCTGTTCACGTCGGCGGTGGTGGCGCACGTCAGCGTGGCGGTGATTCCGGGCTTCACGCTCGCGCTCGGCTTCCTGCTCGGCGGCATCATCAGCCCGCCCGACGCCGTCGCCGCGACCTCGGTGTTGAAGGGGCTGCCCATCCCGAAGCGCGCCATCACCATCCTCGAAGGTGAGAGCCTCGTCAACGACGCATCGAGCTTGATCGTCTTCCGCTTCGCCCTGGCGGCGGTGATGACCGGCCACTTCTCGGCGTCGGAAGCCGTACGGGAGTTCATCGTCGCGGCTGGCGGTGGCGTGGTCGTCGGCGTGGCGCTCGCGGCCGCCATCTACACGCTGCATCGCCTGTTGCCGACCACGCCCAGCATCGACACCGCGCTGACCTTGCTGTCGCCGTACGTGATGTATCTGGCCGCCGAACATTTCCACTGCTCTGGTGTCATGAGCGTGGTGAGCGGCGGCCTGTTCCTGTCGTATCGGTCGCATTCCTTCCTGGATTACCGCTCTCGCATCCAGGCGAACGGGGTGTGGGCGACGCTCGTCTTCGTGCTCAACGGTCTGGTGTTCATCCTGATTGGTCTCGAGATGCCGGAGATCCGAAGCCTGCTGACGCCCGCGGAGTTCGTGTCGTCGATTGGTTACGGGCTGATGGTGAGTGCGCTGGTCATCGCCGTGC
>Ga0335075_10009448_pt1 | contig 14871 bp, 10 predicted proteins | sample Lox_Sample_24_FD_206723 | JGI IMG/M metagenome (GOLD analysis project Ga0335075, IMG submission 206723) | Soil microbial communities from Loxahatchee National Wildlife Refuge, Florida, United States - Lox_Sample_2.4 | ecosystem: Environmental > Terrestrial > Soil > Wetlands | place: USA...
AAGTGGAAACCCGATTCTTGCCCGGGCCGCCATCGAGGCCGTGCAGCAGTGGCGTTATCAGCCCACGCGGCTGGACGGTCAGCCCGTCGAGGTCGAAACGCATATCACCGTCACATTCACACTCGACTGACGCCAGGTGCGCGGCGTGGCCTGCCCTGTTCGAAACGGTTCAGGCAGGCCACGGACGAGCCAGCGCCCTAAGATGCAGGGGCTATCTATACTCAAGCAGCCTAGAACTTGAGCACGATCCCTGTCGAGAGGCGGGCGTTGTTCTGCGTATTGCCAAAGAAGTGTGTGAAAAGGTAGTCGCCTTCGATCACGCGCCAGTAGACGTGGTCCAAAAGCCTCGTATCGATACCTGCACCGAGGGCGAGCGACAAGGAAGAGTCCGAGTAAGGTCCCGTGCTGACGTGCGCTCCCCCGACTAGAACATGGGCAAACGGCGATACGCGGGTCGGCCACGAGACCTGCGGTCCGAAGAGGAATGTATGAATCGAGGTGCTGTAACCCGATGGTGAGCCGTAGTGGCCGTCGAAATCCCCCACCGCGCCCAGCCAGTCTGTGAACTTGTATTGTCCGGAGAGCTCCCAACCATTCAAGTTGAAGCCGTTTGAGCCCGGATTCAGCGCCGGCGTGGCGTCGACCCGCATGTAGGAATAGCCGCCGAAAAGCTCTATCTTGTCCTGCGCGCCCGCCGTGAGCGGGGCAAGCGAAACCAGCACAACCAACCCAAGCAAAAGTGACAGTCTGCGCACCATGAAATATCTCCTCCTCAGGAGAATTGAATTTGGAGTTTGCCCTTGCGCGGGCCGTGCCACCGGGCCGAGGGCGTCACCGCAGCTCCCGCCGAGTCAAGGGGTTGCTCCGGGTCCAACCCACGGCCGTTTGATGCTGGGGAGAGGCTTGGCGGTCACCCGGTCAATCATAGCGGGGGCACGGCCCCCGAAACAGAGGCAATTTCGATTTTGCATATACAGAAAAGCATATCATCAAGGGTATACGTTCTAATGAATTTATGTAAACCGTTTATTTATATTGTCTTACGATGTTTTATGGAATGGATACGAGCGTGCATAAGTCGAGCCATTCTCTGATCGACGTGTAGGACTTTGCTGTCCCCAACTTCTGTGGAGGAAACCATGAGTTTCGAGCGTGTGCTGGCCGAGGTCAAGGGCCTGCGGTTTTTCGTAGTTATGATGTGCGCGCTACTGCTATTGGTTGTCAGCGCGCCCGCGCAGGAGACGACTGGCGGCATGAATGGGACGATTACGGATCCCAGCGGCGCGGTTGTCCCGGGTGCCCACTTGGTTCTTACGGGCACCACGATGGTCGGCAGCAAAGAGGCGGATACCGACGCGAGCGGCTTCTACCACTTCACAAACCTACCTCCAGGAACTTACACGCTTAAGGTCACTGCGAAGGGCTTCGAAACTTTGCAACGGGGGAATTTGACTGTCCAGGTCGGCCAGCTTCCCATCGTTAACGCCCAGCTCCAGCTCGGGTCATCGACAAGCACAGTCGAAGTCACCTCGGCTGCTCCCGTGATTGACGTCACGACCACACACAATTTGACGAACCTCAGCGAGGATACACTCAAAGAAGTTCCTCACGGGTATTCGTTTCAGTCCGTCCTGCAGTATGCTCCCTCGGTTCGGAACGAGCCCTTGGCGGGCGGAATGATCGGGCCCAACGCCGCCGGCGGCAGCGGAACGGGCGGCCAGTCTGCGGGCAGCGGTACCAACGGGCAGGCTTTCGGCTTCTCGGATTCTGGCGGCGCTGATTCGGAGAACTCCTATCTGGTGGAAGGTCAGGAAACGGCGGACGCGGTTGGCGGCTTCTCGCATACCAACGTGCCCTTTGCTTTCATTCAGGACGTCGAGATCAAGAGCTCGGGTATCGAAGCCGAATACGGCGGGGCCATGGGCGGCGTGATGAACGTGATCATGCAGAAGGGCGGCAGCGATTACCACGGATCGATCTTCTCTCAATTCGAGCGCAGCTCGTGGGATGGTTCGCCCAACGCATATCCCAGGTACGATCCTGCGTTTAGCGGGGGTACCATTGGCGGCGCGCTCGCCGATGCCACGCCTCAGTATTATCAGCCTAAGAAGGACAGCACAGAGAATAATTTCCCCGGTTTCATCTTTGGCGGACCGCTGCTTCCCAGTTTGAAGAACAAGGTTTGGTTCGTTGTGGGGTTCAATCCGGAGTTCGACGACGTGGGCCGCACCGTTAATTGGGATTTTCCCGGAAATGATGCCTTTCCGGCTACGGTCGGCCCAACCCCTTTCAACGCTAACACGCAAACCTATTATTCATATGCCCGCGTGGATGCGGCTGTGACCCAGAAGATTCGCGTGTTCGGCTCCTGGCTCTACCAATATCAGAGACAGGAGGGCGAGTTTTTGCCCCAGCCCGACTCGATCAACGGACTCACGAATGGCACGGCAACGAGCCCTGAGGCTGTCTACGGCCACAATCTCGGCTATGCGGCGCCGAACGTAACCACCAACGTGGGGGCAGACATCACCCTCTCACCGCGCGTGGTCGCCACTTTCCGTTGGGGTTATAACTTCCAAAACTACCACGATTTCGGCATGCCGACAGGTGGCGCTTTTGACGCGTTTGCCACTGGCTGCAGCCCCACGTGCACCGACAACTTGGGCGGCACCATAGCGGACTCTCAGCTCAATCAACTTGAGGGTTACTTTAGCGCCCCTAACAACGTCAACAACACAACATTTGATGCTACTCATCACAACCAGATCAACGCGGATGTCGCCTGGTACCAAGGAGGATGGCTTGGCGAGCACAACTTTAAGTTCGGCTACGCGATGAACCGGCTTTCGAATTCCGTCGAGCAGCACTTCAACGAGCCGAACGTAACTGTGTTCGCCGGAGCGGGAAATTACTATAGCCCTATAGATGCGAATGTCGGCGGAGTCAACTGTGCCACCGCCGATCCAGGGGGAACGTACAATCCCGCAACGGGCAGCTTTACCGGCGGCATCTACGGCGGCTGCGCCGGCCAGTATGGTTATCTCTACATAGAGGATTACGGCTCCTACGGTCAGGCAACGAGCATGGACCATGCTTTCTTCGCCCAAGACAGTTGGACGCCTACCCCGGGCCTGACGATCAATGCGGGCGTTCGCTTCGAGCACGAGTACCTTCCGGCAGAACAGCAGCCCCAGGGTGGTATCAGCAAGCCCATTCAGTTTGGATGGGGCAGCAAAATTGGCCCTCGTATTGGCGTTGCCTGGGATCCACTCAAGAACGGCAAATGGAAGATCTTCGCCAGCTACGGCAAGTACTATGACGTCATGAAGCTGAACCTCGCTATCAGCTCGTTCGGCGGTCAATACTGGCAGAATTGCTACTATGCTCTCAACACCGACGATTTGAGCACTATCGTCCCTGTCTTTAACGATGCGGGGCGGTATTGCGTTGGCCCCGACTCCGCTTCGGAGGCGAACTTCGGCTCATCGGGGACACCCGCGGGAATTACCTTCCTCGAAAACCAGAACTTCCGGACGTTCCCCACGTCGTGCGCCACCTGCACGGCGACCGAGGAAGGAGTCGCGCCGGGCCTGAAACCCTACCAGGAACACGAAACTGTATTTGGCATCGACCATCAGCTCTCTAACAACCTGTTCTTCGAAGCCCGCTGGAACCGTCGGCGTCTAGACGATGCGATCGAGGATTCCGCGATATTTGACGCGAACACCGGCGGGGAGACCTTCGTAATCGTCAATCCAGGAAAGGGTGTCAACAAGACTTTCGACGGTTTCTATAACTTCCTGTACGGGACTGGGAGCGGATGCGCCGGCGCCTCTTGCCCTCCGAACAACATCCCTGCGGCACGCAGCTACGACGGCGTGGAGTTCCGGCTGACCAAGCCAATGAGTCAGCACTGGTCTGGCATGTTCTCCTACACGTACAGCCACTTCCGCGGCAACTACGAGGGCCTCACCAGCACGGACGTGTCGGACGGCGGCGGTGGCCGCAACGCGCCGAACAACAGCCGCGCGTTCGACGAGCCGTTCTTTTCTTACGATGCCGCCGGCGAGTCCTCGAGTGGGCCTCTGGCAATCGACCGGCCGAATACGTTCAAGGGCTACGGTTACTATGAGGTGCCGTGGCTGCAGAAGTTCGCGACGGACTTTGGTCTCTTCCAGTACTTCTACCAGGGATCACCCGTATCCAGCTATGCCGATATGGGCTACTCATTCGCTCCCACGTTCGGCGCGTATTCGGTTCCTAACGCCGAAGTCGGCGCGTTCCCGACGTACATCGTGGGCCGAGGGAACTTCCTGCCCCTCACGCAGAATGCGGATGGCTCGGTTACCGTGGGTACTCCATACGCGCGGCGCACACCCTGGTACATGCAGACGGACCTGCAGGTCAGCCAAAGCTACAAGATCGGCGAGGGCGTGAAGGCCCTCAGCTTCGCCGTGAACTTCACCAACCTCTTTAATCAGCACGCCGTGGTTGCCTATTGGACGGGCATCGGCACGGACTACTACTCTCAATGGCTGACCCCGGGTGGCTACTCCATTTTCGATGGATACCAGTTCTACAAGGCGGCGGAGTCGCCATATAACGTCGCATCGCTGATTAACAACGCCGCGGGAGAAACTGGAACTAACGGCGCAATGACCATCAACAGCCTGTATGGCAAGCCGTTGTATTACCAGTCGAGCCGCAGCATCTATATGACGGTGAAGTTCAGCTTCTAGCCCGCGGCGCTTCGGCGCAGCGGCCGCAGTTCCAGGGCGCTCCGATCGCAATCGGGGCGCCCTTTTTCTTTGCCTCGCGTCCAAAGCCAGAGGTCCCGCACGGCGCCGCAGCGTGGCCGCCGTTCGGTCGCTGGCATACCCGGCCCAGCCAGGCCGCCCAGGTCACCCAAGCCGCAAAAGGGCGCAACTTCCGCCTGCCGCCGCACGTATGGGTATAATAGGGCAGCCCGGGACCTCGAGAGCCGGGATAGCCGGAAGCCACGATGGCCAGAAAAACCTCCATGACCCTGGGCGAAGCCATGAACATCGCCACGGCCAGCCTGTGGGCGCACAAGATGCGCAGTGTGCTCACGCTGCTGGGCGTGGTCATCGGGGTCACATCCGTAATCGCGGTGGTCAGCCTCGTCAACGGCCTCAATGATTACGTCGCCGACAAAATCTTCAACCTCGGCGCCGACGTCTTCATGGTCAATCGTTCGCCTTCCATCATCACCAATATCGACCAGTGGGAATCGGCGCAGAAGCGCAAAAAGTTCCACTTCGACGACTACGAGGCGCTTCGCGATAATTGCCGCAGCTGCGTCGCCGTGGCGGCGAGCCTCGATAAGAACGGCCAGGTGAAATACGGGACGAATACCCTCGACGACTCGGCGATCGTGGGATTCACCCACGAGATGCCCGAGGTCTACAGCCGCGAGCTTGCCGAGGGGCGATATTTCACGCGGCTCGATGTGGCGCGCAGCGCGCCCATCTGCGACGTGGGATTCGACATTCCCGACAAGCTGATCCCGGGGGCGGACCCCATCGGCAAGATCATTCACGTCGATACCGGCGAGTGCGAAATTATCGGCGTGGCCAAAAAGCGAGGCTCGGTGATGGGCCAGTCGCAGGACAACTGGGTCATCATGCCGCTTACCACCTACGAGGGAATTTATGGCAGCAACGACTCCGTTCGCCTGTGGGTGAAAGCGGCCGGCACGCAGGCGCTCGATCGCACCATGGATGAGGTGCGGATGCTCCTGCGGGCGCGCCGGCACGTGGAATACAAGGACCCCGACGATTTCGCGATGGAAACGAACGCGTCGTTCCTTCAGATCTGGGGCAGCATCAGCAATACATTTTTCGGCGTCACGATCGGCATCGCTTCGATTTCGCTGATCGTCGGCGGCATCGTGATCATGAATATCATGCTGGTATCGGTCACTGAACGGACGCGCGAGATCGGCTTGCGAAAATCGCTGGGCGCGCGCCAGGCGGATATCCGCCTGCAGTTCCTGATCGAGTCTTCCACGATCGCCGCGATCGGCGGCGTGTGCGGAGTGGTCCTAGGCATCATATTGGCCAAGATCGTCAGCTTGACGACCTCGCTGCCCAGCTCGGTGCAAATCTGGTCGGTTCTGATGGGTCTGATTGTGGCCACCAGCGTGGGACTATTTTTCGGCGTTTATCCGGCCACGAAAGCCGCGCGGCTCGATCCCGTGGTCGCCTTGCGGCAGGAGTAAGGGAAAACGGAACGTGAACAAGAAACGCGGCTTCGCTGAATTCAAGGAATCCGTCGCATTGGCATTCGATGTTTTGCGGCGGAATCCCCTGCGATCGTTTCTCACGGTGCTGGGCATCGTCATCGGCGTCACCACGATCATCGTGATCGGCGCCGTGATCAACGGGTTGAATTCCAATGTGCTCGGCAATATACAGTCGCTCGGCTCGAGCACCGTGATCGTCTCCAAATTCTCCTGGGCCACGCTCGGCAGGCTCTCGCCGAAAGTGCTCCAGCGGAAGGATCTGGATCCGGAGTGGGTCGAGGGCCTCACGGAATTGCCGCACGTGGTGGCCGCCGCACCCGTGGAACAGATCGAAAACTACGCAGTGGGCGCCGGAGCCAGCGAAGTGCGGCGCGGCGACCTTCGCGCGAAAAATGTAATCCTCGAAGGCGACGGGCCTGCCGTCGCGCAAATCAGCGACTTCAATCTCACGCGCGGCCGGTTTTTCAATCAGACGGACGAACAGCGCCGCTCGGCGGTCACGGTGCTCGGCCACATCACGGCCAACACCCTTTTCCCCAACGGCGAAGATCCCGTCGGGCAGGAAGTGCTGCTCGAAGGGCAGGTCTTCACCGTCATCGGAGTTCTCGAGGAACAAAAGCAGGCGCTGGGAACGGGCGAAAATCCCGAGGATAATACCGCGCTCGTCCCCTTTTCGATGATCCGCAAGCTGCATCCGGAGTTCAAGAACGTCGTTTTCATGGCCAAGGCCGACACCACCGAGAATCTTCCGCTTGTGGTCGATGAGGTGGACGCATACATGCGCCGCATGCGGAAATTGTCGTCCGACAAGGACGATGATTTCGCGATCCTCACCACCGATACCTTCCTCGATCTTTGGAAGCAGATTTCGAGCGGAATTTTCATCGTGATGATGGCGGTTGGTTCGGTCGCGCTGCTTGTCGGCGGGATCGGCGTGATGAATATCATGCTCGTCAGCGTCACGGAGCGAACGCGCGAAATCGGCGTCCGCAAAGCGATCGGCGCGCGCCGCAGCAACATCCTTACCCAGTTTTTGCTCGAGGCGGTGACGCTGGCAATTGTGGGCGGCGCCACCGGCGTGGCGCTCGGCTCCAGCTTCGTGCTGCTCCTCCGGCTGGCGATTCCTTCGTTTCCCGCCTCTGTCTCGTTTATCCTGATTGCTCTCGGCGTATCCGTCGCCGGGATGATCGGCATTTTCTTCGGTGTCTATCCCGCGTGGAAAGCCGCGCGCCTCAATCCCGTCGAAGCCCTCCGCTACGAATAGGGGCAGGTTTCAGGTCGTTGGTGGTAGGTTGTAGAAGAGACTTCGACAATGAGCGTCAAGCCGAAGATCGCAAGCTATCGCGACCTCCTCGTTTGGCAGAAGGGGATGGATCTCGTTGTAAGAAGCTACGAGCTTTCGAAACGCTTCCCTCCTAGCGAAACGTACGGGCTTGCGGCTCAGATTCAGAGATCAGCGGTTTCCGTGCCTGCGAACATCGCTGAGGGGCACGGAAGACGCCATCTGGGAGATTATCTCCACCATCTATCCGTCGCGAATGGCTCGCTCAAAGAGCTTGAAACACATTTCCTAATCGCCAAGCGCCTTGGTCTTCTTAAGGACGAGGATGTCGAATCAGTTCTGGCGCTCAGTGAAGAGATTGGTCGCATGTTGGCTGGATTGGCACGGGCGCTGCGCCACAAGTCAACCTAACACCCGTCACCGACAACCTGCGACCTCCTGGAGTGACTTCTCAAATGGCGCGCGTGCCACCCCACGCTCCGTGATGATGGCGGCGATAAATTTCGCGGGAGTCACGTCGAACGCGGGATGCGCGGCGCGGACGTCTGGCGAGATGCGCACCCCGCCCAGGTGCGTCACTTCCTCTTGCGAGCGCTCCTCAATGGGGATTTGCTCGCCTGACGCAAGCGACAAATCGATCGTCGAAATCGGCGCCGCCACGTAAAAGGGTATGCCGTGTTCGCGCGCCAGCACGGCAATTCCGTACGTACCGATCTTGTTTGCCATGTCGCCGTTGCGCGCGATCCGGTCCGCGCCTACCACTACCGCGCCCACGTTCCCTGTTTTCAGGAAATGCCCCACCATGTTGTCGGTGATCAGCGTCAGCGGAATGTGATCCTGATGCAGCTCCCATGCGGTTAGGCGCGCGCCCTGCAGGTACGGCCGCGTCTCCGGCACCAGCACTTCGATTTTGTGCCCCGTATCCACCGCCACGCGAATCACGCCGAGCGCTGTGCCGATTCCCCCGGTCGCAAGCGCGCCGGCGTTGCATTGCGTCATCACGCGGCCGCTCCGGGGCAGCAGTTCCGCGCCGAAGCGCCCGATCTGCTCGTCGGCCGCGCGCCGCTCCTGATGAACATTCTGCGCCTCTTCGACGAGCGCCGCCTGAATGCCTGCGATTCCGGCGCCATTCTTTTCCGCTGCGCGCGCGAGTTCCTCGAAGCGCCGCTTGAATCGCTCGATCGCCCAGAATAGATCGACGGCCGTGGGGCGCGTGCGCGCCATCGCGTCGCAGATCGCTGGAAACTCGGCGCGCAATTCCGGGAGCGTCTTCGCATTCGAATGCTCCACGCCGATGGCGATGCCCATCGCCGCCGCCACTCCAATGGCCGGCGCCCCGCGGATCACCATGTCTTTGATCGCCCGGGCCACATCGCGGTAATCCGTGTAGGTGTGGTACACCACTTCGCCCGGCAGCCGCCGCTGGTCCAGCATCACGACGCCTTGGCGCGTCCACTGAATGGGTTCAACGCTGCGCAATGGAATTTCCTCTCGCGTGATCGCGCGCTCGCAAGCGCGCCGTGCAAACGCCTGCTAGTGTAACCGATTCCCCAGGCCGCCCCGGGGCGGCTTCACCTTTTCAACTTCCGTGCCCCGCGGCCACCGATGAGAACCAGCCACCTTCTAGTGCAGAAGCGGCGCAAAATGCCGCAACTTCACAGACGACAGCAGCGCGGCGATCACCGGCAGCGCGTTGTAGCTCGCGTGCAAAATGTAGCTCGCCACCACCGTTCGCGTGGCCGCGCGCGCAATCGTAAATACGATGCCAACCACCACGAGCAGCGCAATCTGCCACCACCCGCCCCACAATTGACCGGCGTGCAGCAGCCCGAAGAGCGTCCCCGTGAAGATGATGCCCATCCCCACGCCGAAACTGCGCGCCGCCACCGGATACAAATATCCCCGAAAAATCGTTTCCTCCACCACGGGCGCCACCAGCACCGCCGTCAGCATGAAAAGCAGCGCCGCATGCGGATTCTGCGTCATCGACTGGATCGGCAGCTGGTGCTTCGGCGGAAATAGCGCCTCCGCAAAAGCCACGATCGCGGCCAGCGCGAATCCGCCGAACGCCAGAGAGAAATAAGGAAGAGTTCGAGAGATCGAGCGCGTCTCGATCGGGCGCCAGCCGATCGTTCGCCAGAAGGGCGCATGAAATCGCAGCCGTATGTTCGCGGCCAGATAGGCGAGCAGGCCCAGATCGAGAATCGCCTGCGCCACCACGGCAATCACGCTCATCGCACCGGGCGATTTTCGGATGTGCGCGGCCGGCACACCGGCAAGCTTCAGCGCCAGCATCATCGCCACGGATACGAGACCTATCCCGACCATCGCCAGCCCCACCAGCACGCCGAGGTCGGCCCAACCCCACGGCACGCGAAGATCATCCGGCAAGTATCGCCTGGGCCGCTCCGGAGTCTCGCCTTCCTGCGGCGCGGGTTCGGATTGGAAAGAATCGGCCGGCGCCGCAGGCTGCGCCGATTGCGGCACGGGCTCCACGGGCTCGGGTGGCTCGGGGGGAAGCAGATTGTCGTCGGCGTTCATCGCGAGCGTCTCGGCTCAGCTGTGCGCAGCAGCATTCCCATTGGACTTCGCTCCATTGAGCGCGGATGCCAGAATCTGGCCCGTGTACGACTTTTTGTTGCGCGCCACCTGCTCGGGCGAACCCTGCGCCACGATGCGCCCTCCGGCGTCGCCGCCCTCCGGGCCGAGATCGATGATCCAGTCGGCTTGCTTGATCACATCCACATGGTGCTCGATGATCAGCACCGTATTGCCGAGCGAGACGAGCCGGTTCAGCACGTCGAGCAGTTTCTTCACGTCATCGAAGTGCAGCCCCGTCGTCGGCTCATCCAAAATGTAGAGCGTCCGCCCGGTTTGCCGACGCGAAAGCTCGCGCGCCAGCTTCGTCCGCTGCGCCTCGCCGCCCGAAAGCGTCGTCGCCGATTGCCCCAGCTGGACGTAGCCGAGGCCCACATCCACCAGCGTCTGCAGCTTCACCTGAATCGCGGGAATATTTTCGAGCGCCTTCAGCGCCTCTTCGATCGGCAGATCGAGCAGATCGGAGATCGAGAGGCCCTTGTAGCGCACCGCCAGCGTCTCGGCGTTGTATCTTTTTCCGCGGCACACCTCGCACGTCACGTAAACATCCGGCAGGAAATTCATTTCGATGCGCCGCTGCCCGTCGCCCTGGCACGCCTCGCAGCGCCCGCCTTTCACGTTGAAGCTGAACCGCCCCGGCTTGTATCCGCGCTCGCGCGATTCGGGCAGCATCGCATAGAGTTCGCGAATCGGGGCGAATACGCCCGTATACGTGGCCGGATTCGACCGCGGCGTCCGCCCGATCGGCGCCTGATCGATCTGCACCACTTTGTCGATGTGCTCGATGCCGGCGATCGCGCGATGCGCGCCCGGCTTTTCCATCGAGCGATACAGCTTGGCCGCGAGCGCGCGATAGAGAATATCGTTCACGAGCGTCGACTTGCCCGAGCCGGAAACGCCGGTCACCACCGTCAGCAGCCCCAGCGGAATCGGCACATCGATATTCTTCAGATTGTTTCCGTGCGCGCCGACGATCGTCAGCATCTTGCCGTTGGGGCTGCGGCGCTCCGTCGGAACCGGAATTTTCACCCGCCCCGATAGATACTGCCCCGTAAGCGATGCAGGATTCGCCGCGATCTCCTCCGGCGCGCCTATGGCTACCAAATGCCCGCCCGCCTTGCCCGCGCCCGGCCCAAGATCGACCACATAATTCGCGCGACGGATCGTCTCCTCGTCGTGCTCCACCACCAGCACCGTATTGCCCAGGTCGCGCAACGTCTCGAGCGTGCTCAGCAGCCGCCCGTTGTCGCGCGCGTGCAGCCCGATCGAAGGCTCGTCCAGCACGTAGAGCACGCCGCGCAGCCGCGATCCGATCTGCGTCGCGAGGCGAATCCGCTGCGCCTCGCCGCCCGAAAGCGTCGCCGCCGAGCGATCGAGCGTCAGATAACCCAGCCCCACCGCCAGCAGAAAATCGATCCGTTCCGCGATTTCGCCGAGCGGCCGGCCCGCGATTTGCCGCTGCCGCAGCGTAAGCTTGTTGCGAATCTTGTCCACTGCTGCGCGCGCATCCGCCAGCGAGAGCGCCGTGAAATCCGCAATCGATAGCCCCGCGATTTTCACCGCCAGGCTTTCCGGCCGCAGCCGCCGTTCGCCGCAAGCCGTGCACGGCGCGGGCGACATATACTGCGTCAGCCATTCGCGGTACGTGTCCGATTTCGTTTCGTCGAGCCCGCTTTCCAGGTGCCCCAGCACGCCCTGGAAGTTCAGTCCCTTCCCCGAGCCGCCATTCGTCGGATTGCCGCGCAGAATCAGGTTCTGCACCTTGCGCGACAATTTCTCGAACGGCGCATCCAAATCAAATCCATAAGCCTCCGCCGCAATCCGCATCGTGCGCTGCAATGGACCGGAACCCGATCCCGGCCCAAGCCCGCCCTCAAACAGCGGCTTCGTCCAATCCACGATCACCTTCGCCGGATCGAACTCGTACTTCGAGCCCAGCCCGTGGCATTCGGGGCAGGCGCCATATGGCGAATTGAAGCTGAACGAGCGCGGCTCGAGCTGCGGCACCGAAATCCCACATTCGGGACACGCCAGCTTTTCCGAATACACATGCTCGCTGCCGCCCACCACCGCAATCGTCACCAGCCCGCCCGTCAGCTTCAGCGCGGTTTCGATCGATTGCTCGAGCCGCTGCGCGATCCCGTTTTTCAGCAGCAGCCGGTCGACCACGATTTCGATCGTATGATTCTTGCGGCGATCGAGCGCCTGCGGCTCGTCGAGATTCACGAGCTCGCCATCCACGCGCGCGCGCACGTAACCTTCCTTCGCGTATTTCTCCAGCTCTTTCTTGTATTCGCCTTTGCGCCCGCGCACCACCGGCGCGAGCACCATGATGCGGTCGTCCGGCTTCAGCGCCATCACCGACTGCACGATCTGCTCCGTCGATTGCCGCGCGATCTCGCGCCCGCAATTCGGGCAGTGCGGCGTGCCGATCGCGCTGTAGACGACGCGCAGGTAATCGTAAATTTCCGTGATCGTCCCCACGGTCGAGCGCGGCGACCGCGTCGTCGTCTTCTGCTCGATCGCAATCGAAGGCGAAAGCCCCTCGATCGAGTCCACCTCCGGCCGCTCCATCTGGTCGAGAAATTGCCGCGCGTACGCCGAAAGCGATTCCACGTAGCGCCGCTGCCCCTCGGCATACAGCGTGTCGAATGCGAGCGAGGATTTTCCCGATCCCGAAAGCCCCGTGATCACGGTCAGCGTGTTGCGCGGAATTTCCAGGCTGATGTTTTTGAGGTTGTGCTGCCGGGCGCCCCGGATGCTGATTTTCTTCAAGCCCATATTCGAGTGGCCCCGCACAGGGAGCTTCTCTCCACACTGGGTAGAATGGGCCCAGCGTAATCTTCGACCATAGCAAGAGCACCCGTGCGGGTCAAGGAACGCACGATCCTCGAATGGTGCGCATCGCGCAAAAATCAGAAGGGAGCGCGGAAGCCCGGCACAGCGTCTCCGTGAACTCCGCGTCCTCTACGTTAAATCCGGCGAAGAAACAGGCGAACGCGAGCCATAGAAGGCCAGCGCCCCTACAGTGATCCCCTTAGCCCATCGCGCGACGCTCGGAATTTTTACTGCCAGCCGGGAAATTTTGCCCGCGATTGCAAAATCCAGCCGTTTGCTTTCAGCAGCTTAGCTTTGGTTTAGAACGTGCGACACAAACTCGCGTCCGGGGAAGGAAAGTCGAGGATCCCTTCGGGGATTGAGGGCTGGGCCGGCTTCCTTCCCCCGGCCATTCCCGCCGGTTTAGATTCTACCTACCCCTCTCGAACGCTCCGGCGGGGGTGTGTCCGCCCTCTTCGCTTTTTCTTTTGAAATTCCGCGGATGCCCTCATCCAAGGTTTGCGGCGGCGGCGTCCCTGTGCCCCACTGCCGCGCACTCGCACGCATCGCTTTCCGATTTCGCCGCGTTATTCGTAGCGCCGGCGTCCCGCCGGCCCTTGCCAGCGATTTTGTAGAGATGGGTCATGGGCTTCGCGACTGCGTGGGTGGAAGCTTTGGCCTTTTTGCCCTGCCTGCCCTGACGCAGGAAAGGAGCGAAGTCGAAGGGCAGGCCCGCCAAAAGCGCAGCGGCAGAAAGGGCTTCAGCCCCAGGCCGAAGCATGTCCGAGCAGCGTGCTAGGTCCACCAAGGCAGCCTGCAAAAAAAGATCGTCCTACTCTGGGATTACGGCACTGCCAAAATTCGACACCACCTTACGGTCCACGCAACTTTCGTGTAAATTATCTAAGCTCATTCCAACCGGGTTGGGGCGTGGTCCAATCGGTAGGGCACCTCACTGTTAATGAGGACGGTGTTGGTTCGAGTCCAACCGCCCCAGCCAAACTTTCCAATGTCGCCGAGGCGTCTCCGTGAACTCTGCGTCTCTCTGCGTCCTCTGCGTTAAGTCCGCGCCCAAAACAGGCGTGCGCCGGCCACGATCTCGCGTTCGCTCGTTCTAATCCTTGATCACCGGAAAACCCGCTTCGGTCCATCCGCGCCACCCGCCGTCCATCGAAATCACGTTCCGGTAGCCCATCTTCTGCAGATTATCCGCCGCCAGTGCCGACCGGAATCCGCCGCCGCAATAGAGCACGATCGTCGCATCCTGGTCCGGCGCGATCTTGTCGATATCGCGCTCGATGATGCCCTTGCTCAGGTGAATCGCGCCGGGAATATGACCGCGCGCCCATTCCGATTCCTCGCGCGTGTCGATCAGAATAATTTTCTCGCTCGCGTCGAGCCGCTTCTTCGTCTCGCGAAAATCCTCTTCCTTCACGCGCTTCTTCGCGTCCTGCACGAGCTTCACAAACGCTTCGCTATGATTCGGCGCCATCGCTCACCCTCCCTGATTCAGATGCTCACTTCATGTCCCGCCAATTCGGCCCCACCTTCGTATCCACCACCAGCGGCACGCGCAGCTCATATACTCCCTGCATCACTTCCTTCACGACTTCCGTCAGCTTCGGGATATCCTTCTCGGGAGCCTCGAAAAGCAGTTCGTCGTGAACCTGCAAAATCATGCGCGATTTGAATCCGCGTGCCAGCCGCTTGTCGAGCTCGATCATCGCCAGCTTGATCAGGTCGGCGGCCGCGCCCTGCATAGGCGTATTCATCGCCGTGCGCTCGGCGAAATTGCGCAGGCTCGGCTGCGGCGAATTGATTTCGGGAATCGGCCGGATGCGCCCAAACATCGACTTCGTGAATCCCGTGCGCCGCACCTCGGCAATCTGCCGGTCGAGCATCTTCTTCA
>Ga0335075_10009449_pt1 | contig 14869 bp, 12 predicted proteins | sample Lox_Sample_24_FD_206723 | JGI IMG/M metagenome (GOLD analysis project Ga0335075, IMG submission 206723) | Soil microbial communities from Loxahatchee National Wildlife Refuge, Florida, United States - Lox_Sample_2.4 | ecosystem: Environmental > Terrestrial > Soil > Wetlands | place: USA...
GCGATGTGGTAAGGAGGTGAAACGTATTCGTGGAAGGGATGAGTTGCCGGCGCCGACCGACCCGCTCGAGTTGAATGTCATCGTCTCCGAACAAGAGCACCGCGATGGCAGGCTCTCGGCCGAAAATACTCGGCTGGGAACCCTGCTACTACACGCTCGCGGGTATGTGATCCTCCAAGGCGCACTTCCGGGGTCACTGGTGGGGCAGCTTGCATCGAGCTTCCAGGAACTCTATGCGGAGAGCCTGCAGCATCATCGAAACAGCCAGTGCGACAAATCAGCCAATGACCTGCAGGTCGGAGCCAAGAGCGTGTCCTGGGAGAGGGGTTCGCGGTTTCGGATATTTCCCAAACTGACAGGGCCTTTCGCAAGCACGTACGTACTGCGCAACCCTTTTGCACATGTCATTATCGCGGAAACGCTTGGCGCAGACTACTACTGCAAATCCCTCTCCAGCGACACCTGCGTCAAGGGATCGACAACCCAGGCACCGCACCGCGACATCGATTTCTACGACGATGACGACGTGTCCGGCTGTCTGATCAACATCCCGCTCATGCACTGCGGTCTGCACAACGGACCCATTGAAGTATGGCCCGGCGGAAGCCACCTCTGGCGCAGCGGAATGTTCCGCAAGTTCAACGTCCAACCGTTCGTCCAGGATGACCCCAACCCGGATGTGGAGCTCATCGCCGGATTCATCCCCTCGACGTTGATCGAACTGCGACCCGGTGACCTGATGATCCGCGATCCGGGCATGCTGCACCGCGGGACGCCCAACCCGACCGATGAACCACGCACGATGCTGACCGCCGGCTATTTCCGCAGTGATTACTACTATCCGTACGGCGATCCCCGCTACAACCTGGATGAAGAGTTGTACAGCGCGTTAGAACCATCGGTGCGGCAGTTATTTGCCCCGTTCTTCGAGGAGTCCGATTGGCGTTACGCGAAGCTCCGCCAAGAACCCGCCGACAGTTCGCAGTTGCGCCGGTATTCCCAATAGACCACGGGTTCGCCAGCGGCGGGTATCCATCAAAGGTCCAGCCCGGCCAGCAGGTCGGTCTCCCAACCGCGGGTGTCACGTGGTCCGGCGCTGCCGGTAGCGAGGATGTAATGCTCCTCGGTCAGGATCGGCAGCGCGACGTTGTTCGAGAGTGCATATGAGCGGCGATCAGGCGCCAGGGCGACCTGGGTTTCGTGCGCGGCAAGGGCTGCGACCTTGGCCTGCACGTGTTCGCCCGCGTCGATGACGGCATCGATTTCGCCGTCCGCGTAACAGAACCCCCAATCGACGAGATCGGGCACCCTGATCCAGTCGGGCGGGACATCGCTCAGTGCGTCGAGGCCGGCCCGCAGTGCGCGGGATGCGATAACGGCCCAGTAGAACTTCGGCACCCGCCAATCCGCGACAGCGACAGCAGCCGCAGTGATGTGGTGGGCCTGAACATGGTCGGGATGGCCGTAGCCGCCCTTGGGGTCATAGGTGACGACGACATGCGGACGCATCTCGTCGATGATCGCGACGAGTTCCTTGACGGCGTCATCTCCGGCGTCGACGAACGACGTGTGGTGTTCCGGTGATTTGGCCGGCATGCCGGAATCGCGCCAACGGCCGGGACCACCAAGGAAGCTGGGTTCGGCAACGCCGAGCGCATTCAATGCTTCGGTGAGCTCGCCGATGCGGTAGCCGCCAAGCTGGTCGGCGTGATCGACCGCAAGTAACGCGTAACGGTTGCCGATGACTTCGCCTTCTTCGCCGAGCGTGCAAGTCACGACGCGAACATCCGCCCCCCGGGCAACATAGTGCGCGATTGTGCCGCCATTTGTCAGGCTCTCGTCATCGGGATGCGCGTGAACGAACAGTAGGCGCGGCTTTTCCGGTGGCGGCATGTCACCACCGCACCGGGAGTTCGGCCAGGCCGCCGAACAACACGTCGGTCCGCAGTGTCAACTCCTCCACGTCCACCGCAAGCCGCATATCCGGGAACCGAGAAGCCAGTTGGGAGAACACCGCAATCAGCTCAATCCGGGCCAGCGGCGCGCCCATGCAAAATCGGCCGCCGTGACCGAAGGTGAGATGTCCTGCCGGCTTCCGGGTGATATCGACCCGATCGGGATTGGCGAATACCGACGGATCGTGGTTGGCCGCACCAATACCCAGCAGCACGAGATCCCCGGCTTTGACGGTGACCCCGCCGATCTCAATGTCAGTCCGCGCATAGCGCGGGATCACTGCGGTACCACTGCGCGCCGCGCGTAGCGTCTCCTCGACCGCCTTTGGGGCCAAGGCTGGGTCGTGCACCAGCGCATGCCACTGATCCCGATGGGCCAATAACAGCAATGCACCGAAGCCGATTCGGGGCACCGTAGATTCGTATCCTGCCCACAGCAGTCCTGTCGACAGGCGGGCGGCCTCGTCATCGGAAAGCCCCTCCGTCGCACACAACCGGGAAATCACGTCGTCGCCAGGCTCCCGCCGCTTGTGCGCGACCAGCTGCTGGCTGTAGTCGGACAGCTGGCTGAGGCCTCGTTCGGAGCGGGCGCGGTCGTGGGTGTTGGCGCCGTCGGTGGTCCATGCCCGCAACTGCTCACTGTCCTGGTACGGCACGCCAAGCAGCTCGCATAGCACCAACAACGGCAGCCGCAATGCCACTGCGGCGTGCAGATCCGCCGGCTGCCCGTTCGCCGCGATCTCGTCGAGCAACCGAGTGGTGAGGGCATCTACCGCGGGGCGCAGCGCCTGCAAGCGCTTCGGTGTGAAGTGCGGCTGCAACAGGGCGCGCTTCCGGGCGTGGTCCGCCTGCTCGGTGTCGAAGTTACGCAACGGTCCGCCGAACAGCGCCGACTGGTGCGGACGGGCCGCGGTGTCCGGATCGGGATGGGACATGCCGAGCCTGTCGTCGTCATACAGGCGCTGCACCTCTGCGTGACGGGTAATCAGCCATGCCGGATCACCCACGGCGGTACGAACCCGATGGATGACGCCTTTGGCCTGCAACTCGAGCAGGCCCGATGCGAGCTGCAACACATGTGCCTGCTCGAAGGGCAACTGCGCCACCACCATAACGGCATCTTAAGTTGAGCTCGATGTCACGGTCGTGGGGATTCGCGTAATCGCATGCTGGCGGGTCGCCGACGGGTCACCGTGTTAGCTGGCAAACCCAGAGCTCCGCGCATGACGGCGCTGTGGGCGTCGGTCGTGCAGGCAGATAACGGCTGGCTGCCAGCGGGATCGCAGGGCCTGCGAGAAGGGCAGAATCGACCGTGAGCGACGACACCGGAACGTTTGCAAGCGGGAGCCCGTCTGGGCAACCCGATCCCTCGTCGGTCAAGCCTGAGCACCCGCCGGGCAATGACCAGCCCCGCCGCCATCGCAGGTTAGGGATGCTGGTCGGCGCTGCCGTCGCGGTGCTCGTCGCCGCCGTCGGCATCACCGGATACCTGCTGACCCGGCCAGGCAAGAGCACTGCACCGACTGCCGTGCTTGACGGCACCTATCGCCTGGACATCGACGGCGCCAAGACGACGCGCAACGGCGCGCCCAGCCCCGGATCAAACGTGACCTCCTGGTACGTGTTTCGTTCTGCCTGCGGATCTACCGGGTGCACCGCCACCGGAACGAGACTCGACGACAAAAATCACCAACTAGCCTTCACCCCGGCTACTACGACGGTTATGCATTTCGTCGACGGCCGCTGGCAGAAGGCGCCCGTTCGGGACCAAAACCAGGAGCCGGCATGTTTCCCGTCGCCAGCCGGCGGACCCCCCTTGCCGGGTGCAGACACCAACGTGCTGACTCTGTCTTGGCAGCCGCAGCCGGACGGGACGCTGCGCGGGCTGAAAACCCAGACCATTGTCAGCAACGAGTGCGGGTACGGGGGGTCAGTGTGGCAGACGCCCATGGTGGCGACGCGGGTAGGCGATAGGCCGCCTGGAATCACCGTGGCCGATCCGGCGACCGTTCCTGCCTTCCAAGGCCCACCCCCGCCCGTCGCGGGTCCCACACTGAACGGCACCTACCGCCTGGACTACGACTTTTCCCATCAAACCTTCAACAACGGCGTCCCAGTCTCGGACCCTGGCACCAACACCGCACATTGGTGGGCGTTCCGTTCGCTGTGCATATCCTCTGGGTGCGTGGCCACCGGGTCCCAGCTGAGCGACACCAATCAACGACAGGCCGCAGGGCTTTGGCGGGTTCTTCGTTTCGCCGGCGGTCACTGGCAAGACACCCCCTATCTAGAGACAACGCACTGCCCCCCAGTCACCCAAACAGCAATCGGGAGGGTCAGTTGGTCGTGGGACCCTCAGCCCGACGGCACGCTTCGCGGCGTTGACAACAACACCCTCCTAACAAATGAATGCGGCGATGAAGGATCCGTGTTGCACACCCCGCTAGTGGTGACACGGGTAGGCGATGTGCCGCCCGGCGTGGTCCTCGCCGACCCCGCATTGTTCTAACCGCAACTCACCCGCCTCGTCGACCTCTCAGTCGCGCGAATATGCAAGTGCAAGTTCACTTTTCAAATCTTCACTGGGTATGCCCACCAGCTCGACTCTGATGTGTGCGATGGCTCCGCCGGTGAACGGGAACGGCGCGCGGTAACGACTCGACACGGGCGATCCGCTGTTGCGCCCAACGCTGGTAGCGGTACCGCCAATTCCGAACGTTCCTGGCTGCGTTTTCATCTCGGCCAAGCCGGCGACCGGGATGTCGTCGACGTATAGCGTGGCTTCGCCCAGCGGGGTGTGGCTGTTTTCCACCGTCCCGGTCCGGGTGTAGCGGACACCGAACCGGCGTGCGCCCAGTGGCACCGCGTCGGGTGCGGAGATCAGCTGTTCCTGCTCACCGAGCATGTTGTAGACGTAGTGCAGCCGTCCGTCCTGGATGAACAGCACATGGCCGCCGTGGGCACCGCCCTGCTTGAACAGCACACCTTCGGCCGCGGTGGTGTTCACGGTCACCTCGGCCAGCACCGAAAACGACCGGCCACGCACTTCGCCGCCGGCGCCCAGGCCCACGTCGGCGCCGCCCGGGTAGAAGGTGTAGCTGGTTCGTCCGCCGCCCAAAGCGGGCCGCGGCCGCGAGAACGTTTCCAACAGATTGAAATCTGCCAGCGGTAGCCCGTTGTACTTGGCGGCCTCGGAAAACCACAGTGCTTTGAGCTCTTCCAACTTATCGGGGTGCTCGGCGGCTAGGTCGTGGCATTGGCTGCGGTCGACTGCGATGTGGAATAGCTCCCAGCGGTCGGAGTCGAAATGCGACCAACCCGCGGACGTGGCATGGACGGTGTTGGCGAACCAGCCGTTACGCCAGATGCCCCGAGTGCCGCCCATGCTGTAGAACTGGACATCCTTATCCGTGTCGGTGTTCGAATCAGTCAGTGCCGCTTTAAAACTCACACCATCGAGCGGTTGCTGGGGGATCCCATTGACCGTCTGCGGGGCAGCGATGCCCAGTAGTTCGTACACCGTCGGGGTGATGTCGCAGACGTTGACGTAGTGGCCGCAGACCTCTCCGCGCGCCGCAACACCGGTGGGCCACGAAATGATCGCCGGATCGGCGATGCCGCCTTCATGGGAGGCGTAGCGCTTGAACAGCTTGTAAGGCGTGTTGAATGCCATCGCCCAGCCGTTGGAGTGGCGATTGTAGGTCTGCGGACTGCCCAGCCGATCGAGAACCCTCATGCCGTCCGCGGCGGAGTCGGGGTAGCCGTTGAAGAACTTCATCTCGTTTATCGACCCGTTCGGCCCGCCCTCACCGCTGGCGCCGTTGTCGGAGATCACCACGATGAGGGTGTTGTCCAACTGCCCGGATTCCGCCAGATAGTCCAGGATCCGGCCGATCTGGGCATCGGTATAGCTCAGGAAACCGGCGAACACCTCGGCCATCCGGGCAGACAACCTCTTCTCGTCATCGCTTAGTGAATCCCACCGCGGTACGGTATCCGCCAGCGGCCACGATTGACCCGAGGGTCCTTGCACATCCAAATACGGGTTCATTGGCGATAGTTCGGTCTCGGCCGGAACAATGCCCATCGACTTCTGCCGCTCCAGCACGATCTCGCGGTAGTTCTCGTATCCCATATCGAAACGGCCCGCGTACCTGTCGGCCCACTCTTTGAAGACGTGGTGTGGGGAATGGCCGGCACCGGGGCACACATAGCTGAACCACGGCTTCTCGGGCGCGATGACCTTGGCGTCACGAATGAATTCGATCGTCTTGTCGGCCAAGTCCTTCGACAGGTGATACCCATCCTCGGGCGACGCCGGAGGCGGCACCGGATGGTTGTCGTACACCAGGTCGGGATACCACTGGTCGGTCTCGGCGCCCATGAACCCGTAGAAGCGTTCGAAGCCACGTGACAGCGGCCAATTCCGTCGCGTCGAAGCCACATTGGACTCTTCCAGCGGTGTCAAATGCCACTTGCCAGAGCAGTATGTGTTCCAGCCGCTCTCCACCAGCACTTCCGACAACAGCGCAGTGGATGTCGGGATGCGGCCATTGCAGTTGGGGAATCCTTCAGTGAACTCCGCGATGGCGGCCATGCCGACCGTGGTGGGGTTGCGACCGGTCAGCAATGCCGCCCGCGTCGGCGAACACAACGCGGTGGTATGAAACTGCGACAACCGCACGCCTTGCTCGGCGATTCGCGTCATAGCCGGCATGTCTACCAACCCACCGAAGCAATCCCAGGTCGCGATTCCGACGTCGTCCCACACCAAATAGAGGATGTTAGGAGCGTTCTCCGGCGCGGCCGGTGCCGCGAACGCACCCCAGTCAGGCTCCGAATCGCGAATATCGAGCCCGATCCTGCCCCGAAACTGCGCTGCCATCACGGGCTCCGTTCCGCAGTTCGCATAGCGTCAGACTTGTCGGTGCGGCAAGCCTATACCTCATTGCGGCCGATGCCCGTAGTTTGCGCCCGCCTTCGTCTCCGATGAGTTACCGTCGCCTTGACACACCAGAGGAGTCGGCAATGAGCCACACCCCAGCAGCGTTGCAGCACCGGTTCGCGCCGAATCCGACGTAATGCCGGCCTCCGTGTCGGTGGTGGTTCCGACGCTGAACGAAGCGGCCGGAATCGGCGCACTGTTGGAATCCCTTCACGCGCAGACATATTCCATCAGCGAAATCGTGATCGCCGACGGCGGCAGCTCCGACGGCACGCGGGAGATCGTCGTCACGGACCCGAGGGTGACCCTGGTCGATAATCCGCGACGACATGCCGCCGCCGGCCGCAACATCGCACTGAAATCATGCACCGCCGAATGGGTGTTATTCACCGACGGTGACTGCCTACCGGAACGGACCTGGGCCGAAAAGCTTATGGCCATTCCTTCCAGCGATCCTGAAGTGATCGGTGTCGGCGGACGACTCGTCGCGCAGCCCAGCACTATCTTTGAACGAATTTGTGCGCGTACGTTGTTCGGTGCAGTCCTGCGCCACGAGGCTGGTTCCCGGCCCGTCGTCGCCAAAAGCCTCGACGGCGCTCTGGTGACAGCGAACTGCGCATACCGACGTGACATCCTGACCCGAGTCGGCGGCTTCGACGAGCGGTTCTCCAACTTCGGTGAAGACATCGACTTGATGTTCCGCGTGCTCGATCTGCGAGCCGGCAAACTGCAACATAACGCCGATGCCCTGGTTATCGGCGCCATGCCGGCGACATTGACTGCGACCGTGATGAAGTGGCGCCAGTACGGACTGGCCTCGTCGCATCTCAACAAATACCACTACCGTCGCGTCTCGGTGGACGCCAGCCTCTATCGCAATCTGTTCGGCCTACTGTGCGACGCTGCGACGACATCGTCGGAGGCCCGCGCCGAAGCACTAGTCGGGGCAGCTCAACTTGCCTCGCATATCGGCGGCAAGCTGGAGGGGTCGGTGCGATTGAGAACGGTCAACCTCTGACGGGTAAGACGGCGAACTTCGGCAATGTACGTGGCAGAGATCCCGGCTCCCGCGACACCACCTCAACGGGACCGCCAACCAATTCGTGCAACTCCTCCCGCATGGCGCCCAGTGCTTCGTCGTGCCGCATCGTCGTCTCTACGTCAATGCGGATCCGATCGGGAGCTTGCTGAATTGACCACTCGGATGTACACCATCCACCGGACAGCAGGGCACCATCGATGTCGCGCAGCGGCACGGCTTTGTCCGCGACATCGAGCATCGACGGTGGACGCCCGATGTATTCAAAGACGAACGTTGCTGTCGCAGAGCTATCATCGACGACCTGTACAAAGTCGTCAGTCCAATAGCGCAGCAGCGGACTGGCTTTCGGCCACATTGTCGAGAGAACCACTACGCCGCGCTCCCCCACACCACAATGGGTAAGCGTGACCGGATCGAGCACTTCGACCGCCACCTGCTCACACCGCCAGAACAGCAGCAGCCCGTCTTGCGCACCGGGCCCGGCAACCGGACCGAACAACTCCGAGCAGCCGAACATGTTGAGGACCAGAGCATCCCACGTCTGCTCCAGCATCGCCTGCCGCGCCGCCGACAACACATCACCGCCACAGATGATCAGCCGAACCTTTGCGGGCGGGGCGCCGCGAGTCATTCTGAAGTACTCGCCGATTCGCGAGACCACCAATGGCAAGGAGAACACCGCGTCGATGCCCTGGTCTACCAGGGTACGGGACACCGTTTCGGGATCGGTCGACGTGATCAGGTGCGGGGTTCCGCCGTTTACCTCAATCTGCCGGCACATGAAATAGGCCGCTGCCAGAGCCCGACTCGGCGCGATCACAGCACATTGAGCGCCATCCAGCGAGGGACAAAACCCATGGATTGCGCGCATGGTCGCATTAGCAACCAGCTCGTCGGCTTCCGACCAGGGGGACACCACAGGCTCCGCGGTGGTGCCGCTCGAGCAGAGGCTCGCGATCCAGCGGCCGGTTTCCGGATAAGGCCGCAATCGCCTCCGCATGTCGGCCTTACCGGTGAATGGCAATGACTCCCAAGCGTCGAGCTCCAAATCAGGTCGCGTCGTAGGTTGACCACAGTCTGCTGCCTGGACGAACCACTGCCTCGTCCGCTCAAGCGCGACATGGTCGATATGCGGTGGAGACACGAAGGTGGGAGCCGACCCGCCACTCCGGTGACCCGCCACCATCAAATGGTGACACCCACGCTCCGCGGATATGGGATATCGCCCGATCCGAGCTGTTGGCCTGAGCCTAAAGCTCGGGGCCCTCGGCGCGCAGGTCGTCAACTGCGGACATGGCGTCGCGCAGCTTGGCCAGCCACTCTTCGGTGTGCTCGGCGACCAGTTTGACCGACCAGGCCAGCGCATCGGAGCGAGACCGCGCCACGCCGGCGTCGACCAGGGTGTCGAGCACCTGCCGCTCCGGCTGCTTCAGCCGCGTCATCACCGGAACCGCGATGTGGGTGAACAAGATCCGTTCGCCCCCGACCTCGACGCCCCAGGAAACCTTGCGGCCGTAGCGATCCTGCGCCTCGTCGGCGATGTTCATCCGCTCCGACCGGGTCTCCTCGCGAAACCGCGAGACACGACCCGAGGCGCGGGCTTCGCTTTCTTCCTTCGCGGTATCCCCGGTGCTTTCGGGATCGGGCAGCTTGCCGATGACCGTGATTTCCTCGCGGTCGACGACGACGGTCGGGTCACCGTCGAACCAGGCGTCGGGTAAGCGCCCGGCGAACCAATCCGCGGCGTCGCTGGCATCGGGTTGGCCGGCTTGCTGCCAACCGCCGGGGCGACCGTAGCGCCGTCCGTGTCCGTGATGATGTCTCATGCTTACATAATTACACCGTTTCATACCTTACGGAATTAGGTTTCGCCAGCAGCGAACGCCACGCCACGCGCCGGACTCCTTCGGCCGGCCGACGCGGCCGTCCGAATAGCAGTTGATCTGCCGAAAATCGTTGATATGACCCGGGCAGAGTTGTAGCTTTAATAGCGAAGCAGGCCCGGAAAGCGACGAATTCCAAAGAGCCGGTCAACGGAGTGAGAACCGGTCGCGCAGGATAGATGAGACGCCTCCCATCGTCCTCCGGGCCTGCCCTTATGTGTTCCCCGCGACGCCGTCGCCGCGTCGGGCACGAAACAGCTTCACCTCACCTTTGATGCCCTTGAGGTGACGCGCGCCGGCGAATGACCATCCGAAGCCGGCGTCGTCGCCGAGCTCGTCCCGCGTCGATTCGGCGGCCAGCACCGCGCCGGGGCGGGCCACCGCCGTTACCCGGCTGGCAAGGTTGACCGGGCTGCCGAACCAGTCACCGGCCCGGCTGACCGCGGACCCCGACGCGATACCCGCCCGCAGCCGGGGGAAGTCGTTGTCGCTGTCGGTGATTTCGACCAGCTTGATCAGCGCGTCCAGCAGCGGCGCCGGCTCGGTGCACACGAACATCACCGCGTCGCCGATCGTCTTGATGAAGCGGACCGGCGGGACTGCCACGTCACGGGCGAGGTCGGCCAGCCGGTTGGCCAGTTGCCCCAGCTCCTCGGCCGGCACCTGCTCGCCCAACCGGGTGAAGCCGACCAGATCGGCGAACGCGACGGTGACCTGCCGCGCACCCGCCAACGGCTTACCCTCCGCTCGCTCGCTGGCATTTACGGCTTCGGTCTCCATCGCGTGCCGCAGATGCATGAACAACATGTCCTCGATCATCGGGCCCAGCAACGGCTTGATCTGGGTCACCAGCGCCTGGGATCCCTTGGCGATCTCCAACTCGGTTGCGCCCGGACGCAAGATCGAGGCCAGCGCGGTGTAGCGCATCACCTCGGCGGCGTGTGCCAGGCCTTCGGCGAGTACCCGCACCACAAGCACTATGTTGTCGGGGTCCAGGCCTATCTCGATGAACCGCTGTGCGTAGGTGGCGGCCATGCCGTCGGCCCGCATGTGCACGACCGCGTCGGGGTCATCCACTCGCGACAGCCCGATCGCGCGTTGCACCCGCTGCAGCAGCTCCAAGTCGACGCCGTAGCTTTCGCTGATCTCCCGCGCCGACACGTAAGCGCCGTCGTCGTCTAACACCCGCCGCGCGACCAGCAGCATGGGAGCGAACGCATTGCGAATCTCGTCGGCGGTGATGCCCTGTTCGAACAGCCACTCGACCAGCTCGGCGCGTTCGGCGCGGGCGCTGCCCTCCAGGCCGCTCAACAGCTCCTCAATGGCCGGGTCGACGTGAGCGTCCACGTCGCCAACGTATAACGCCGCGGGGCATCATGTGGATCGATGACCACAGCGCTTCTGGCGGGGCTTCCACCCGTCGTCGATGACGCCGCCCGGCTGCTGATCCTGGGGTCGTTTCCCAGCGTGCAATCGCTGGCGGCCCGCCAGTACTACGGCAACCCGCGAAATGCATTCTGGCCGGTCACCAGTGCACTATTCGGCTTCGATGCGCATGCCCCCTACGAAACTCGGATGGCCGCACTGCAATCCCACGGCGTGGCGTTATGGGATGTGCTGCACAAGTGCCGACGCGTCGGTAGCTCAGACGCCAGGATTGACCTGAAAAGCTTGGTGGTCAACGACTTTGGCCAACTATTCGCCACCTATCGCGGTATCAGCCGGGTGTACTTCAACGGCCAGACTGCGGACAAACTGTTCCGTCGGCTGGTCCACGTTGACGCGCCGGTCAGCTACCGGCTGTTGCCGTCCACCAGCCCGGCGCGTGCGATGCCGCCGGGTCAGAAGCTGGACGCCTGGCGGGTCATCGCGCCGTCATGACGCCGGCGGCCGCCGGTGGGCCCACGGCCTGGTCGCCTCGATCTGCGCGCTCAGCGACAGCAGCGTCGCCTCGTCGCGCGGGCGGCCGACCAGCTGAACCGACACCGGAACGCCGTTGCGGTCGAGTCCCCACGGCACGGCGGCCGCGGGCTGGCCGGTGAGATTCCAGATCTCGAAGAATGGCACCCGCCTCGACACCAGCAGCAGGCTCGAGATGGCGCCGCGGCGTTGGTAGGCGCCGACGCGGGACGGCCCGGTGGCATTGCCGGGAGTGATGACGACGTCGACATCGTCGAAGATCGACTGGATCCGGGCCGCCAGCGCCGACTCCCCTGCGCGCACGGCGGCGATTCGCCGTTCAGAAAGCAGCGACCCGATCCGGGCCATGCTGCGGGTCCGTGCCTCCAGGCGGTCCTGATGCGGCAGCTTGCGCACGTCGTTGTAGATGCCGCGGAAAAAACGCGGTAGATAGTTGGCGTAGATGGCTGCCGGTGGATAGTCCGGGTCACGAACCACGACATCGTGGCCAAGCTCGCGCAGCAGCGCACCCGCCTCGTCGACCGCCGCCCGTTGCTCCTTGCCGATGTTGACGACCAATGGCGGGGGAACCTTGGTGCTCAACGCAATTCGCAGCCGACCGGGATCCTGATTCGCGGCGCCGACGAATCCGCCATCCGGGCCGGGGAGCGTGCTCGTGACATCCAAAAACACCGCCGCGTCTTTCACCGATCGCGCGATCGGACCGTTGACGCTCAGCCCGCACCATGCGTCGTCGTGGGGCGCCAGTGGAACCCGGTCGCGTTGCGGCTTGAGCCCGAACAGACCGCACCAGCCGGACGGGATGCGGATCGAGCCGCCACCGTCGGAACCCAGTGCCAGTGCCGCCAGCCCCGCGCCCACCGCGGCACCGCTGCCGCCGCTGCTGCCGCCCGGGGTGAACGCGGTGTCCCACGGGTTGCGGGTCGCCCCGAACGTCAGCGATTCGGTGTAGGGCAACATCATCAATTCCGGCACAGCGGTTTTACCGATGATCACCGCGCCCGCGGCGCGCAGTCGGGCGACCACCTCGGCGTCGCGGGCTGCGGGCGTCGAGACGGCGCTGCTGCCGTATGTCGTAACCTCGCCGGCGACATCGACGTCGTCTTTGACCGCGATCGGGACGCCGAGCAATGGCAGCCGCTCGCCGGCATCAAGGCGGCGCTGCGCTGCCAAGGCCTCCTGACGCGCGGCGTCGGCGAGGACCACGCGGTAGCTGCGCAGTTGCGGGTCCAGCCGCGCGATGCGGTCCAGATAGATCTCGAGCAACGAAGGCGCGGTGATCGTGCCCTCGGCCAACATCCGCGCCTGCTCGGCCGCTCCCGCAAAGGCCAGATCCCTCTCATCCACGTCGAGGCAGACTACTCACATGAGCGAGACGGTGTTCGATCAATTGACCGAGCAACAACTGCGCGGACGCAAGACGATCAAGTGGAACCATTTCGGGCCCGACGTGTTGCCGCTTTGGATCGCCGAGATGGACTTCCCCACCGCGCCGGCGGTCGTTGAGGGCATCCGCGCGTGCGTCGCCGACGAGGAATTCGGCTATCCGGCCTTCCGGGAGGACACCTTGGCGCGGGCGACCGCCGACTGGTGCCGACGCCGGTACAGCTGGCCCGTTGCCCCGGACTGGGTTCGCGTTGTCCCGGACGTTCTCAAGGGGCTGGAAGTCGTCATCAACTTCCTGACCAGACCCCAAAGTCCGGTCGTGCTGCCGGTTCCCGCGTACATGCCGTTTTTCGACGTCCTGCAAATCACCGGTCGTCAGCGAATGGAAATTCCTATGCTGCAGGAGGATTCGGGACGATACGTGCTGGATCTGGATGCGCTCGACGCGGCATTCGCACGTGGGGCCGGATCGCTCATTCTCTGCAATCCGAACAACCCGCTGGGCACCGCATACCGCGACGACGAGCTACGGGCGATTGTGGACATCGCTGCTCGCTACGGCGCGCGGGTCATCGCCGACGAGATCCACGGGCCGCTGGTCTACGGACGGCCGCACGTCGCGGCCGCGTCGGTATCGGAGGCGGGGGCTCATACGGTTATCACCCTGATGTCGGCGTCCAAGGGATGGAACCTGCCGGGTCTGATTTGCGCACAGGTGATCCTGTCCAACGAGCAGGACGCCCGCGAGTGGGAGCTCATCAACAAGCTGCACAAGATGGGTGTGTCCACCATCGGCATTCGCGCCAACATCGCCGCCTACGACCACGGGATCGACTGGCTCGATGAGCTGCTCGAGTACCTGCAGGCCAACCGCGACCACCTGGCCGCGGCACTGCCGGCGTCGAGTCCGGGCGTGCGGGTCAATACCCCGGAGGCCACTTATATGTCGTGGGTGGATTTCCGGGCGCTGAACCTGCCGACCGAACCCGCTGACCACCTGCTGTCCAAGGCCAAGGTGGCGCTCAGCCCGGGCATTCCGTTCGGCGCCACCGTCGGCTCGGGTTTCGCCCGGCTGAACTTCGCCACCAGCCGCAAAATCCTCGACCGCGCGATCAGCGCGATCGCCGCGGCGCTACCGTAGCGGCATGTCGTGTGTGTTCTGTGCGGTCGTCGCCGGCCGGGCTCCGGCCGTCCGCATCTACGAAGATGACGGCTACCTGGCCATCCTCGACATCCGCCCGTTCACCCGGGGCCACACGCTGGTGGTACCGAAAAAGCACACGGTAGATCTCACCGACACCCCGCCGGAGACACTGGCCGACATGATGGCGATCGGACAGCGGATCGCCAAGGCCGCCCGCGCGACGGAGTTGGCCGACGCAACCAACGTCGGCATCAACGACGGGCCGGCCGCCTTCCAGACGGTGCCTCACATTCACCTGCACGTGCTGCCCCGGCGCAACGGCGACAAGCTGTCGGTGGCCAAGGGGATGCTGCTGCGCCGCGACCCCGACCGCGAGGCCACCGGTCAGATCCTGCGCGACGCGTTGGCGCAGATCGACGCCGAGCGGTAATACTGGGCGAATGGCTCTTCCGTCATTCGTTGAACAGAATTTGCTGCCCGCGGTTTTGCGGGTACACGATGCCGTTTATCAGAGGACGAACGGCTGGATCGGGCACCGGACGCTGGGGATCCCCAGCCTGCTGCTGCACACCGTCGGCGCCAAGACCGGCCAGG
>Ga0335075_10009452_pt1 | contig 14869 bp, 7 predicted proteins | sample Lox_Sample_24_FD_206723 | JGI IMG/M metagenome (GOLD analysis project Ga0335075, IMG submission 206723) | Soil microbial communities from Loxahatchee National Wildlife Refuge, Florida, United States - Lox_Sample_2.4 | ecosystem: Environmental > Terrestrial > Soil > Wetlands | place: USA: Florida...
ATGGAGCGGTGCCTGACCGAGCTCGAAGAGCGCCCGCAGGATGGCGAGCTACTGGCGGAGATCTTCCGGTCGGTGCACACCATCAAAGGCACAACCGGCTTTCTGGGCTACTCGCGGCTGGAGTCGCTGTCGCACGCAGGCGAAAATCTGCTCGGCCTCCTGCGCGACCGCAGGCTGCAGGCCGACGCCGAAATCGTCAGCGCATTGCTCGATCTGCTGGATGGCTTGCGCGCGATTCTCGCCTCCATTGAAACTGAGGGCAGCGAGGGCAAGGGCAACGACCGCGCGATGATCGAGCGGCTGATCGATCTGCAGAAGATCGGTCTGCAAAATAGCGTCCGTGATGCTGTGCAACCACCGGCGGCAATTGTAAACGCTGCCGGGCCGTCCGATGAGCCGGAGCAACAGCCATCCAACGAACGCCGTTCCCTCCATGCCATATCCAAACCGGCCTCTGCAGCCGCCGGAGAAAGCGCCGTCGCGGAGAGCAACACGGTGAAGTCCGCTGCCGGCGCTGCTGACTCGACATTACGCGTCGACGTGGATCTCCTGAACCGTATGATGAACCTGGTGGGCGAGCTCGTGCTTACCCGCAATCAGATTTTACAGGCCACCAGCGCCGATTCCGGCTTTACGCAGCTTTCGCGCCGCCTTGATATGGTAACCGCCGACCTGCGCGAGGCGGTGATGAAGGCGCGGATGCAGCCGGTAAGCCATGTCTTCTCCAAATTCCCGCGTTTGGTGCGCGACCTTACGCAGCAGCTCGGCAAGCGCGTGCGCCTTGAGCTGGAAGGCCAGGAGACAGAGCTCGACAAGAGCCTGCTGGAAGCCATCAAGGACCCGCTTACCCACTCCGTGCGCAATGCCATTGACCACGGCATTGAGCCGCCCGCGCAGCGCGAGGCCGCGGGCAAGCCCGCCGAGGGCGTCCTCAGGCTGCGCGCCTATCAGGACGGCAGCCATGTGGTCGTCGAGGTCGTCGATGACGGTGGCGGCATCCGTGTCGAGCGGGTGCGTGACAAGGCCATCGAGCGCAGGCTTATCACCGCGGAAAAGGCGGCGCAGATGAGCGAGCGCGAGCTGTTGCAGCTTATCTTTCTTCCCGGCTTCTCGACGGCTACAGCAATCACCAACGTCTCGGGGCGCGGCGTCGGCATGGACGTCGTGCGCAACAACGTCGAGAAGATCGGTGGCAAAGTGGAACTTGAGAGCCGTGCCGGCAGGGGAACCACGCTGCGGCTGCGGATTCCGCTCACGCTCGCAATCATCCCGGCGCTCATCGTGCGCAGCCGCGGGCAGAGCTTTGCCCTGCCGCAGGGCGTGCTGCACGAGCTTGTGCACCTCACCGCTGAACACGCGCAGGAGCAGATTGAGTGGCTGGAGAAGTCGCCGCTCTACCGGCTGCGGGGCCGCTTGCTCCCGTTGGTCTTCCTCGGCAGCATGCTCGAGCAGAAGGAGGCAGCGCCGGCGAGCGGAGGCTGTTACATCGCCGTGCTCAATGCCGACGGCCGCCGCTACGGACTGGTCGTTGATGGCCTCGCCGATCCCGAAGAGATCGTCGTCAAGCCGCTCTCACCCGTACTCAAGCAGATCGGGCTTTTCTCCGGAGCAACGGTCATGGGCAACGGCGAAATGGCCCTCATTCTCGATCCCGGCGCTCTGGCGTCGCGGGCATCCATCGGCATCCGCAGCGACGAGGAGGAAGAGGAGCAGACGGCTGAGCCGGCCATGGAAGCCTCGAGTACGAAGAACGAATATCTGCTGGTTGAAACCGGAACTGGTCAGGCGGCGGTGTCGCTGGCTGACGTTCTCCGGATTGAGCGCATTCCGCACCGCCGCATTGAGCGCATCGGGCCAACGGCGGTGCTGCGCTTCCAGGGATCCGTGCTGCCCGTTGAAGACCCGTCTGGAATTCTCAGCCGCTCGCACGAGCAGGACGAAGAGATGACAGTAGTCGTCTGCCGCGACGGCCACCGCCACGTCGGCGTGGCCGTAACCCATGTGCTGGATGTGGCTGCTGGTGCGGTGTTGACCGAGGCCGGCACAGAGGCCGTGGCGCCCGGAGTCACGCTGCTCAAGGAAAAGGTGACAAGGGTTGTCGATCTCAGCCGCATCCCGCCCCTGCCGCCACAGGAGCCGGCGATGGCGCTGGAGGTGGCGGTTTGAGCGATGTGCAACAGGCAAGCGACGCCTGCATCGAGCTTTGCTCAGTGCGGGCGGGGGCAATCACCTTCGGTGTGCCTATCATGCGCATTCTTGAGATTCTTGGCGCTCCTGCAACTCAGCCCGTGCCGCTGGCGCCGTCATTCATCGGCGGGCTGGTGCACTATCGCGGCGAGGTGCTCACTGCGGTCTCGCTGCGCAGCCTGCTTGATCTGCCGGAATATGAGAGCGCATCAGATGTGCTGGTGATCGAATCGCCCGGCGGATGCTTTGGCCTGCTGGTGGATGCGGTCGGCGAGGTGATGACGGTCCTGCCCGAATGGATGGAGGCCAACCCATCAACGCTCGATGACCGCCGCAAGCGCTTGTTTGCCGGAGCCTGCAAACTGAAGGACGGCCTTCTGGTCATGCTGGATCCTGACCGCCTGAATCCGGACCGTATGGATTCGATGCAGTTGCTGCACTGAGCCGGCTGAAAAGGGGGAGCTGCATATGCGCGCGTTGATTGTGGACGATTCGCGATTCATCCGCGACTATCTGAAGTCGTTGTTGGTCCGGCGCGGGCTGGACTGCAGGGCCGCAGAGAACGGACAGGCGGGCCTCGCCTGCCTCGATTGCTCCGGCCCGTACGACGTAGCCCTGGTGGACTGGAACATGCCCGTGATGGACGGGCTGGAGATGGTCAGAGCCGTGCGCCGCGAACCGGCGCTCGACCGCCTGAAGATTCTGATGGTAACCACTCAGGCGGAAAACAGCTATATCGCAGCGGCCCTCAATGCCGGAGCCGATGAGTACCTGATGAAGCCGTTTGATGAAGCGGGTCTGATCGAAAAGCTGGCAATGATCGGCGTGCTCCATTGACCTCCCGCAGACCTTCGGACATGCAAATGAGACGGCCCATTCAAATCGTGGTCATCGACGACTCCGCCGCCATGCGCAGCCTGCTGCGCATGGTGCTGGCCGCGTGTCCGGAGGTCGAGCTTGCGGGCGTGGCCGCCGACGGCCGCGCCGGGCTCGCGGCCATCGAAGCCTTAAAGCCTGACCTCATACTGCTGGACATTGAAATGCCCGGCATGAACGGCCTCGAAGTCCTTGGAGAAATCCGTGCGCATTCGCTGCCGGTCCGGGTCATTATGTGCAGCACGCTCACGCGCCGCGGCGCCGTCATCACGCTCGAGGCACTGGCGCGCGGCGCGGCCGACTATGTTGCCAAGCCCTCGGCGCAGCATGGCCTCCGCGAAGGCATGGAGACGCTGCGCCGCGAGCTGATTCCCAAAATCCACGCGCTCTTTCCCAGCGTCACAGCGCATGCGGCAGAGCCTGCATCTCCCGCTCTGCTCCATGCCGAGTCGCACACGCCCCTTCATGGTCAATCGCGTACGTTCGGCGCAGCCCAGGTCCTCGTTGTAGGCGTATCAACAGGCGGCCCAGCGGCGCTGGAGCGCTTTCTACCAGCTCTGCCTGCCGATCTCCCTCTTCCGGTGCTCATTGTTCAGCACATGCCTGCGCTCTTTACCTCGCTGCTGGCCCAGCGCCTGAACAGTATCAGCAGCCTAACCGTTCGTGAAGCACCCTGCGGCGAGCTTCTTGCGCCGGGCACCGCTTTTCTCGCGTGCGGAGACCGGCACATGGGCATCGCGCGCGGGGCGGGGCGCTGCTCGGTACGCTTCACGCCGGCCGGGCCGGACGAAATATGCCGCCCGTCAGCGGACGTTCTGTTTCGCTCAGCCGCCGCTGCGTACGGAGCGGGTGTTCTGGCTGTGGTGCTCACCGGAATGGGCGCCGACGGACTCGCAGGCTGCCGCGCGATTCATGCGGCCGGAGGAAAGATTCTCGTGCAGGACCGCGAAACGAGCGCGGTCTGGGGCATGCCGGGCGTGGTCGCTGCGGCGGGCCTTGCCGACCAGGTGCTCCCGCTCGATGCCATCGCGGCCGAAGTCGTGCGCTCGGCGGGCATGCACTTGCAAACCATGTCCGCGTAACAACCGATTTGTCTGGAGTCCCCATGGCTTGTACGGATGCTGATTTTGCCTTTCTTCGATCGGTTGTCTACGAGCAGTCCGCCAACGCCCTCGATGCCTCCCGGGACTATCTCTTTGAGCCCCGTCTGCAGCGCCTTCTGCGCTCCACAGGCTTCCGGACCCTCGACAATCTGGTCTCGGCCCTGCGCAGCCGGCCCAACCAGGCGATCAAGCGCTCCATCGCCGAAGCCATGACCATCAACGAAACCAGCTTTTTCCGCGACCACGCGCCGTTTGAGATGCTGCGCCTTGACCTTATTCCCCCGCTCATCCTGCGCCGGGCCCCGTCGCGCAGGCTCCGCCTGTGGAGCGCCGCCTGCTCCACCGGTCAGGAGGCATACTCGCTCGCCATGCTGCTCTGCGAGCACTTCCCGCAGTTGCACGAATGGCGTATTGAGATTGTCGGGACCGACATATCCGGCGAAGTTATCGCCCGCGCGCAGGCCGGGCGTTACCAGCGCCTGGAGGTAAACCGCGGCCTTCCCGCCCGCTACCTCATCAAATACTTCCGGCGCGTCGAGGAAGAGTGGGAGGTCGTTCCTGAAATCCGGAGCATGTGCCGCTTCCACCAACGGAACCTGTGCAACGGGCCCATGCTTCTTGAGCAATACGATGGCATACTGCTGCGCAACATCATGCTCTACTTATGCATCGAGACGCGCCGTCGCCTGCTGCTGAACCTTCATTCTATTCTTGCGCCCGACGGTTTCCTCATCCTTGGCTCCGGCGAGCAGCCGGAACTGCCCAGCCATTTCCAGCCTGTGATGGCCCACGGCAGTTGCTACTACAATCCGCCCCCGCCGTCGAGCATGTAGCGCTTTCACCGGCCGGCAGTCTGAGCGCATCTCAATGCACCATCGCTATATCCTGCTCTTTCACCCGGAGGCGGACGATGGGCTTCAGAAGCAAAGCCAAAACTCGGACCAGTGCGGACGAAACCCCTCTCTCGCTCTTCCACCCGGTTACCGCGGCCTGGTTCAAGACAACGTTCTCGCGGCCCACAGCTCCGCAGCTTCAGGGCTGGCCGGCAATCGCGCAAGGAGACAACACGCTGATCCTTGCACCCACGGGTACCGGCAAAACCCTCACGGCCTTTCTCTGGTGCCTCGACGACCTCATGCTGCGTCGCAACGCGGACGACACCGACGGCTGCCGCGTGATCTATATCAGCCCGCTCAAAGCGCTCGCCGTAGATGTTGAGCGTAACCTCCGTGCGCCACTCGCCGGAATCGCTGAAACCGCGCACCATCAGCGCGTCGCATTTCATACACCGCAGATCAGCATCCGCACCGGAGACACCACGCAGTCCGAACGCGCGCGCTTCCGCCGTCATCCCTCCGAAATCCTCATCACCACACCGGAGTCGCTCTACCTCTTGCTCACGTCAGAATCGGCCGCTGCATTGCGCAGTGTGGAGACTGTGATCGTGGACGAGATCCATGCGCTCGTCCCGACCAAGCGTGGCGCGCATCTCGCGCTCAGCCTCGAGCGCCTGAACGCCATTGCGGCGCGCCCCATCCAGCGCATCGGCCTCTCTGCCACGCAGCGCCCGCTCGACGAGGTGGCGCACTTCCTCGCCGGAGCCGTACCACCCAAAACATCATATAAGCGCGGGTCAAGGGGGGACGAACTCGCAGAGTTTGAGCACCAATGGACTAGCGACGACGAGCCGGAACAGCGCTTCCGGCAAGTCACCATCGTTAACGCCAGCGAGCCTAAGCTGCTCAAACTGCATGTCGAGGTTCCTGTTGAGGACATGGCGCGCATCGTGCACCCTGAGGAATCCAAAGATCCCGAATCCCGGGAACAAAAGCGAACTTCAATCTGGAGCGCGATCGACGCGCGCCTGCTTGAAATCGTGCTCCAGCGGCAGTCCACTCTCATCTTCGTCAATAACCGCCGCACCGCCGAACGCATCGCCGAAGCGCTCAACGAGCTTGCCGCAACTCGCGGCCTTGAGGGAACGTTGGCCCGCGCCCATCACGGTTCGCTGGCTGCGCCACAGCGCGCCGAGATTGAAGACCAGTTGAAGGCTGGAAACATCCGCGCCCTCGTCGCCACTTCTTCGCTCGAACTCGGCATCGACATGGGCGCCATCGACCTTGTCATTCAGATCGAAGCGCCGCCATCTGTAGCCAGCGGCATGCAGCGCATAGGACGTGCCGGTCATCGCGTGGGCGCCGCGAGCGAGGGCGTCATCTTCCCCAAGTATCGTGGCGACCTCATCGCTTGCGCAGCGGTCACACGCGCCATGCAGGACGGCCTCGTCGAGTCCACGCGCTACCTGCGCAATCCACTTGATGTGCTTGCGCAGCAGATCGTTGCCACCGTTGCGCAGCCACCCGCCGTCGCCGTTTCGCGTATGCGCGGCCAGCCGCCTCCGCAGGCCCAGATCAACGTGGACGAGCTGTTCGCGCTGGTGCGTTGCGCAGCACCCTTCGCGTCGCTCAGCCGCACCGCGTTTGAAGGCGTCCTCGATCTCCTCTCTGGCCGCTATCCCTCCGATGAATTTGCCGAGCTGCGCCCGCGCATCACCTGGGACCGCAGTCACAATCTCCTCACGCCGCGCGAATCCGCCAGGAGCCTTGCCGTTATGAATGCCGGAACCATCCCGGACCGCGGTCTCTACGGTGTGTTTCTCTCCCGCTCCGAGAAGCCGGTTCGCGTGGGCGAGCTGGATGAAGAGATGGTCTTCGAGAGCCGCGTCGGCGAAACGTTTCTTCTCGGTGCATCCTCCTGGCGCATTGACGAGATCACACACGACCGCGTCCTGGTATCGCCGGCGCCTGGCGAGCCAGGGAAAATGCCTTTCTGGCGCGGCGATCAGGCAGGCCGTCCGCTCGAGTTCGGACGTCGCATCGGCGCGATGGTCCGCGAACTGCGCGAGCTTCCTCGCAATGCGGCCATCAGCCGTCTCGTAGTCGAGCACAGCCTGGACGCGCAAGCTGCGGAAAACCTCGTTCGCTTCGTCGCTGACCAGGAGGCCGCAACCGGAGCCGTTCCCGACGACCGCACTATCCTCATCGAGCGCGTGCGCGACGAGCTTGGTGATTGGCGCATCTGCGTGCTCACTCCCTTCGGGAGCCGCGTACATGCACCGTGGGCCATGGCAGCGGTGGCGCATCTTCGAGCGTCGGGCGGTCCCGATGTAGAAACCATGTGGGGCGACGACGGCTTTGTGTTGCGCTTTCCGGACACAGACAGCGTGCCCGAAGCCGCGCTGCTGTTGCCCGATCCGCAAAACGCAAGCCGGCTCGTCCTCAGCCAGCTGGGCGCAACCGCGCTGTTCGCCGCCAAATTTCGCGAGGCCGCCGGCAGGGCGCTTCTGCTTCCGCGCCGCCGCGCACAGGGTCGCGCTCCTCTTTGGCAGCAGCGCAAGCGCGCCTACGATCTGCTGTCAGTCGCATCACGCTACCCGTCCTTCCCTATGCTGCTGGAGGCCTATCGCGAATGCGTGCGTGACGTGTTCGACATGCCCGCTTTCCTTGACGTCATGCGTTCCATCAAGTCCGGCGACATCAGCGTGCGCACGGCCGACTCACAAAAGCCCTCGCCTTTCGCCGCATCGCTGCTGTTTCGTTATGTGGCGAATTACATCTACGACGGCGACGCTCCTCTGGCCGAGCGCCGCGCACAGGCGCTCTCCATCGATCATGACCGGCTGCAGGAGCTGCTCGGCGAGGCCGACCTGCGCGAGCTGCTCGATGCCGACGCCATCGCCGAGCTCGAAGCCCAGCTTCAGGCGCGCGGCGATTCCCAGCGCGTCCGCAGCGCCGACGGCATTCACGACCTGCTGCTCCGTCTTGGCGATCTCTCCCGCGCTGAGATCGCGCAGCGACTTGCAGATCCAAATCTGATCAGCTCGCTTGATACGTTACTCCGCGCAGGCCGCGTAGTCGAAGTCCCCATCGCCGGCGGGCCGCGTCTCATCGCAGTCGAGGACGCAGCCCGCTACCGCGACGCGTTGGGGATCAAGCTGCCGCGCAAAATTCCCGCCGAACTGCTCCAGCCCGTTGTTGAACCTGCTTTAGAGCTGCTGCGCCGTTACGCACGTACACATGGCCCGCTCACCGCACAGGAGGCGGCCGCGCGCCTGGGCCTGCCACTGCGGAAGGTCGAAGCAGCCCTCAAATCCCTGTCGCTCGACGGGCGCGTGATCGAGGGCGGCTTCCGCCCTTCCGGCGTTCATCGCGAGTGGTGCGACGCGGACGTCCTGCGCCAGATTCGATATAAGTCGCTTGCGCGCCTGCGCCGCGAAATCGAGCCCGTCGCGCCGGCCATGCTCGCGCGCTTCACCACGCACTGGCAGGGTGTGTTGCAGAAACGTCGCGGCCTCGACGCCCTTCTCGACACTATCGAGAATCTTCAAGGTGCGCCACTGCCCGCGTCGCTCGTTGAATCGGCAATTTTCCCCGCGCGTCTCGTTAAGTACACGCCCGGCGACCTCGACACCCTGATCGCCGCGGGCGAGGTGGTCTGGTGCGGCTTCGACTCTCTCGGCGAGCACGACGGTCGCATCGGATTTTACCTCGCGGACAAAATTTCGGTGCTTCTGTCGCCGCGGCCTCAACCCGCGGCGCTCAGCGAAAAGGAGCAGCAGATCATTGATGAGCTCGGACGCGGCGGAGCCACGTTTTTTGCGCAGCTGCATGACGCGCTCGGCGGCGGCTACCCCGGTGAAACCATCGACGCACTTTGGAACCTCGTCTGGCGCGGCCTCGTCACGAATGACACATTTCACGCCCTGCGTGCCTATGTCGCGCGGCCGGCGTCAGCCCATTCTGCCAAACGTGCGCACAACCAGCCCGTGTTCCATTCCCGCCGTACGACTCCGCCGAACGCGCAAGGCCGCTGGACGCTGCTCAGCCAGTCTGAGCGCACCACGGCCGCGCAGCAAACGGCATGGAGCCACGCCGCCGCGCTTCAATTGCTCAACCGTTACGGAGTGGTAACGCGCGAAACCGTCTCGCAGGAAAATGTCCCTGGAGGCTTCAGCGCGGTGTACGAAGTGCTCAAGGCCATGGAGGCAAGCGGGCGCATTCGTCGCGGTTATTTTGCTCAGGGTCTGGGCGCGGCGCAGTTCGCGCTCCGCGCCGCCGTGGACATGCTGCGCTCCCTGCGCACGGAACCGGAGACGCCCGAGATGATCACCCTCGCCGCCGCCGATCCCGCGAACCTCTACGGCTCTGTCCTGCGTTGGCCGCAATCCACAGACGACACCGGTGGTTCGGAGTCACGCTCGCTCACGCGCAGCGTGGGAGCTTCTGTCATTCTTCGCAACGGTGCGCTTGTGGCCTTTCTGCGCCGCAACAACCCAAACCTGCAGGTTTTTCTTCCCGCGGATGAGCCCGACCGCAGCCACGCCGCCCGCGACCTCGCTTCGCACTTCGCCAATGCAGCTCGAGAGGCTCTCAGCGAAGATGACCGCCACGCGCGTGGTCTCCTCATTGCAACCATCAACGGCATGCGCGCGCACAACCATTGGTTCGCGCGCTATCTGCTCGACGCCGGCTTCACCGCGGCGCCATCCGGCTTCAATGTTCGCAGACCGCCGGTGCGCGCTGGAAGTTCTCCAGCGTAGCAGAGCCGCTCCGCGGCGCTACTGCTCCTGCGGCTGTCCGTCCTGTTGGTCGCTGCTGTCCTTCGCATGACGGCCGAATAGTCGTCCCCAGAATCCTGGCTTCTTTTTCTTTTTCTGTTGCTCCGGTTGCGCTGGCTGAGGAGCAGGAGCGTTGCCGTTATTCTGGACAGTCTGCGGCTGCTGCGAAGTCGTGGATGGTTGTTGTGCTCTCACCACTGGATTCGATGGCTGCCCGCCGATGCCGAAGATTTTCTGGAACAGGTTGCGCTGGTCCCCGAAGGAATGATCGCAGGTGTTCATCGGCTGCGTGCCGATGAGGAAGGCGCCGGTGTAATCATCCGGACATGCGGCATCGGCCAGCAGGTTGGTGTTTTTGTCCAGCTGTACTTCAACCACGCCCGGAGGCGCAACAAATGGTTTTGTATCCGAGTATTCCGGCAGGGAAACGGCCTCTTTCATGAAGTCAGTCCAGATCGGTCCGGCAGCGCGATCACCTTCGGCATCCGCACCGAGAGACGTGCTCAACTGGCTGTAGTCATCGTTTCCTACCCACACCACGCACAGCAGGTTGCTGGTGTAGCCGGCAAACCATGCGTCGTGTGAGGTCCCAGTTTTGCCTGCGGCCGGAGCTGTAAAGCCCATCGCGCGTACTATTTCGCCGGTTCCATGATCGATTACATTTTCCATGAGCACAGTGGTCAGGTAGGCCACACGCGGGTCCAGCACGGGCGTGGAGACCGGCGTGTACTCATCCATTACGTCGCCGTTGGCGCTGTGGATCGACGCCAGCAGCCAGGGATTGATCTTTACACCGTCATTGGCAAAGATCGTGTATGCCCCCGCCATTTCGATCGGCGTAGCATCGTAGGATCCTATGGCCATGGCCGGTGTTGGCTCTACAGATGTGATCCCCGCATCGCGCGCCAGTGCGGCCACATTACCGTAACCCACCATTTGGGCGAGTGAGATTGTGGCATTATTCAGCGAGTGTTGCAGGGCGGTCCGTGCCGTTACCTGCCCCATGAATATGTTATCGAAGTTGCGCGGCGTGTAGGTTTGTCCGTTGCCGAAGGTGAAGGTTGTGGGCTCGTCGGTGAGGATGGTGCTCTGAGTAAAGATCCCGCTTACTCCATCAGAACTGGTGAGCTGCACTCCTGCCAGGCTGGTGTTGTATGCCGCGGCATACACAAAAGGCTTAAAGATCGATCCAGTCGGCCGGTGCGTCACAGCGTGGTCAAGCTGGCTCTTCCCATAGTCGCGCCCACCCACCAAAGCCAGTACCTGTCCGGTATGCGGATCGAGCGCCACCAACGCAACCTGCGGGTAGACAATGGGCGACTTGTCACCATGACGAACGCGCCATGCGTGCCGTCGCTCGACAATCTCATCAACGTGCTTCATGCCTTCGGCCACCGCTTCCGTCGCTGCTTTCTGCAGCTCCGGGTCAAGTGAGGTGTAGATACGCAATCCTGCCGAGTTGTAGTCGTTGTCTCCCAGCCGCGCAGCGAGCTGGTCGCGTACCAGGTCCACGAAGTACGGCGCTTCCCCGGCGTCGACTGCAGCCGGAGCCAGCTTGAGCGGTGTGACCTTGGCATCCTGTGCTTGTTGCTTGGTAATGTCGCCCGTCTCCACCATCGCGTCCAGCACCAAATTGCGGCGCGCAAGCGCCCGCTGCGGGTGTCTGTACGGATTCAGCCAGCTCGGGCTCTGGATCAATCCGGCCAGCAGCGCCGCCTGCGGCAGAGTGAGCTGGTTTACGTCTTCGCCAAAGTACGCCTGCGCGGCTTCTCCGAATCCGTTGATAGAGAAGCTGCCGCGCTGGCCGAGTGGAATCTCATTGGCGTAAAGTTCAAAGATTTTCTGCTTGGAAAAGCGGTGCTCAAGCTGGAAGGTGATGACCACCTGAAGGAACTTACGCTTGAAGGTACGGTCAGGGGTGAGGAAGAACTCCTTGGCAAGCTGCATGGTGAGCGTGGATGCGCCGCCTATCATGTGGCGGTCTCCAATCATGTCATGCCACGCCCATGCGACGATCGCGTAATAGTCTATGCCGCCGTGCTGGAAGTACCTGCGGTCCTCAATGGAGGTCACCGCCTGCACCACGACCTTGGGAATCTGGTTGTAAGTCAGCAGCCGGCGCTTCGCGCGGTTCTTGTCAGAAAGATCGGTGATCAGCAGGGGCTCCAATTGATACGCCGCAAGCTGCTGCCCCTGATCACCCGTGATCTGGCTGATTAGGCCCTTATCAAAGCTCACCGTCGCGCTGTCCGGCGCGTGATACGACTCCGGCCCGGGATGGATCGTGATGCTGTTCGAGTCCTCCGAGTAGGTGCCCATTTTGGATACGGGGCTCTGTCCAACAACGGAATACCCAGCCTCGTTCAACTCGTTCGCAATCGCCTCCGGAGTAAAACTCTGCCCCGGCCGCAGCTCCTGGGGCGCGGCATAGATCTTTGCTGTGTTTTCGAACAAGGGCTTCTCGAGCCGCTCATCTACAATCCGCTGATATTTGATGTAGTAGTAGCCGAAGACACAGCCGAAAATGAGGCAGCCGGTAGCGAAGACCACCCCGGCAGCCAAAAGGAGCCGGTGTTTCAGGCTCAGGTTACGCAGTTGCCTGGGGGCAATTTTGATTTTTACAGCCAAATGAGAACGTCTCCTCCTCAAATCTTAGTTGGTTCGGGCAGAAAACGCCTCTCAAAGGCCAAGTCCCACATTCTCTTGGACGTTTGGATGCGGGTTTCGTGCATCGCAGGCAGGCCGCCCGTGATTAATTTATCTTCTTCAGCACAGCATCGCTGTTTTCGTCGGTGGTGATCTTTCCCTCAAGCTTGCGCAGCTCTCCGTAGTCAGCCGCGCTCAGCTCCAGCTTTTTCACAACATAATCGCGCGAGTATTGCAGGACGCCGCCGTCCGCCTTCACGTCGCTGTGGTAGCTGGCAAAGCCCATGTCCACATTTACCGGATCTGGCAGGTCGTCAACCGTGTACCCTGCCGGAATCTTCACGCTAAACGTGTCGCGCCAATCACCCGTGCCGTCAAACTCCACTGGATACTTGCGCCACCCCGGCTGCACCTCGACCGAATCCGTCCCGATCACGCGCGGCCTCACCAGCAGCATGGTTCCCGCGTGCTTGGCGTACGAGCTTGCCGTGACCTCGTAATGCTGCACCATGGGCTGGCTCAGGGCCTGCACATTCTGCACGGTGGCCGAGTTGACCGTGAACGAGGCAAAGTCGCTGCGGAGCCCTTCTTCAAGGCTCTTGCGCTGGTCGACGGCGCTGTTCATCGCAAAGAACCGGCGGAGGTAGTCGGACGACGCCCCGAATCGCTTCACCGTGACCGTGCCTGTCAGTGTGCCGTCCGCTGTCAGCGTAAAGTTGGCTGTGCGATCCACAACGTCGCTCGCCGGCGTCAGCGTCGGCAGCGAAATGGTCTGACTGTCCGCACCGTCCATCAGCAGTCCTGTGCTGCCTTGCAGGTAGATCGGCAGCAGCCCGATGGGCACATATTCGTTGGTGGGATCGAAAAGTAGATAGCGCTTGCCTTCATCGGCGGTCACTACGGCCTTCATCGCCGGGTTCTGGTATCCCGGCGGAATCTCGATCGCCGCAATCATATGATCGCCCATCAGCGACGGTACATTCGGATCAACCACGCCGCGGTCCGTATCCACTAATACCCAACTCGCACGTACGCCCACTGCATCGAGCATCGCGATCATCAGCGTCACCTTGTCCTTGCAGTCGCCATAGCGGTTGCGGAAAACCTCTTCAGCCGGATGCGGAATGTAGCCGCCAATGCCGATCTCGATGCCCACATAGCGAATTTGCTGCTGCATGAATGTCGCCACGGAGCGGATGCGCGTCATGAAATCGTCATTTGCGCTTGTCAACGACCGGCTGGTCGAGGCAATATCCGCTGGGCCTTCGCTCTGCGGCGACGCAAGCTGGGTGAACCAAATGCCAATCCGGCCCCATAGCTTCTGCGTACTTGTGGGCAACGGTGTCGAGGCAAAATACAGTGCCATGCGTCCGTCCAGCGCATCCTCTGCCGGAGCCATCGGCACCGAATCAAGACTGATGCCGGGAATATTGTCGAGCTCCCAGCAAAACTGATTGGGACCAACGCGCGTGGGAGCCACGCTCTTGTGGTTATGCCACAGTTCAGCATGCTGCCATCCCGCCGGCAGGTCCACCTCGAAGACAGACTTCACAGTAGGAATCTCGTGCTGAAAGATCCAGTCATCGACGCCGGCATAAACGGTGGACTTCTCAACGAACTCGTATGCCACAATGCCACCCGGGTCCGCGCCCGGTACCTCAGCCGACTCAAATCGGACATCGTTGTACAGGATGCCCCACTGCTCCTCGCCGGCCTCAAAGATCTGGTTTTTCTTCAGCGTGTAGTGGTGTCCGTCCGGCCCAATGCTCCACACGTGGAACGAGATCAACTTGCTTTCTTTGTTGAACCGCGCAATCGGACGCGCGTAGTCCCGCCCTTCCGGCTCAAGAATCTTGACGACCTTTCGATAGCGCTCGGTGATCGTTCCGTCTGGATTGATTGTGTCTAGCTCGTCCTCCAGGAGCACGGCAGCCTTTGGATCGGCGCCCAGCGGAATCTGCACCTTCGCCGCAGCCGCCTGCATCACCCAGTCGGGCAAAGCAGACGACGACGCAAAGGCCGACGCCCACGCAAGCGCCAGAATCGCCGGAAGAAGGGCCCGAGAGTACCGCATGGTTACCGTCCGCTCGCCGTCTTCGCCGCCGCACCGCTTGGCGCCGCCGCTGGCGCTGGTACCTGAACCTCATTCAGCGCAACCTGCTGTTGGTCGTCCGCGCTCACCTTTTGGAAAAATGTGCGCAGTGCAGGATAGTCCACCGCTTTGTAGAACGGGTCCGCAACGCGAAGCAGCCGTCCGTAGGCGAAGACGTTGCCTTTAGAGACAAACTTCACAATGTAGTCCGCGTTAGGCATGAAGGGGACATCGCCACCTTGCGGCAGACTGTCGATCACGATGTTCGGTGGCAGGGTTACCTGGAATTGGTCCTGCACGTTGTATGGATAATTCATGTCCACGGGTTCCGTACGCTGCATCTCGGCA
>Ga0335075_10009453_pt1 | contig 14869 bp, 17 predicted proteins | sample Lox_Sample_24_FD_206723 | JGI IMG/M metagenome (GOLD analysis project Ga0335075, IMG submission 206723) | Soil microbial communities from Loxahatchee National Wildlife Refuge, Florida, United States - Lox_Sample_2.4 | ecosystem: Environmental > Terrestrial > Soil > Wetlands | place: USA...
ATACTGGAACCGCGCCAGCAAGCCCAAAATCGCCGCGCTCAACTTCGATCCGCAGCTCCGAGTGCGCCGCCTGTTGCTCGGCCGCGCCTTTACGTTTTCGCCGCAGGCGGTCCTCGAGAAATCGCAGTTCGCGGCGACGCAGGCGCGTCTCGCCGGCCTCGGCATCTTCCCCGCGTACAACATCGTGCTCAACGCGCGCCCCGACGGCACGTTCGACGCGAACTTCCACGCCATCGAGCGCGACGGCTTTGGCGCGTCGAAAACCCAGGCCCTCGTCTCCGCGCTTAGCGGCCTGCCTTACGAGACCGTCTATCCCGACTACTACGACATCGGGCGCTCCGCCATGAACGTGCAGTCCCTCCTACGCTGGGACAAGGAAAAGCGCCGCGCCTGGGTCTCGCTGTCGGCTCCGCTGCGCGATCTGCCGCAGAACCGCTGGGACTTTGCCGCCGACATTCGCGACGAGAACTGGGCCATCCGCAATTCCTTCGCGGGAACCGCGCCGATCCTGGCCTCGCTGAACCTCGAAACGCAGAGAGCGACAGCCACGGTCACCTCGTTCGAGAGCGGCCGTCTTCAGACTTCTCTCGGAGGCGAATACTCGCACCGCAGCTATCGCAGCGTCGCCGACGGCACCGCGTTGAACTCGCAGCTTACTTTGCCCGGCTCGGCGCTTGGATTCCAGGCATCAGTGCAGGGGCGCGCTCTCGATGTTCCCGACAGGCGGTTCACTCTGACCGCGAGCGCAAGCTCCGAAACGACGCGTTTGTGGTCCAGCCCTCCGCATCTGTTCGAAAAGCTGCAGGGCTCGGCGCTCGCCCATTGGTTCCCGCAAGCGCAGGGAAATACATGGGAAGTCTCGCAGCAGGTGCGCGCCGGCGGCCTGATGGGCGCTTCGCCCTTCGACGAGCTTTTCATGCTCGGCGTGGATCGCGACAACGACCTGTGGCTGCGCGGCCACATCGGCACCCGCGGCGGCAGGAAAGGCAGCTCGCCGCTCGGCGCCGATTACTTCCTCTCGAACAGCGATCTCGACCGCCGCGTTTACTCGAACGGCCTGCTCGGCGTTTCGGTGGGACCGCTGCTCGACATCGGCCGCATGGCCGCCCCCACCGCCGCTTTGTCCACCAGGCAGTGGCTCTTCGATACGGGTATCGAGGCAAAGCTCACCGTGCTCGGCACCAACGTTGTCGTCACCTGGGGTCGCGACCTCCGCACCGGCAACAATGCCTTCTACGGCACGGCGCAGTGACGCCGCCAGGATTCACTCGCCGGACGCCGGGGCGAACGGCTATCGGCATGCTGATCCGCGCTTTTCGCCGCCCAATCCGGATTCTCGCCTGCTGCGGCACGCACCCTGCGGGCCTGCGGCTTTCCATGGACCCTGGACCCTGTACGCTGTACCCTGTCTTCGTCTTCGACATGAAGCGCCACGTCCTCATCTTCGGAGTCGTCGGCGGTCTCCTCATCGCTGTCCTCCAGTACACCGAGTACCGCTTCGTCGTCATCGAGCACTCAATCGAGATCTACGGCGCTCTCGTCGCTATTCTCTTCGCCGCCTTCGGCATCTGGCTGGGGCTGCGCATCACCCGGCGCCGCGAAGTCGTCCGCGAAACCGTCGTGGTGCGAGAGGTCCCCGTTCCCCTCCCGGCCAACCAGCCCTTCGCTCCCAATGCCACCCAGCAGCAGGCCCTGGGTATCACGGCCCGGGAGCTCGAAATCCTCACCCTGGTCGCTCGGGGCCTCAGCAATCGCGAGATCGCCACCCAGCTCTTTGTCTCGGAAAATACCGTCAAGACGCACTGCGCCCGCGCCTTCGACAAGTTGGGAGCCGCCCGGCGCACCCAGGCTGTCCGGCGCGGCAAGGACCTGGGCCTGTTGCCATGACGCGGGTCGCCCCAGGCGCCGCTGCACCGGCGGCCTGTCCTCGCCCAAAAGCATGATTAACCCTGCAATCCTCGAAAATCACTCGAAAGGATGACGACAGCCGGTCCCGTTCCCCCGCATCGTGGCTCCATCGCACCGCGCCCCAGGAGGATCCTGTGAAGAAAACCGTTCTCACCTTCGGCCTGATCTCCGGCGTCATGATCTCCGTCCTGATGGGCGGATCGATGCTGCTCGCCAACCGGATCGGTTCCGGCCACAGCATGGCGCTCGGCTACACCATGATGGTGGCGTCGTTCCTGCTGGTCTACTTCGGCATCCGCAGCTACCGCGACATCTCGCTCGCCGGGCAAATCTCCTTCGGCCGCGCCTTTGCCTGCGGCATCCTGATCGCCCTCATCACCTGCGTCTGCTACGTCGTGATGTGGGAGATTCTCTACTTCGGGTTCATGCCCCACTTCATGGACAGCTACTTCGCCGCGCAGATTCGCCAGGTCCAGTCCTCGAGACTCGACCCCGCCACGACTTCGGCACGAGTCGCCGCCATTCAGCGCTCGCAGCAGCTCTACCAGAATCCCCTGGTGAACATGGCCTACACCTTTATTGAGCCGTTCCCCGTAGGCCTGATCATCACGCTCATCTCTGCCGCCATCCTGCGACGCAAAACCCCGGTCGAATCCCCGAGCGCGGCCCGGACCGAAAGGGCCGGCGTGTAAGCCGGTGCTGCCGCCGAACCGTCACGCCTGCACCCAGCACCCCGTACCCTGTACTCTGTCATCTTGATCTACTGGATTCAGGACGGGCAGCCTCCGCGCTTTGCCATCGTCGGCAGACCACGCGGCCTGGACTGGCTCCGCGACGATCTCGCGAATATACGAGCTGGCGGCATCGATATCCTGGTGTCGTTCCTGCTCGGATATGAAGCCGAAGAACTGGGCCTCGCCGACGAGGGCACCCTTGCCACAGAAGTCGGGCTCGAGTTCATCTCCTGCCCCATCCTTGACCGCACCGTGCCCGCCGATCTCCCCGGATTTCGCGCGCTCGTCGAGCGCCTGGCGGGCGAAATCCGCGCGGGCAAGCGCGTGGGCGCGCACTGCCGTGGCTGCATCGGGCGCTCCACGGTTCTCATCGCCTCGCTCATGATCGCGCTCGGCGCCGACGCCGAGACCGCCCTCAAACAAATCGAGCAGGCCCGCGGATTCATGGTCCCCGACACCCCCGAGCAATATGAGTGGATCCTGAATTTCCGGCCTGCCGCATGAGCGCTCGCGTCGATCTGTCCTTTCCCCACGCCTGGCAAGCGGACATCCTGCGCGAGCGGCCGCTCATTCTGCCGCCGCGCCACTTCACCTACCCGCGGGAAGCCGAAGAGGTGGAGCGCGGCGCGCTGGAGGTTCTGGTTCGGCCTGAGAAGGAGCCTCCCTTCCTCGCCACCTTTGCGCTGGGCTTTGCCGATCCCGTTGCGCCGTCCGGCCTGTGGAGCTGCCCCAACGCCGACGAACTCGGCGCCGTCGCCGGCGGCTATGCCTATACCGTGAACACGCGCGCTCCGGAGCGCTTTACGCAAATCGAATTCCGTCCCGTGTTTCACGTCGAGCCGGTGGTCTCCCACAATCTGCTGCTCTTTGCGGGAAGCACCTCGCTGCTCGCCTGGGGTCGCGACGGCCTCGTCTGGAAGTCCCAGCGGCTCTCCGCCGAAGGCCTGCGCATTACCGGGATCGACGGTCACAAGCTGCACGGCTTCGGCTGGGACTTGATGGCGGACCGGGAGGTGGCGTTCACGGTTGACCTGAAATCAGGAGCCAGAGACTAAACCTGTTTCAGGAAGCTCAATGCCGCGTCTCCCTGCTTCAGCACGCGGTAGCGGTGCAAGGCTCCGTACTCCGGGTCCAGGTTCATGCGCTTCTCGTGCTCGGCGATCACGATCGCGTCCGGAGCCAGCAGGCTTCGGCACGCGCCGCCCAGCAGGCCCAGGCTTGTCGCATACTCCGCGTTTTGGCTGTACGGCGGATCGAGAAACACGATGTCCGCTGTCCTGCCCTGCTCGGACAGCCGCTTCAGCGCGGCGGCTACGCTGCGCGGCTCGAGCGCGTAGCCGCCGCGAATCCCCAGCGATGCGAGATTGCCGCGGATGGCCTTGAGCGCGGGCTCGGCCTTCTCCACAAAGATGGCTTCGCGCGCGCTGCGGCTCAGGGCCTCAATCCCCACCGCCCCGGAGCCTGCATAGAGATCGAGAAAGATCGCGTCCTCGATGCGCGGCGCCAGCACGTTGAACAGCGTTTCGCGCAGGCGGTCGCTGGTGGGCCGCGTCTCCAGCCCACTCGGCGCCTGCAGCATTCTCGATCGAAAGGTTCCGGCTATGACCCGCATCGCAATCCAAAATCCCGCCAAATCCGGCTGACCCTCTACAATATCGGGAAGAAGCACGGGAGATCGAGATGCGCGCATGGTCAATGCCTCTGGGACGCTGGTTCGGCGTACACCTGCGCATCCATTACTTCTTCCTGCTCCTGCTCTTCTTTGGCGTCCTTTCCACGAGTCTGGCCAACATTGCGTCGTGGCGCGGGGTGATGCTGTGGTGCATCCTGGTGGCTGCGGTTCTGGGCCGCGAGACGGTGCGCGCCCTCGTGGCCGCGTGGCACGGGTTGTCGGTTCGCAGCATCCTGCTGCTGCCCATCGGCGGGCTCTTCTCCTACGCCAGCCCGGAAATGGCCGAGCAGGCCGCGGAAGGCTGGCCGCAGATTGCGCTCACCGTCGCCGGGCCCATCGCCAATCTGATTGCTGCCGCGCTGGTAGCGGCGCTCATCGCCGGAGCCACCGCGCAGGTGCACGTGGTGGCGCTGCCCATTGTCACCCCCTCGCATCTGATGCGCTCGGTGGTTTGGCTCAACGTGGCGCTCGCCGTCATGAACTGCATCCCCGCCTATCCGCTCGACGCTGGACGCATGCTGCGCAGCACCATGGCGCGTGCCCGCGGGGTCACCCAGGCCACTCGCGCTGCCTCGGGACTGGGCCAGATGCTGGGCATCGCCGCGGTCATCGCCGGCGTGGCGCTGCTGGCGATTCCCAACACGCGCATCGCCGCCGGCGTCAGCCCCTGGCTCATTCTCACCGGTTTCTTCGTCTTCATCGGCGCGCAGCTGGAGGACCAGGGCGTCCTCTTCCAGTCCGTCGTCGAGACCGTGCGCATGCGCGACGTCATGCTCACCGACTTTGACACGCTCTCGCCCTCCGACACCCTTTCTGACGCGCTTTACAAAGCCATCCACAGCCTCCAGGACGACTTCCCCGTCGTGCGCGGCCCCAACCTCGTCGGCGTCGTCTCGCGCCAGGGCATTGTGCAGGCGCTGCGCCACGAGGGCAACGGATACATCCAGGGCATCATGTCGCGCGCCTTCCAGGTCGCGCAGCCCGACGACTCGCTGGGCGCGCTGATCCGCCGCATCGGCAGCGGCCGCATGTCGCTCATCCCCGTTGCCGAGAGCGGCCGCATCGTCGGCATCGTCACCTGGCAGAACCTGAGCAGCAGCATGGGCCTGCTGGCCGAGTACCGCCGGCTCGAGCGCGGAGGCGAGGAAAGTGACTAACTCGCGGCCGCGATGACCGAATCCGATCCTCCGCTGGCTCCGGGCCTCTACCTCGTCGCAACCCCCATCGGCAATCTGGAAGACATCACCCTGCGCGCGCTGCGCGTGCTGCGGACCGTGGACCGCATTGCCTGCGAAGACACGCGACAGACCCGCAAGCTGCTCGACCGCTACGGCATCACGACGCCGACCGTCAGCAGCCACGAGCACAATGAAGCCGAGCGCAGCCGCCAGCTCATCGAAGAGCTCCGGAACGGCGCCCGCATCGCCGTTGTCTCTGACGCGGGCACGCCGGGCATCTCCGATCCCGGCATGATTCTCGCTCGTACGGCGATTGACGCCGGCGTTCCCGTCATCCCCATCCCCGGCGCAAGCGCCGCGGTCACCGCTCTCGTCGCTTCGGGCCTGGACGCCGAGCGGTTTCTCTTCTTCGGGTTTCCGCCCGCCAAAGCCGGAGCTCGGCGCACCGCATTCGAAGACCTCGCCGGAGTCCTCGATCAGCCGGCTACCGTGGTCATCTATGAAGCGCCGCACCGCATCCTCGAAACGCTGGCCGATGCCGAAGTCGTCTGGGGCGCGGAGTGCCGCGCCGTCCTCGCGCGCGAACTCACCAAGGTCCACGAGGAGTTCCTCCGCGGTACCCTCGGCGAGATTCGCGAGCAGCTTGCCGCTCGCCAAAGCGTCCGCGGCGAGATGGTGCTGCTGCTCGCGGCCGGCGTTCGCTCGGCCGAATCAGTCCCTGCTTCCGCTTCCCTCTCGCAGCAGATCGCCGATCTCACGCAATCCGCCGGCCTGGACGAGAAAGACGCGCTCAAGCGCATCGCTCGCGAGCGGGGCGTTTCGAAGAGCGAGCTGTTCCGCGAGCTGCAGCGCGAACGCGCTCGGCGCAAATGACACTGGGCCGTGTTGAATGCGCAGTGTCCTCTGCCTTATGCCCCGCCGTGCACGATCCCTGACCGCCGCACCCAGTGGCCGCCCTGCTTCTCGAGGTAGATCCACGTGCCCGCGGCGCACAGATGGGCGCACCAATCGTTCATGTAGACCAGCGCCGCCCCGTGATCTTTGCTGAAGTACACCTCGCTGAAGAACGTCACGCCCGGATACCCCGACCACTGCGATTGCTGGCTTGAGCTCGCCTCCGTACCGCTGCGCGCGTTGCGCAATTCCTGCACATCGCTCGGAGAGAGCAGCGCGAATTCGTGATCGATCTTCAGAGGGTCCCGCTCGAGCTTCACTCGCACATATTTGTTTGTCTCGTAATCGCCTTCCGCTTCATTGAATCCCCGCGGGTTCTCGGGCGGCGGCTTCAACTGTCCCAGTGGCGGAATCGCCGGACTGCGGTCCTGCTCGTTTACCGTGACCTCCGCAATCGCCCATCGGCGATTCTGCTCCGGAGGCAACTGATCGAACGGCTGGCCCGGCATGAGCAGCCTGTAGATGGCATAGGAATCGTTGGCACGGTCCACAGGCATCGGGATGGGTCCGCTCGGGCGAGGTCCGGGTTGCGGGTGGTGCGGCGCGGAGTTCTGCGCCATCGCGGGCATGCAGAGCGCCAGCAGCAGTCCGGACCCGGCCAACGCACGGCTGTGCAATCGGTTGCGCATGCCTGCATAGACGCTACCTGGCTGCGCGGCGTTCGCTTGCCGGAAAGAAATCAGCGGGAGTGGGGCGTTTCCCAGGCTTTCGCCGGACGCTCAGCCTGCGGCAAATCGCGTCCGCGCACCCGGTCGTAGAGATACGCGTCGCTCACCGTGCCCAGCGCCTCGTTGTAGAGGGTGACCGAGCCGGCCACCTCCTTCAGCTCTTCGACAAAAGCGTGCAGCGTCTTCAGCCGCTCCGCCGTCGCAGGAATCTCCACCTTGCTGGTTTTGAAGAACTTCTGGAAACCGCGATCGACCAGTTGCGCAATCTCGCCGCCCAGCACCGGGCCGGGGCGCACCACCATCCGCAGCCCCGCCGCATTATCGGCTTTCTCGAGCACAATCGCGCACCCATTCTTCGCGACCCGCTGCCGGCTTGCGTCCCCCGGCACGTTCCCGACATCAAACTGAAGACTGCGAAGCTGGCTGAGCACTTCGTCGAAGGTACGTTGGCGGGGTTTCTTGAGCATGGCAGTGGCTTTCGCGGGTTCGCTACACTGAGGTTAGACTGCGATCCCCTGCTTTCAGGTTCGCATAACGCAGCACACGCCGCAACGCACCGAAGTGCACGGACAAACCATGGCCGCTGTTTCCCCAATCAGGACTCGCCTGGCTGGCGTCACGCTGCTGGACCGCATCGGCAACACGCCCCTGCTGCGGCTGGAGCGCATCGCCGCGCATCTGCCCGGCATTCAGATCCTCGGCAAGGCGGAGTGGACCAATCCCGGCGGCTCAGTGAAGGACCGCCCCGCATCGGCCATCGTGCTCGATGCCATCCACCGCCAGCAGCTCTGCCCCGGCCGGCGCCTGCTCGACGCCACCAGCGGCAACACCGGCATTGCGTACGCTATGCTGGGCGCGGCCCTGGCGTTCCCGGTCACGCTCTGCATGCCATCCAACGTGTCGCCGGAGCGCAAGCGCATCCTGCAGGCCTACGGCGCCGAGCTGGTCTGGACCGATCCCAACGACAGCTCCGACGGCGCCATCCGCAAGGCGCGCGAGCTGGCCCAGGATCCGCAGTACTTCTACGCCGACCAATACAGCAATGAGAACAACTGGCGCGCGCACGATCGCACCACCGGCCCCGAGATCTGGAAGCAGACCGAGGGTCGCGTCACCCACTTCATCGCCGGCATGGGAACGGGCGGCACGTTCACCGGCGTCTCGCGGTACCTGCTCGAGAAGAATCCCGGGGTGGCGTGCATCGCGATGCAGCCGGATTCGCCCTTCCACGGACTGGAGGGCATGAAGCACTACGCGACCTCGATGGTGCCCGCCATCTACGATCCCACCCTGGCCAGCCGCACGATCGAAGTCGAAACCGAAGCCGCCTACGCCATGGCCAAACAGCTCGGGCGCACCGAAGGCCTGCTGGTCGGCATCTCCGCGGCCGCCGCCGTTGTCGCGTGCCTGCGCCTGGGCGAAGAACTGGCCGCCCAGGGGCGCGAAGCCGTAATTGCGACCGTGCTCCCTGACTCCGCCGACAAGTACCTGAGCGACCGCTTCTGGGAGGAGAACTAAGGTGCTGTGCCTGAGCCAGCAGATCTTCGACGCGCTGCGCCAGCACGGCGAGGAGACGTATCCCCACGAGTGCTGCGGGGTGCTGCTCGGCCGCTTCGAGCCGGGCGTGAACGCGGTCGAGGACGCGATCCGGGCCGGCAACACGCGGACGGATTCGGCCCACAACCGCTACCACATCGCGCCGCAGGAGCTGGTGAAGATCCAGCGCCTGGGCCGCGAGCGCGGGCTCGACATCGTCGGCTTCTATCACTCGCATCCTGACCACCCCGCGCAGTGGTCGCCCACCGATTTCGCCGAAGCGCACTGGATCGGCTGCAGCTACGTCATCACCGCGGTTGAGCAAGGCGCGGCCCGGCAGACAAATTCGTTTCTGCTGGCCGGAACCACCGAGGACGACAAGCGCTTCGAGAACCAGAAGATCAGCGTAACGGGCCAGGATGTGCCGGGACTACCACCCCAGTCAGCCAGCACCGGGCTGTCCGCGGAACCCGGCGAAAGCGAGCCCGAAGAACTGCCGGCCCGCGAAGCATCAGGACATTGAGGACGAGGCACGCATGACCATTGAAATTCCAACCCCGCTGCGGGTGTACGCCGGTAACCAGTCCGCCGTGACCGTGGAGGCGAAGACGGTGGCTGAGGCCGTCGCTGCGCTGACCACGCAGTATCCCGACTTCCTGAAGCATCTCTACACCCCCGACGGCAAGCTGCGCTCGTTTGTGAACCTGTATCTCAACGACGAGGATGTGCGCTATCTCCCGCAGCGCGAAGAGAGCGCAGTGAAGGAGTCGGATACGCTCTCGATCATCCCCTCCATCGCCGGCGGCTGCTGACCGGGACTGGCCCTCCAGGCGGGCGCGCCTTCGGCGCAAGAACTCTGACTGCCTCGGTATTTCGGCGTGCCAAAGAGGTTGAACTATTTTGGCGCGGAAGTGCTTTTTTTTGTTGGCCCTCGCTCTCGTTTGATGTGCCTCCTTTTCACAGCTTTTGAAAGCACCCCCCAAAAGCCGGCCCTGGAACCGATTTCGCCCCGGTGAAGTCCGGCAGAGAGAACCGTGGCGAAAGCCTGCGCGAGGCCCGAAGTGGCCCATCCTGGCATGTATTAACTCTTGCTTGCCAGGCCCGACCTCTGAGAAGAAACAGGGGCGCGTTCTGACTGTGACTGGTTGCGGCAAACCAGATTGGTTCCTCCCTTGGACGGGCGTTGTCCAGCCTCCGAGGTGGGCGCAGATCGGGCGCGACGGGGGAGATACAGATGCGATTGCTACCGCGGGTCATCATGCTGATGCTGCCGGCGCTGGTTCCGGCACTGTCCAGTTACGCACAGAGCGGGAACGGGGACGCGCCTCCGGCAGGGACCCGGGTGGAGGCGATCGATGATTCGATGCTGGGGATGACAGCGTATTCAGTGACGGTGCCGGCGAAATGGCATTTCGCCGGAGCCATCATCGAGGGAACGAGCTGCTCGTCGATCCCGTTTCCGGTTTTTCGAGCCACCAGTCCGGATGGGCTGACGGCGATGGAGATGTTGCCGAGGATGGATTGGACGTGGCAGGAGGGTCCGGGAGCCGAGTCTGCGCGCGATGCCAACCACGATTGCCTGCCGCTGGAAGAGTACCTGCATGTGCAGGATTTTCTGAAAGTCGTTGCCCGGATGATGGACGTGGAGTATGCGGGGGAAAGTCCGATTCCGGCGGCCGAGCTGGAGAGGATGCAGCAGACCTTCGAGCGAAACAAGGCGGCCAATCAAGCCAGGTATTGGGCTAACGGGATGCAGCCACCGGACGAACGGCGGGAAGACGGGCAGGCCTTCGTGCGCTACACCAACGGCAGCTTTACGATGAAGGGTTTGTTGAGCGCCTCCACGTACTGCTCGGCCGTCACTCGCCGCCGCCCGCCGGGTTTCAGCGGGCCGCCTTACACAGCCTATCAATGCACGGCGACGGTGCGGTACGTTCGGGCACCGGAAGCGCAGCTGGACGCTGCCCTGCAGATGCTGAAACTGGAGCACGCGGGGGAGAAGCAGGAGGGCGCCTGGCTGCAGGCGTGGAACGCGAGGCTCCAGCAGCAGACGCAACAGAACATCCGAATCATCAACCAGATGGGTCAGGATTCGATGCGAAACATCCAGGCGATGTCGCAGGCCAGCATGGCTCAGCAGGCGGCCAGCCATCAGCAGTTCATGCAGAGCCAGGCCACGAATCAGCGTCTGCATGAGCAGTTCCTGGGGACGATGCAGCGCGGGACGGATCTCTCGATGGCGAGGGCCAGCCAGGCCATGCAGGCCAGGTCGACGTCGACCTCAAACATCGTGGATTATGCGCTGAATCAGCAGACGGTCCGCGATCCGAATACCGGGCAGATAACCAAGGTTTCGAATGCCAATACCTACACCTGGCTGGATAACACCGGCAAGGTGGGCTACCAGACCAGCGATGGGCTCGCGAATCCGAATGGCGTGCTGCCCGGAACATGGACGCGGCAGGAAGTGGTGAATGGCGATGGAACGCCGCAGTAACAGGTCTTAAGAACCAATCGTCCCATGGACGGCTCGTTACTCCTCCCCGGCAGGATCGGCTGCGGCGACAGCATGGTTCTCGGCTACGCCGGCATGGCAGCGCGATGCCGTGCTGCATTCCTGTGATTCGCGCCGGTCGATTCCCAATGGCCGCTGCGTTGCCAATCCGCGGCGGGTTCCGCCCCCGATCCCGAAACCTCCGGACTGCCGGTAATACTCCCGGAACACCTCGATTTCGGGCGGCAAGACGCGGGCGACTACGGCGAACATCAGGATTTCCTGCAGATGAAACTTTCACTTATAGGATGAATTGATCCCAGCAAGCTGCCGTCGTCAACGGCGATGCTTACGTGCAAATATTCGGGGGCATCCTCCAGCAGTACCGCTTCGACCTGGTAGTGCCTTGACTCGGCAACCACCTCATATATGTCTCGGTTCTGCAACTCAGTCAACACCGTGTCACATGACATCGAAGACCAGCGGGTCAACTCTGCTTCAAGCACCTTGTGCCACACTTCACGCTCAGTCAATTCTGGTGGTCCTCATGAATCGGGCCCGATGCCGTGATGCATTCCTGTGATTCGTGCCGGCCGATTCCCGATGGACGCTGCGTTGCCAATCCGCGGCGGGTGCCGCTCACATCAGTTCGGGTTGAATTAAACTTCAATGACGCTGCAAGGGTCCGGCCCTTTCTGCGGATTGGAGAGAGGAATCAGCATGGGTTCTTGGTTCAACAAGAAGAGGGCTCCGGACGGAACAAACATTATCCAACATGGGAACGTTGAGACGAGGCTCGGTGTAACGGAGGGTAGCACGGGATTCGCGCGAGAGCGGGAGACAGTATACGAACGACTGTTTGGAAAGCCGCTGATCGTTTCACACGAATTGTTGCCACTTATTCCTCATATCGACGTGTACACGTTCAAGCGATCCCAGGGGGAGAAAGAAGTCTATTCGCTCGTCACTGGAGGAATGAGTGACCTCGAAATGACACTGCCACGAGGAGCGGACAAGGACGCACCCAGGCGGGTGGAACTCATCTTCTACTGCACCGAGCCACGTGACGAGTACATTTCGACCTTGCGTTGGGTTGCCCATTTTCCTCATGCCAGCAAGTCATGGCTCGGCCACGGTCATACGATGCCGAATGGAAACCCTCCAGCTCCGTTTTGGGGAACCACTGACCTTGACACGCTTTTCTTTCTGCCCCCAATTGTCAGAAAAGACCAGACCCTACCATCCGAATTGAGCTTAGATGGTGAACCCGTTCACTTTTTGTGGGTGGTGCCACTGACGACTGCGGAATGCAATTTCAAGTTAACGAATGGATTCAATGCGATGCTGGACCTGTTCCAGCAGAATCGGCACCCGCATGTGTTTGATCCCCATCGCACAAGCTACGTATAGAAAGCTGGGATAATGCCCGTGCCATGGCTCATTGTGTCTCGCTGATCTTCCCCAGAGATTCCATCGCTGAAATCGCGCCGAAGCCCTCGCTGATGGTGTTCCGAACGTGTCGTCGGCCATCCGCAATTTTCGGCCCCCCCGAAGATCTCCCAATCACCGCTGAGGATTGTGCTACCTGGTTGCGATCCCTGTGCATTGTGGGAACTGGTGCCTTGAAGGATCAGTAAGTGAATTGTTTTCAATCTCGCCTTGCATCGCGCCCCGATCTAAAAACGGGACGCTTCGCGCCTTCGCCCATCTGCCAGGATCGGGCTGATAGGGAGCACTTCGACCCCTTCGACGCGATGAATTATCCCACCCTGTCTCCTCGAAAAACCCGGGAAGACACGGATCGGTGCCCGATTCCGGTTGAACCACAGCGCCTCCTTGCACCGAAGGGGGCCCTGGCCGCATCCTTAAGGAATCGCTATGGCTACCACGACCGAACCCATTGCCCTCCCCGCGCTGTCCAACGAAGAAGTCGCCCGCTACTCGCGGCATCTGATCCTGCCCGAAGTGGGCATGGAGGGCCAGCAGAAGCTGAAGGCCGCCAAGGTGCTCTGCGTGGGCACCGGCGGGCTGGGCTCGCCGCTGGCGTTTTACCTGGCCGCGGCCGGCATCGGGACCCTCGGACTGGTGGACTTCGACGTAGTCGACGAGAGCAATCTGCAGCGCCAGATCATTCACAGCACGAAGGATGTGGGCCGGCCGAAGATCGTGTCGGCGACGGAAAAGCTGACGGCGCTGAATCCATACATGAACGTAGTGCAGCACGAGACCATGCTCACCAGCGCCAACGCGCTCGAGATCATCCGCCAGTACGACGTGATCGCCGACGGCACCGACAACTTCCCCACGCGCTACCTGGTGAACGACGCCTGTGTGCTGACGGGCAAGCCCAATGCCTACGGATCGATCTTCCGCTTCGAGGGCCAGGCCAGCGTCTTTGCCACCGAGGAAGGCCCGTGCTACCGCTGCCTGTACCCCGAGCCGCCGCCGCCGGGCCTCGTACCCTCATGCGCCGAAGGCGGAGTGCTCGGGATTCTGCCCGGATTAGTCGGCGTGATCCAGGCGACGGAAGCGATCAAGCTGATCCTCGGCAAGGGCGAGCCGCTGATCGGGCGGCTGCTCCTGGTCAACGCGCTCGACATGAAGTTCCGCGAGCTGAAGCTGAGGAAGAACCCCGACTGCCCGGTTTGCGGAAAGAATCCCACGGTGACTCAACTCATCGATTACAACCAGTTCTGCGGAATTATGCCTGAACCTAAAACACCCACGGCCGTCGTGAACGGCATTCCTCAAGTCTCGGTGAAGGAGCTGAAGCGCCGCCGCGATGCCGGCGAGAACGTCTTTGTGCTGGACGTGCGCGAGCCCTTCGAGTACCAGATCGCCCAGATCGGCGGGACGCTGATCCCGCTGGGCGAGCTGCCGCAGCGGATTGGCGAGCTGAATCCGCAGCAGGAGATCATCTGCCAGTGCAAGAGCGGCGGACGGAGCCAGCGGGCGGCGGAGTTCCTGGCAAAAAGCGGCTTCACCAACGTGAGCAACCTCGCGGGCGGGATCACGGCCTGGTCGAACGAGGTGGATCCAACGGTGAAGAAGTACTGAAGCCAGGGTCAGCGGGTAGCGCCTGGGGATTACGGCGGCCGTGTCCGTGCATCCGACCCTCTCGCTTGATCTCTCTCCGAATGATTGAGTCGCTGGCCGCTTCCCGCTGCTCCGCACTCGCCTGAATCTGCGCTGCGTCTCTATCGTCGCGATGGGCTTTCTGGCAGCGCTTCCTCCTTTGGGAGGACTTGCTAAGCGTGCGCCAGGGGCCGGTCCGATGTTGCGCGCGATCCCCGCACCGCTGCGCCGGCGCAGGCCGCGGGAATGATCAGGATCAGGGTCGCGATCCATCCCCACGCGGGCGCCTGGCGGACCTCGGGGAAAGGGGCAGCGATCATGACGTACAGCGTGAACGCCGCTTCAATCGCACCCATGATGGCGGCGTGCAGGATGGGCCTGCGGCGCGCGATGAGAGCCGTGACGTAGCCGCCCACGGCGATGGAAAACATCGTGTAGGCGATCATGAACAGCCGGGCCGGCACGCTGGCGGCGAGCGCCGCGGCATTGGGCAGGGCATGGGGAAACAGATGCAGAAGCAGCGGATCGGCCGCGGCTTCAATGCCGAACGAGACGATCGTCAGCGCGACCAGTCCCGCGATAACAGCCAGAACGCTGCGGATCATGCGTGACTCCTGAAGGACGGTGAAAACGAGTGTAGCTTAGTTTTC
>Ga0335075_10009454_pt1 | contig 14868 bp, 9 predicted proteins | sample Lox_Sample_24_FD_206723 | JGI IMG/M metagenome (GOLD analysis project Ga0335075, IMG submission 206723) | Soil microbial communities from Loxahatchee National Wildlife Refuge, Florida, United States - Lox_Sample_2.4 | ecosystem: Environmental > Terrestrial > Soil > Wetlands | place: USA: Florida...
GCCCCGCTGGCCCCGCCGCGAACCCGGCGGGGCCTCAGCCGCTTCCACCGAGAAACATGAGCCCACCGGAACCACAAGGTCCGCACAGGGCAACTGGCAAGTGACCGCGGCGATGACCGGGGCGGCGAACCGCTGGCACAGCCGCGCCTGGGTGTGGGCGTGCTTGCGCGACCAGCGCGCCTGAACGGGCAGCCGGTCAGGGTCCAGATAATGGGCGATCAGGTCAGCGCCGGGCCGCCGCATGTTCGGCGCGTCGGCCTCCAGGCGCTCGGTCACCTTCTCCAGCTTGACGGCCAGCCTTTCCTCAGACGCCGCCTCACACTGCTGCCGCTGGCCGTCCTCGTACCACACCGCACGCCACCGGCCACCCTCGTACCGCGCCGGGTACACCGTGATGCCGCACGCCAGTTCAATAACCGGGCGGTCTCGCGCCTGGCCCGGCCCGGGGATGGTCACGACGGCCCTTTACGGACGCGGGCAGCCCGCACCGTCCCGGTGATGCGGCGGGGCGGCGCAGCAGCGAAATCGGCCTGCCTTGTTGTTGTCCGGCGAGCCCTAGACTGCGCTCCTTCGCGCTGGAGGGTGTCCGCATAGGCGTTCACCTCGCTGACCCACCAGCGAAGGCAACCACGGGAGATCTGAACGGGGGCGGGGAATCCCGGCCGATGAGTCAACTCGTAGGCAGCGGTCCGGCCGAGCTTGAACAGCGTGCGGATGTCACTGATGCCGATCAACTGGTCGGTGTCACGTCGTCCCTGCCGGTTAGCTTCCGGTTCGTAGCCGGAAGAGTCTCCGGGCTATGGCAGTAGCGTCATGGCCAGTGCCAGATGGAACGGTTGCGCGATGGCGGCACCTGGCGAGCGCCAATCGGCCGCTGCCTGGGACGGATGACCCGTACCGCGCAACGACGGGTTCCATTCGTGCCCGCTGCTGTCGTCAGCGAGTTAGCGTTGCCTGTCAGCGGAATCCTCCCTTTCGCTTCCAGAGGTCGTCGTGACTATGACGGTAAGCGAAGAGAAACAGGCAACCCATATCACGGTGATATATCACCGTGAGATAAGAGATAAGAAGTCGGCGGCTATCTCCGGCATGATCTCAAAGGCGAAATCGCCGAGTCGGTTGGCGATCCCACGCGCAGGCCGCTGCCTCAGCGGTTAGGTCAGCCGTCCCTCTGCATGATCTCCAGCACGGCTGCGAAGCTGCCGACCAGCGAGGCCAGCACCGCCTTTCCCTTCTCCGCCGACCCCAGCGACGGCCGGCCGATCACTCCGCTCCGGGTGTACTCTCCCATCCCGGTCGTTAGCAGGTGCCGCCTGTCATCGGCAACCCAGTCGGCTGCCTCGTAGCCGTCCCTGACAAGCTCCGGATGCGCGTGCAGCAAGATGGACGTCTCGATCTCTCCCGCGTGCATATCCTCATGGCCGGACGAAACGAGCCGAGCCGACTGCCGGGCTTCCGCCCAGTCTGCAGTGGACGGGAAGAGAGCAATCCGCTTTCCCTGGGCGCTTCCTTTACGGCAGCTGTAGTTCGTTAGCGCGGCACCTCGTCGGCGTAGGCGTTCCAGCGCTGGTGTGCTTGCTGGGCGTCGTACTGGTGGTGGCGGCGCCATTGTGACCAGGCTTCGCGGTGGGTCCTGTCGCGGCGGGGGTCGGGGATGACGGTGCCGCGGAGCTGCCTGATCAGCTCGGGGACGGTGACGGGGATCAGCCCTGGGATGCCGGCGACGGCATCGAGGGTGCGCTGGCAGGCGGCGGCGACGGCGAGGAAGGCGCAGGCGAGCAGGCTGATCGCAGTCCAGCGGTGCCAGGAGGTCCAGGTGGTGACCTGGCCGGAGTCCAGTCCGCTGACCTGTTTTGCAATCTGGTGGTCCTCCTCGATTCTCCATCTGGCGACGGCGACGGCGATCAGCTTCGCCAGCGGGACCGGGCCAGGGCTCCAGCACAGGAAGTAGCTGACAGTGCCGGTGTAGCGGTGCCTCCTGAGCAGGAGGAATGCGTGGCCGTCGTCGTGTCCTTCGGGGGTGTCGTCGGGCGTGATGTCGATCATCGCCCAGTGGTAGTCCCTGGCCCCCTTGGTGGCCGAGCCGGTGCGCATCCGCTGCCACATGGAGGGTTTCACCAGGCCGGCGGCGGTTTTCACGGTGACACGGCGGCCGGAGGGCAGGGTCACGCTGTAGTTGGAGCGGACGGCCAGGACGTAGCCGGTGCCGCGCTCGCGGATGCCGCGGCGCAGGTCAAGGCCGCCGTACACTTCGTCGCCGGCGACGAAGGCGGCCCGGATGCCCTGGTCGTGCGCGTGCTGGAGCAGCTGCCCGGCCATCTGCGGCTTCGTGGCGAACACGACGTCGTTCGGGACTCCGGCCAGTTCGCGGCGTTCCTCGTCGGCGGCCCAGCTCTCGGGCAGGTACAGGGCCCGGCCGATGAGGGCGTGCCCGTCCGGGGCCGCGACGGTGAGGGTGACCGCGACCTGGCACAGGGCGGTCCCGCCCACGGTGCCGCTGTACTGGCAGGCCGCGCCGACGCAGGTATCGGAGGACTTCTCGTCGGCAGTCTCGTCCACGATCAGGACCACGTCACCGGCATCCCCGCCCTGGCCCGCGCAAAGATGCCCGGCTGCCCAGCCCGCGGCGGCGTCGAGCATCCGCTGCTCGTCGACGCGGGCGCGGGACAGCAGGTGCTGCATCCGGTACGGTGCCGGGTGCCCGGCGGCCTCGGCCATCGTCCAGCAGTTGTGATCCTCTTGCGCGCACAAGGCCGTGATCAGGGTGCCGATGTCGCGGCGCTTGCATGCGTTCAGCACGTCGTTGCGCGTGCAGACACGCTCGACTATCTCCCGGAGGGCCGGGATGTCCACTGCCATGGCGTGCGTGCCGTTCCCTTGGTTGCTCGCCTGAGCCCGATGGTAACTAGTGGTCAATCTTGTACTAAAGGTCACGATCTGCTTTGCCAATGGGTTCAATCCGACTTGGCGGCCTTACGTGGATGGCTCCTCTGAAGTCACTTCGATCACTTCAATCACCTGGCAATAGGTTGCGCGTCGATGGCGAGCCATGTGCCGCTATTGGATGTATGCGAGATTGGATGCGAGTCATTGGGCGGCACCTGGGCGCTGGTCCGGCATGGCCGGAAACGCGGCGCGGCATTTCAGGGACCGACCGTGCCGGGGACGGCCCGGACGCCATCTCGGACGTGCTGCGTCGCGAGAACGCCGCGGCCGGCGTGGACGGCAGGACCGTCCAAGCCGACGCCCGTGCCCGGCGGGAACGCGCGCTGGCCTACCGTGCCACGGTCTATGCGGTGTACGCGGAAGCGGGACTTGACGCCGCTGGCCGTTCCAGCGACGGCCATACCGGGGGCAACCCCGCAGTGAGGCGGTTGGATCTGGCCGAACAGTACCCGGACCCGTATCTGCGGCCCGCCGACGACCCGCCACCGCGTCGAAGGCCCTGGCAAGCATCCCGCGCACTAGATCGACGGCATCTATCCCTGCCGGGAGTGACAGGAACGGCCGGGTAACTGCGGTGAGTGCATATCGTCGCAAACGGCACCGGGCTCGCAAGTGCGTGGGCCTGCGGAACGTGGCGCCTGGACGGAAGGAAGGCCAGGGCCGCGGTCACGGGAAGCGTGCAGTGAGCCTGATAGAACGCATGATCTAATAACCAGGTGGAAGCACCGGCGATCGTTGAACTCGGGCCTCACCTTAAGCCTTGCGTAGTCCGCCATGAAGGGCTCGGCCTGTCCTGGACGGTGCTGGCGGTGCTCGAGGACTGGACGACAACGCGGTACCACGATGCCGTCGGGAACCCCGCGCCGACGAAACGGTTCCGGGTCCGCGTGACCGGGCCACTGCCCGGCCGGCCGTCTCAGGCCGGCGAGTTCACCATGATCATCCGCCGCTACGGCGACCGGCCGGGCTGGTGGGCATCCCCAGAGCCAGCCGGCGGGCCGGGCTAAGCCGATGCCGCGGCACCGGATGCCCCGGCCGCCCGCACCGTGACGACTGCCCCCGTGGACCGGGCCAACTCAGGGAGCAGCGCCTCGGCCGCGGCGAGCGCGCCTGAGGGCCGCGCGGCCAGCACCGTCACCGACGCCACCATCTGGTCCGCGGACCAGCAGCCCAGTACCTCCGGCGGCAGCGCCCGCGGCGCCAGCGGCTCGACGCCATCCCCGCGCGGCACCGTCACCACGACCTCAAACGCCTGGCGCTGCCCGGCCAACTCAGGCCACAGCACGTCCATCCTCACAACCGGCGCAGTGTCCATAACCCTACGTAAATGGGCCCGCTGACATTCCACCGCCCGACCGCGGCGCAGCGGAACTGGCCATGATCATCAGATGATGCACGCGTGTGATGCGGTTAGGGATCATGGCTCAAGGATGACAAAACGAGTGACCAAGATCATTTAGGAGAAGGAGCGGAACAACAAAGTGACCGTCATGAGTGAGCGGAAAACTGGCGCGGAGAACAGTATGCGGCAGATGAATGCAGATTTGCGCCAGCGGACTCTTAATCAGCGGGTTGGGGGTTCAAGTCCCTCGTGGCGCACCGTCCGTTCTGAATTGCGAGTTTACCCGTTCTCGCGTGACCGGCATCGACGATCATTCCCGGTTCATAGCCAGCGCGAAGGCGAAGGCGGTGGCCATTGTGCGATCCCGGCCGGTGCCTGGCGCTGACAGAGGTGCTGGGCCGGCACGGGGTGCCGGAGCAGATCCTCACCGACATCCAAGAGACGGACGCCAGCGCCGGGGTCAAGTGCCGGACAGTGTCGCCGATGGGCTTATCGCTCGGAAATTTCGGAAGCGGGCAGTATCTCGATGGCCCGCCGAATTGTTTCAGCGAAGCTGCCTGTGATTCCAGTGCGGATATCTGCCATGACGTTCGCCTGCTGAGCAGAGGCAACCGGGATGCGAGGATATTTCCCCTCCCAGGTCACGTGCGGTTCGTGGACATTCCCGTGGTCGAGGATCCGGTCGACTCGAACGAGCGCGGCAATATCGGCAGGTTCGTCCTCGCGAAGTATCCTGAACGCGGCTGCCACAATGACTTCAACAGCGGGCCGCTGATAGCCGACGGGAAACAGCGCCCATCCCGCGCTCTGGGCGTAATGCGGTGTGAACGGAGGACGCCCCAGCAGCTCGGCGGCCTAGTAGCCGTTGTCCTGAGAGTGGATGTAGAACGTGAGCAGGCTGTTGAGCTCGGTCGCGGTGGCGGCCACGATCTGCGCCAGTTCCTGCCATGCCCCGGTCAGCCGGTCCTGGCGCTCTTGGCGCCGCGTGACGTGGTCGCGGGATGCGGCCGTCAGGGCCGCCGCACGGGCGTGCAGTTCTGCAAGGCTGGCGGCCGGCCGCGCTTCTGGCGGTGGAGCCGTGCAGGCTTGAAGTTCGCGGGCCATCTCTTCCATCGAGACCCGTTGCCCCGGCTCGGTCAGGGTGGCTTGCTCTAGCAGTAGGTCCAGTTCGGCGGCGAAGTTGAACGTGATCCGCTCGCGCAGCGCATGTGCGGCCTCGAAGGGCCGATGAGTCCCCGGCAAGGGGAGTTCCGCGCTCGTTAGCAGGACCCACAGCGTCTTTCCCAGCGCCCACACGTCGGCAGGCCCGGGGTCCGCGCGGTCAGCGTCCTGGCGCATCTCGGGAGCCATGTAGTCGAGTGGCCCGAGCTTGCGGCCGTGCTGGGTCCGTGGGTCCTTGTCGGGATAGGTAACCAGGCCGAAGTCGCCGATTACCCACCGGCCGTCTAGCTCGAACAGGTTGTCGGGCTTGATATCCCGGTGTGCCACCCCTTCAGCTGCCAGGGATGCCAGCGTGTCCGCGATCTCGCCGACCGCGCCGACCACGACGGCGGGGTCGGGGTCGCTGCCCAGGGCCTCGCGGATGGGTCTCGCGATCGGCACCACGTACCAGGATGCCTCGCCCGGGTCATCGGATATGTGGCTGTCGAGCAGGGGCAGGATGCCCGGGATGTGCGGGTGAGCCGCCAAGAAGGCGATCTCGTCGCTGAACCGGCCTAGCCGGTACCTGCCGCCGGCCCCTCCACCTGCGGAAAGGACCTTGATCGCTCTCACCGGGCCGTCTGCGGCCTCGGCGCGCCACACCTGGCCGTTGCCGCCCGCGCCGAGAGGCTCCTCTCCGGCGATCACCCACTGGCCGTATCGCTGGCCTGCACGGATTCCTTTCACGGCCGCTAGTCTCCCGCACTTTCCTGCTCACCGCGCGGCCCGTCATGCATGAAGGTGCGCATGCGCCGGACGGCGGGCCTGTCGTCCGGAGCAGCCGTCACATGGCCACCTCGCTCAGAGCCTGGAGGTGTGCCGCGCCGCCTTGGCGGGCCGAGGTCTGATCGCTCGTAGGATTAGGTGCTGCCGGAACCCGGTTTACCGGGTACGGATTGCGCCTGTCGGGCCGAGGGGACCGTGCATGACGGTTTCACGCTCACCGTCACTGAGGACGAAATTTGAGCAAGAGCAATCTGGCTGTTGCGTCGCGCAGTGGGGACCCCGGTGATCCGGGCAGTTGGACAGGTCCCCCGAGCCGCTTGCACACGCTGGTGGTTCCTTCCCGGGTCGATCCGCCTGTTGATACGCGCCATCAGGTGCTGCCTTTCGATTGCCTGGCCTGGGAGAACTTCGAACGGTTCTGCCTGCGGCTGGCCATAGGCCGCGGCGAGGTTGTTCACTCGGCCGACCATGGCGGAGACGTTCCCGCCGACGGGCGCAGGAGTGCCAGAGACGCCCTTGATGCCCGCTTGTACGGTGTCCGTGGCCAGGATCAGCAGGGAATCGACCTGTACGTGCGCCTCGCGGAGATTCCGGATGGCAGCCCCGAACGGCGTTACCTGTGCCTGCAGTCACGGCGTATCGCCAAGCTGACCGCCGCCAAGCTGAAGAAGGCCGTCTCTGATTTCCTGAAGGGGACGTGGCCGCCCTCATGCCGTGTCTTCGTATATGCCACCAGCCTGGCAGCGGTCCGGAGCGAACTCGCCGACGTGATCCGGGTCCAGACTGAACGCCTCCGGGGCGAGGGAATCGAGTTCGAGGTCTGGGACGCCGACCTCATGTCGCCGTGGCTGAAGGAAAAGCCGTCGCTGGTCTACGACTTCTTCGGACGTGTCTGGGCGGAGAGCTTCTGCGGACCCGAAGCCGTCGACCGGCTCGGCACCAGGCTCGACGCCGGGCAGGTCGGGGAACTGCGCGACCAGATGCACCGGTTCTACACGGCGATGTTCGATGTCACCGACTCCGGCATGATCGCCCTGCGGCAGGCGGATGCGCCCCGGCTCGCGGTACGCGACCGGTTCGTCCTCCCGGACGTCCTTGTTGCCAGGCCGTCGGCCCGCGGAAGAATCGCGGTTCCCGGCGCTGGAGCTGAATCACCCGGACTCTCCAGCGTTGCCTTCCAGGCGGATCCGGGCATCGTCGGCGCCTGGTACCAGCAGGCGCACGCTACGCGATACGGCCGCGCCAGGCTGCCAGCGACAAGTGTCGTCCAGGTCGCCGACGACGCAGGTTCCCCGCCTCACGACGAGGGCGGCCTTCGCTCGCCGTTCGCCGCTGCCGCGCCGCCGGTCCGAACTGACCCCGACACGTGGCTCGCCTCGGGTGACCGTCATGTCCTGGTCGGAGCCCCGGGCAGCGGAAAGACCACGTTCCTGCGTCACCTGGTGCTGGACATGCTGTCGGATTCCCCTGTCCTCACCTTGTGGACGAGGCGGCTCGGGGACCGGCTGCCGGTCTGGCTTCCCTTTCACTTCTTCACCGGGCGGCAGGCCAAGGGGGACGCGGACGCCTCGGTGGCGGCGACACTGCGGGTATGGCTCGAGCAGCACGATGCGGCCGGCCTGTGGCCCCTGGTCGAGGCCGCGCTGGACGACGAGCGGCTCCTGCTGATCGTCGACGGGCTGGATGAGTGGGTCAGCGAGAGCGCCGGACGCTCCGCGGTGATAGGACTCGAGACCTTCCTCGGCACCAGGGAGGTGCCCGCGCTGGTATCGGCCCGGCCGTACGGGCTCGACCGGATGCCCCTGGCCGGCGAGTGGGACCGCGCGAGCATCGCGGAGCTGTCCCCCGCACAGCAGCGCGAGCTGGCCGGCCTGTGGTTCGATGCCGTCCGCGATGCCGCGGAGCCCGGCCCCGGCCCGCGGGCGCTGGAAGGCCCGGGGCTGGATGACTTCATGGCGGAGGTGGAGGGCAAGGCTGATCTCCGCCAGCTTGCCGCCACGCCAATGTTCCTGCTTCTCCTGGTCGGGCTGCAGTTGTCGGGAGTCCCGCTGCCGGGGCGTCGGTTCGAGGTTTACGAGGCGGTCGTCACCCAGCTGCTGGAGGACCATCCCGCCGCGCGGGCCGCGGCGGCGCGGGTAGCTGCTGAAGACGGCGGCCTCCCGGCGGACGACGTCCGCCAGGTCCTGGCTCACCTGGCTTTCCAGTGGCAGGAACGCGGCGAGTTCGCGCCGGTCCCGGACAGCACCGTCCGCGCCGACCTGGTCACCGCGTTGAAAGACCCCGGGCACCTGGCCATGGACGCGCCGTCCGCGGCCCGCATGGCCCGGACGCTCACCGAGATCGCCGAGGGACATCTCGGTGTTCTCGTCCGGTACGGGCACCAGGACCTGGGGTTCCTTCACCGGGTCTTCCTGGAGGAGCTGGCCGCCGAGCACGCGGCCGACCAGCTGCCCGCCGATGACCGCCGGGACCTGTTCGCCCGGCGCGCCTGCGATCCGCGCTGGAGCCAGGTGCTCCTCGGTGTCCTGTGGCGTACCAGGCGGCCCGCCGAAAACAGCGCTCTTCTCCAGGTCATCGCCGACCAGGCCGACGACAGCCGACCGGGATCGCTCGCTGCCCGCGAGCTCCTGGCCGAGGCCGTCTTCGCAGGCTTCCGCCTGCCCGCCGCGGACACCGCACGGCACGCCCTCACCGTCCTCGACGCGATCGAAGCCCATCCCCACATCGTGCACCGGCAGCGTCTCCTTACGGCATCCGTGGCTGGCCTGCCGAGCCCGGCCGGCAGGTTCCTGCGCGAGCGGCTGCCCCGCTGGACGCTCGCCCCGCACCCCCTGCCGCCCGGCCTCTTTCACCACCTCGGCCGGGCCGCTGACGACACCGAACTGGGCGAACCGCTCTGGCCAGTCCTGGTCGCAGCCCTGGCCATGGAGGACCTCAGCTGCGCGTCCAGCGCGGCCATCGCCCTCGCCAGCCGGTACGGCGCGACCGGGGACACCCAGGCCCGTGACGGTGTCCTGCGGGCGCTCCGGAACGCGGCGACCGCCAGCCACGCCGCGAACGCCCTCGCCTGCCTCGCACTCGGCTGGCCATCCGATCCTGCCACCCGGGAGATGGTCACCTGGGGACGCCGACAGCAGGCTCTGCCGGTCCGCGTCACCGCGCTCGGCGCGGTGCTCGGCGTGCTCCGCCGTGCCCTCACAACAGCAGGCGCACCAGAATGCCCCCTCCCCGGAGCACAGCCGGTGTCCGAGGACGAGCGAAGCTGGCTCGTCAGCCTGCTCCGCTCCCACGACGAGCACGACAGCATGTGGCGCCCCCTGGCCGCCCATGCTTTGGCCACCGTCCTCCGCGACGACCCCGCAGCCTGGGAAAAGGCACGCGACGACGGCCTTGAGATCCTGGACAAGGACAACCGCGACGCCTTCGGTGACCGGGGCCTCGCCTGGGCCGCGCTTCTGCTCTGCCGTCCCGAGGACCCGGCTGTCCTCGGCTTTGTCTGCGGCATCATCCGCACCGACCCGCACTACGTGCACTTCCTCGGGCACGCGCTGCTTCCCGCCGCCTACCCGGGCCACCCGTCCGTCGCGCAGGCCATCGAGGACTCGCTGCTTGCCGACCCGCGTGCCTACATGGACAGCGAGCTCAGCGCGCTGGCTGGGATCGATCACGGACCCGCCATGAAGGACGCGCTCCTGAAATCCCTGACCAGCGGCTCTTTCCCGCACTGGGCGGCTAGGGCGCTTGCCGCTCGCTGGGAGGACGACGAGGAAGCGCGGGCTGCCCTCCGCGCGGTCCTGGAGGGGGAGCCAGTCCGGGCATCCTACGCCGCAGCGGCTGCCGTGCCCGTGCTTGGCCGCGAGGCGGCGGTAGAGCGGCTGCTCGCCTTGCTCGCCCTGCCCCGCAGCGGCCAGCAGCGGGTCCGGGCCGACATCATCGCCATCGCGCTGGCGGGCATCTACCGCGACGAGGCCGGGGCCCCGGGGGCGGACGCTGAGCGGGTTGCTGCCGCCTGCCTGGAACAGCTGCCCCATCCGGGTGACGAGTACGAGGCGACGGCCGAGGGCGAGATCATCGCGGCCATGGGAGCGACCCGGGCAGCCCGCGATCGCGCCCGGTCCATGCTCGCCCGGCCCCAGGTCCCGCTGGCCACGCTCGCGGCCGGCTACGCGGGTGACCCCGAGGCGCTGCGGCCAGTGCTGCGGCAGCTGCATGCGATCTTCCCTTCCCTGCCAGCACAGCTACGCGCTTACCTGTGCACGCTCTTGCGGGACAGCGCTGCCGACCGCCCGCTGGCCCGCGACCTTACCCGGCGATGGGCAGACGATTCCGACGACCAGGTCGCCGTCGCCGCGTCCGCCGCGTTCCACACCCACCTTCGTCACGACCACGACGACGGCACCTTGCCGCCGGGCGAGTGGGACGCGGCACTGGCGGCAATCCGCCGTGAGGCGGTCAAGCGGAGCTTCCGCCGCTGGGGGCACCAGCGCGGGGCATGGACCGGAGCCCTGCTGCTGGGCAGGCTCAGCGCCCTCGACGACCTCAGCGCCGGGCAGGTTCCCGCACGCCTGAACCTCGGCGACACGCTCGGGCCCGCCGACATGGCCCTGCTCAGCGTGGTCGCCGACGGATGGCCCGCCCTGCGAGCGCACTTCGGGGACCAGCTTCTCACCCGGCTGTCCGAGGACCCACTGTTCAACCATGACAACGGGATGACCTGGAACTACCTTGCCCTGGTCGCCGACCGCCAGCAGCTGCTCAGCCGGGAACTGGCACAAGCCGTCGAAGGCCAGCCCGCCCTGCTGAACAATGACGGCGTACTCGCCTGGTACGCAAGTACGCACCGCGGCGACGACAGCCTGACCGGCATCCTCCTCAGCCGCCTAGACGACGGAACCAACGCCCGCACCCTGGCCAGCATGCTGCTCGCCGACCCCCGCGACCTGGGACTCGCCCCGGACGCCGTTCAAGAGCGGCTCCGGTCACTGTTCCGCCCCGACCGCCTCTGGTACCTGCCGCTCCAGTCCGGAGCCCTCGAAGCCCTGTCCGACGGCTTCCCCGAAGACGATCTCGTGCGGAAATTCTGGGGCATGATCGCTGACGCGCGGAAGCGCGGCGAGCCAGCTGGCATGCACCCCCGGACGTACTATCCCGTCGCTTACGCCGTAGTGCCGGCTGAAGGGCTGCTTGATCTGCTCGCACTAGACACCGGGCGCATGGCGGCCTGGGGCGACACGTATTTCGACACGGACTTCAGCCGCGCCGTCATCCGTCGCCTCCGCCGTGACGCCAGCGCGCGGGCCAAGGTCGAGGCATTCATCCTGGCCCCCGAGACCGCCGACACTTTGGCCTCATGCTTTGCCAGCCTCGCGGCAGCAGCATTCTCCGTCAGCGACGAACTCGCCGGAAACCTGACGACCCGCCTCCAGCGGCAACTGCTCCTGCCCACACCAGACATAACTCACGACTATGTCTCTGGCGGCGATATTCCGGTCTCCATCCTCCTTCTCCAGCTCCTTCACTCCGGTGTCGGAACAAATCCGTGAACCTGCGCGTCGCCAGTTCGCCGCCTGCCTGATGAGGCAGGGTACTGGCTATGTGTGGGACCTGATGGGTGGCCATGGCAGCAGTTCACTACCAGATTCAGACCTGTCATGATCACCAATCCGCCTCGGCCCCTCGGCGTGAGCGAAATAACCCGAAAGCCCGTCCGAACACTGCTATAAATACGTCATGGACAGGTTCCCCGTCGCCCTCATGGTTCTATTTGCCGGGCTAGCGGCCGGCGCGGCACTCAGAGTATTCCGCCGAAAAGTAGCGTCGACAGAACGGCCTGAGCCGGCAGCAAAGATGGTCGATAAAAATCGAGCTCAGCGGGAACGACGGCATCGAATCACCGGACTGATGATAGTTTTCTTCAGTACCGGAATCATCGTCTTGTTGGTATACTGGGCATTCCAGCTGACCCAACAGGCACCAGCGCCTGCCGCGGGAGGGACGGCAAGTCTTCTTGTAACCGGCAACCCATTCACCCCGGCGGACAAATTTCAACTCGGGCTAGTTTCGGACGATCCTACGAGTAGATACGCCGAGTATCACATAGTGACCGGCTGTAACTCTAAATCAAAAACAGCACTCTTGATGCTGTCGGGAAACGCCCGACTTTCTCATGTTAACGAGATTGGAACTAGCAACATAACAACGCGAACGATATCTGTTGGGCAGCCTTGGTTTTCTTCGCCTACAAAAGTGCAAATATTCGAATTCCCAGTAGTGTCGCAGGTCTGCCCCAGCGGTGTGTCTCCGAGCGAGATGGGATCCGTGACCGTAATTGGTGGCTACGTTAAGCAGCCGATGGAGGATGCAGCAGGAGCCACGTATGCTTTGCAACTACCTCTTGTGGGCAACACGGAAACGATAGATTGGCGGATACCCGCCCTTGGTGGTTACTGGGCCGTACCACTCGACCTAAGCGTCTATGTGAATGCGGGGGGACTTCCACTTTACGACCGAATCGACGTGACACGCCCGGGTCTTACCAGTAGCGGCGGCCTCAATTGGACTGGCCAGAGGTTCATATGGCCATCCGCAACATGGACTGACCTATCGTCGGCAAGTCGAGAACAGTTTCTGATTCTAGTGATCGGCGCACTAATTGGAATTTTCGGATCTGCTCCAGTGACTGTTGTACTTGACTGGATACGCGGCCCAGATCATCGAGATATCGGCTGAACCCGCATACCTGACCATCGCCATCAGGTGGGCCGCGACCAGTGCCCTTGCGGACCCGGCCGTACGGGTGGATGCCGGACGGCGCGTCCGTTGCGTGCCCGATCGGAAGGGCTGGCCCTAGGCTCTGTGGTCGCGCAACATCTCCGAAATGGTGATCCTGTCACCGTCGACCCACTCACTGCGGACGCCCGAGGTCGTAGCCTCACAGGAGTGGAGTTCAATCGCGGTGCTGTCGCTGGCTGGGCTGCCGGCGTCTGTGGTGGGGCGGCAGCTCTGGCTGCCGTCCTCGCCCTGTTCATTGGCCGAGGCTGGCATGTAGCTGTCATTGTCCTGGTGGTGATCGCTGGCCTCGCCCTTGCACTGCTGATATGGACCGGCTTCCAGCCGACATCGGCGTGGTTCAAGGACATCTGGCGGCTACGGCAGCAGCGGAATGTGCCCCAGCCTCGCCCTATAACTGACTGCTGGCGGTTCACACTCGCCGGCTTTGACGTAGGCACGCTCGCTAATCTCGGGTCGAGGGCCTATTCCAATCACGCATACATGCAGCCGAGTGAGAAACTCCCGCCTTCGGCGCGTGTCGGCGCATTCGTCGCATGTGCCCCGTTGGAAGGTGATGAACCCACCGCCGAGTACCTCCGATCCAGCATGCGGGAGTTTCTCAGCCAGCCGGAAGTAACGATGCTGATCGGGAGACTGACCAGCATTGATGCGGATGCCGACTGGCAGTCCCAGCCGGGAAATCGCCGGTTCAGCCTCGAAGCCGACCTGCTCGGTCGGGATGGGGATGGGCTGCCCCTCGCTTCTGTCCAGCTGCTCCTTCCAGAGCGGGACATCATGCGCTACGGACATGACCGCCGGGGAGCCGAACTGTACCTGCACATCGCTCTACCACTGAAAGGCGATGCGCCGGTCAAGCGCGGGATCATGGAGTGGGGCGAGTGGTTCACCGCTGCGCTGGCGGTCCCCGGATTGCTCGCGCGATTCCTGGAGAGGATCGGTCTTACGACGTCCGGCGAACCAGCGGTTCGATTTGCTGTGCAGGTCAGATCAAGGGTAACCGCAGCAACTGGGGTGGACGAGCTGATCGACTTTGGCGACATGGCCGTCCTCTCCCCCCGTAGGTACTCCATGCAGTTCGACGGCTGGGCCGTGGCTGATCAGCAGGGCAAGGCGGCCAGTGCCATCTCCAAGCGCTTCCTGGGCGAACTATGCGAGAGCACAGGCCGGACGGGATACGAGGACTTCCTAGCCCAACTCGACAGGTCGTAATCAGGGCGATCGGTGAACCTGAAGTACTCGGCCTTGACTTCTGCATGCCATGCACAGCAGCTTCGTCTGACCGAGTGCGTTCAGGTCTGGTTCTTGCAGGTCAGAGAGCAGGGACAGTCTGCGGTCGTCGAGCTAGGTCGGGTGGAAGCTGGGGTCGGAGACACTAGGTAAGTCACGAGCTTGGACCGGGCCATGGTGGCGGTCGGTCCGGTCCTCAGCGGCTTCAGCAGGAGGTAGCGGAGGCGTCACCAGAAGTGATAGTTGACCTCTTCCCAACGCAAGGCCTCCTGGTGGTCGAGGTATACGAGCGTGGCAGTGAGGACGTTGTAAGCAAGGCTCCCCAGTCCCTGCGGGTGTCATTTGCCATGAGCATGGGACCACCTGCTGAGGGTTGTTGCCAGGGGGATGGGACCACCCCGGTTGCCAGTTGATGGACCACCCCTGTCAGGATCGCCCGGTTTGCACCGTTCTGCGGGAGATGGCAGGGATGGCGTTCCGGGAGGTCCTGGTGACAGAGGTAAGAGAGGTCCTGCGTGCGTGGCTGGCGGGGCTGGGCAAGCGCCCGGCCGCGGCCCGTGCGGGGGTGAACGTGAAGACGGCGGCCCGGTATATCCGGGCCGCGCAGGAGGCCGGCCTTTCCCGCGATAGCGGGG
>Ga0335075_10009455_pt1 | contig 14868 bp, 15 predicted proteins | sample Lox_Sample_24_FD_206723 | JGI IMG/M metagenome (GOLD analysis project Ga0335075, IMG submission 206723) | Soil microbial communities from Loxahatchee National Wildlife Refuge, Florida, United States - Lox_Sample_2.4 | ecosystem: Environmental > Terrestrial > Soil > Wetlands | place: USA...
TCAGTTTGGTTATTAGGGACTATAAGATGTATTTAATAGTACGTTTTAATAGGTAGAGGGATACTTCCCTTGAAGCAGGCTTCCCGCTACGAGGGAGATAAACTACATGGTCTTATGCTATTGAAACGCATCGAAAAAGGTAACGCAACATGGTATATTTTAAGTGAAAGTGAGTTTAATGCATGCCAATTACAGTGTGTAACTCACTTATCGGAGAGAAAGGAATGGTTCATTAGACGATATGAGGCGCTGAAGTTACTCTCACGTTTTGCTGTTGACGCTTGCAAGAATTTGATTAATGAATTCAATAGTGGGATTTAAGTCAGCAAGATGTACTATTAGCATATTGTTATGGTCCGGGTTGAAGGAGACTAACGGAGATAAGTAAGGACTATTTAGAGATTATTGTACACTATTGGGGGAACCAAATTTATGTCTCTAGCATAGTTAGGTCTCGGAGAAGGCATTATAGCCTAAAAAGTAAAAGTAAAAGTGCTTAGTAAACTTGGTGGAGTCTTGAATATTCTTTTCTAAATGCAAACGTAACCGAGAAAGGGATATCAGCTCGCTCCTAGGATCGTTATGACTCCTAGGAGAATGCTCTTGGGACCCCCATCGGTCCTAAGAGCATGCAGTTTTAAATCACATAATCAACCTAATCCTTGTAAAATTTTCGTGGAGCGCTAGAAATGGCTTCTTAATTGACAACTATAATCAACCTAGCTGTTAAGTGCTTGAAACGCCTTCCTTAGTGGTGATTTCTTACCGGACAGAAATGGCTCCTTGAAAGCGGGGCAGCCATAATCGGCTTAAGAGTTGGATATTTTGGCTAGTCACACGTACCATTCTTCAATATCAAAGAGATCAGGCTCTGGTTTTTGCCAAAACGAACCTATTTAAGCGTCTTGTGCTACATGTTAAAGTAGTGTCTAGCGCATATGCGGACATTGTATTAGCACTAGAACTTAGCTAATTTGGTATTAAAAGTGACCTTATTATTTATAGCAAAAAGGTAGCTAATACTAGATCCAAAGTTTCGAGGTACGCGAATCCTGTTAACTTAACGTAGCGTACTATTTTGCATAATACCAGGCAAGTCACGTGATATCCTCTTATGTCAAAGAGAGCAAGCTTTTCTACGACTAGCAATCGAAAAATGAATGTATCTTGATACTCAAGGAGCACTCAATATTTAGAGAATTTTAGGTAGAAGGCCTGATTTCATGAGGTCTAGGTTCTGTTGGATATAAAATCCCCTTTCTCTCATTTGTCCTCTCACCTATCATCTCATATTGTTGGAATCATTAATGAGCCGTCAAGCCAGCTGAGTTCTCAGCTTGGCAATTGTCACATGGCAAATTGCTTCAGCTGCCTTTGATCAATGGCGTCGGGAACGCCGAACTGTGTTGTATATAAGGATCCTAAAATCCTACTACAATCATAACATACAATAGTGGTAGCAATCAAATTGATGAGTCTGTTCCTAAGAACCGCCTAACCTAGTTGCACATGCAACAGGTTCTAATTGAATAGGTAGGGGTTTTAAGTTTGAAGAGTTTCTTCCGGGCTGCATAAAAGCATCACAAAAGTGTCCTAGTAATACCGTTTTTATCCGATTCAAGTATAGATACTTTCCGTGTACTGGTTGAGAGACAAGCCCCTCTCTGCCATGGGTGCGTCCCGTAAAAAGTCTAAAGGCATCCATACTAAATGCCCTTTAATTTCGTCCAGCTTCGCCTTGATTTCCTGTGCCGGCATATCTTTGTTGTATATGTGGCCGGATTTCATGCGTTTTGGGGGTAGGTACTTGTCATAGTCTTCGAAGTTTTTGACTATCAAGAATTAGTTAAGCGGAACTTGTGTGGTGGGGAATAGATGATTGCAAGACTTGTATCACACTTACTGCAATTCGCTGGATCGGCGTGAAACAACTCCTCGAAGACCTCAGTATTTTTTGTCGCCCTGCTCGTCCACATCTCCCATATCTCGTTACTTAATGGGTCAGCCACAAAGTCATATGTTTCGTCCTCGTGTGGATCGTTGGGACCGTCCTCCGGCGGCTGGGCATTAACATCCTTGCTCGCATCCAGATCCTGCGGATGCATCAGTCCGAGATGCTCTCGCCAGAGATACCGTCGGAGAGTAGCGGCGAGATAACCTGCTTCATAGTCCTTGCCAGCCATTTTCGACGGCAAAGTTTTAGTATCAGTCATTACAATTGAGAGCTCGCTATCATGAGTTCCTAGTTGCGAACGATCGTTGAGGTTTGAGCTTCCGCAAATGACAGTCTTGTCATCCACAATCAAAACTTTGCTATGGATATATAACTCTTCCTGCACCCATAGATTGACCTCGTCCTGCTCCGAGCCTTGCCAAGACTCATCTGCAAGATTTGGCTGGTCCAGCATGGCACTTTTCGCAACACTGTCGGCACTGAGGGGATCCTTACTGTCAGGCTCATGACGCTTTGCTTCAAACTTCCGTTTCGCATCCGTCTTCTCCTCAACCTCATCCTCAGAGTCTTGATCGGGAATTTCTTTGGACTTCTTCATTCTGAACTTTTTTTCATCGATACGCTGTTCACCTTTGCTCCCATCAATGCCCTCCGACATGATTTCGTGAGCTTGAGCACGCTGGACTTCTTGATAGGTCACGCTGGATTCTTCTTCTTGTTTCCTGATGGCAGGGGAAACGTTGAGGCGGTCATAGGACCTGAGATTGAAGAAAAATATATACTTTGTAGGATCAATACCCTGAGCTCTAATCTGTTCGATTATCGAATATTCGCCTCGAAGGATTGACTTGTACTGATAGTCCATGATAGCCCTCGTTCCCTCGGCGGCGTTTTCCCTAAGATCTCCCGCAAATCCAGGAACAGCCGGTATGACTGCGATTACTTTAAATTTCCTCCCCTCTTTACCTGCACGCACTACAGAGTCAACAATAGCTCTGCCGACTGTGTTGTGTATTGGTGCCTGCTGGTCTCCAGTTGCGGTGATAAAGAACTGGTTCTCGATATAAATATAATGCTCCGCATTTCGAATTACATCAGAATAAGCATTTTGAATACTATGCTCAGGCAATATACCACTGCTCCAGTCGCAGCTACTTCGAACGATTTGCGCATGAACCGTGCCTTGCTTACCTAGTGCCTTGCTTTCTATGGGGCTGAGAGGATGGGTTATATAATTGCCGACAGGATATTTAGGTCTCTGAACACCGATCAAATCTTCGTCGTCGCCGGATCGCCCTAACATAATAAGCCAGTCAAACTCCTCATCCCGCTTGTATTTGTCTCGCTTGATGAAATTCCAGCGAAGAATGAAGTGTTCTGCAATGTCATAGACACAGTCCCCAATGACTCCCACCGCAACATCATGCCACGGCATTCTTCCATACTCGGCCTTACTAAGCTCGTTATCTTTCCAGTGTTGAACGTTCTTAAAATCCACAATGCGATTGTTATTGAAATCCTGTCCTGGCCAAACCTCTCCAATAACTCCAGCTGGATGAACATCGGCAAGAGGATGTGCATGATGGTCCCATCGGCCAAAGCAAAGATCTAATCCTCCAATAAATGCAAGGTTCCAGTCAATGACTATGAATTTCTCGTGATGTGCCCAGTAGAACGTCATATCCGCAGCGTTTTCGAACACATTATGATCTGGATGACGCATGACTGTGATATTGCCATATCCTTTAGAACCCTTAGGGCAAAGAGCTTGAAGAGCGTGCTTTGTATGTAATGAGTTGCAGGTGATCGCAGCCTCAACCTCTCTATAGACTATTACGAAAATCTTTACGCCAGCTTCCGCTCTCCTCTTCAAAATCTGGTCAAGACGCCATTCCTGATTGAAGTAAGGGGGTCTTCGCATGAATAGTTCTGGAGAGAGCCACCAGTCGGCAATGTAGATAGTTTCGGTGGCACGTTCGAGGGCAATGGAGACAGCCTAAAGTGGTGTTAGATCTAATGTATTTCGGCGTCCCTGTGGCTTACCCAGAAGTAGTCCCGTCCATCAACATACCACTTAATATTGTTTCCTTCTCTTTCGGGGGCAAAGGAATGATACCGGTGCGATTCCGCAATCTTCTCTCTCTTTGCATCAGTCGCCTTCTCGTGCGCTTCGTTGTGCCGGTGATTAGGATTGAACTTGAGTGCTATGAGCAAATGTCGTTTGAGAGAGGAGGATTTCATACCAAATTTGCAAACTTTCCAATCTCATGCCTGGAAACTTGTTAACGCCTGATATGGGTAGCTTTGAAGACTTACTTCTTGTGTATGGCCTTTACCTTCACGTCATGTAAGCTGGTGTTGTGGAGCTTATTACTCAAACGCTCAAACGGATGCTCGAGTTTGTCCTCTAGGCCGGAGAGGCTCGAACCTCCATCCTTTGGAGCCGCAGTAGACATGGTGGGCTTCAATATCAGTTAAAAGTGGTAGTGTGAGCAATCAGACTTCCAAGTCTCCTCTTTATGGCAAGAATACAGGAGGAGGGATACTGATAAAGAGGAAATGATACTGTACGGTATGTGTTCTTGTTCAGGACCCTCTTGTTCTCGGGTATTAGGTGGACTTGCCTCAGTGGGGTTGTAGCTCTGCATTCCTTGAATACAGCCTCGTATGATATCATCGTGCATAAAGCAACAACTGCGAATTGAAACTCCAAACCCTGACTTTAGCACTGACTCCCAAGGCGCAGAATACCGATATCCATCATATCTTATCTCAAAATCTCCTAGTAAATTAATTCTGAGCTGTCCACTGCTTATGAAACGTGCGCAATATGAAGGTATCGATTTGGTGCAAGGGAGCAACCGGTGCAAAACTTTGAGAATCCTACCACACAGAATGCCTTCAAGGTAGAGAAGCATGTATGGAAACTCGCCTCAATATAATCTCCAATGTTAATACAAGTCCTAGTAATTGTTAAGGCTGTTTCAATAGCAGCTTGGCCACCGCGCCGTGCCCGTCCTTGCCCAGTGCAAGGCCGCCCATCTATTATTATCCTCCACGTTGACGTCTGCCTTTAGCCTCCAGCAGCAGCTTAACCACTGCCTCGTGCCTGTTCCGGGCCGCCAAGTGCAGCGCTGTACATCCATAGCCAGTCCTAACGTTGACATCTGTTATGGCCTGCAGCAGTAGCTTGACAACCGCCTCGTGCCCGCCACTAGCCGCCCGGTGCAACGCTATTTGTCCAACTTTATCTTTTACGTTAACGTCTGCCTCGGCTTCTAGCAGCAGTTTGACTACCGCCTCGTGCCCGTTCTGAGCCGCTATGTGCAGTGCTGTACATCCATCATAAATACTCTTCATGTTAACTTCTGCATTGGCCTCCAGCAGCAGCTTGACCACCGCCTCGTGCCCGTTCTCCGCGGCCCTGTACAGCGCCGTACATCTACTGTCATAGACATTCTCTACGTTGACGTGCCCCTCGGCCTCTAGCAGCAGCTTGACCACCGCCTCGTGCCCGTTCTCAGCCGCCCTTAGCAGCACCGTACATCCATTGACATCCCTTACATTGACGTCTGCCTTGGCCTGCAGCAGTAGCTTGACCACTGCCTCGTGCCCGTTCTGGGCCGCCCAGTACATCGCCGTCAATCTATTGTTATCCTCCACGTTGACGTCTGCCTTGGCCTCTAGTAGCATCCTGACCACTGCCCTGTATCCTCCCGCAGCCGCCTTGTTTAGCGCCGTTATACCTTTTACATTCTTCGCGTTGATGTCTATTTTACGGAATGCATAGAGCGAAACGATATAATCAAACGTTTCTGAAAGAGACAGAAGAATTCAGCTGCGAAACAGCAAAACGGAACGACAAAATAAATAGCTTACTGCAGAGAAGTCTCAGATTGAGTATCCACCGCTCTTCTGAATAATATTTCCATTTTTCCGGAATGGTGTAATCAATTATAGACTCCAAGAGCTCGATAGGAAGGTTGGTGAGGCCCATATTAATTCCTATCCCGCAAGAGGGAGGAGGGAGGGGAAGAGAGGCGGAAGCTGGAATGGAAGCAGGAAGCAGGAAGCAGGAAGCAGGTGCAGGAGCAGAAATCATAGGAAACGTCAGCTGGAAGGAGGCAGTATTTATGCACCAATATGCTCTATCTATAGCCCTAAATGAGTCACTATTCAGTGTCCTACGCTAAAGCTAACGCTACTACAAACGAGGTCCCGACTAACCGTATACTGTCAGAATACGTGCGCTTCCCAATTCGTTATACATAATGAGTCCACTGAATCATCAACATTCAAGAGATGTTAAGTCATTAAAAAGTGATGCTCATGACTATCTTGTTCAAACGCTCTCCAAGCCCAAGTGATCCGGTGTGAGGCGACTCATTCTCGAGATATAAAACTATTGTCAGTATCTAAAACTCGTCTTAAAATAATCTTCCTCTTAAAATTGCCTGTTCCGGAATTCTTCGAGACGGCTGCCATATCGGGACTAGCACCGGCCCCGGCGGCGGCCGATTGAAAATACATTGCCTTGGGGGGCAACTTGGACTAGATTACCTCACTGTCCTCTACCTTACCCCTACAGAGTGTAAAACCGTTATAATTTCTCATCCATGTCGCGCTGAAATCATACAATTGTGCATCCTGCCCTTCGTTTTACTTCTGATACGCGATGGCACCCTTGGTACACAACCCGCAAATCGCGGCGGCGACTCTTCACAACCCGCTACCGTTGTTCTTGCATACGTACATCTGGCCCTTTGCCATAATATGGCCCATCTTCTTGAGGTACTATCTTACACCTGAACTATACGACAAGCATATACAGGGGTCAGAATGGACCTTTGTTTGGTGTGGAACGATCATCACTGCTCAGAGTTTAGTCTGGCTGAGCACCAATTGGAATGTCAATCTCAAGTCGCTCTTCACATCAACGAGCGCAAAGACGGTGAAGGAAGCGCAGTTGATCAAGGTCCTTCCAGTAGCTAACGCTGGTTCATCCGAGATTTGCAAGCTTGTTAGAGATAACGTATGACTTCTTAACCATGAGTGACAGGAGGGGGCTGACATTTTCAAGGCTGGAGGCAAACAAAATATATCGTTCCTTTTCCAAAAGCGCCGCTTTCTATACGATGCCGAGAAAAACTCCTTCTCACCTTTGACATTTGCGGTCGACCTCGAGCCGAAGCCTCTAATTGGTGATTTCCAGAAGTCGAAAGGTATAACTACTGCATCGGAGCTATCGAGACTTCAACAACACTATGGCGATAATACCTTTGATATACCCGTTCCTACCTTCACTGAGCTTTTCAGAGAGCACGCAGTCGCTCCTTTCTTCGTCTTCCAGGTTTTCTGTGTTGGGCTGTGGATGTTGGATGAATACTGGTACTATTCGTTATTCACACTATTCATGCTCATTGTTTTCGAAAGCACTGTGGTTTGGCAGCGTCAGAGAACCCTCAATGAGTTCCGTGGGATGAGCATCAAACCATACGAAATCTACGTCTACCGACAGAACAAATGGACCGAAATTCGAAGCGATAAGCTTCTTCCGGGAGATCTAGTTTCCGTTGGGCGCACGAAGGAGGATAGCGGAGTAGCATGTGACATGTTACTGGTTGAAGGCAGCGTCATTGTAAATGAGGCCATGCTCTCCGGAGAATCCACGCCACTCTTGAAAGACTCTATTCGGCTCAGACCTTCGGATGCAAGACTCGAGCCGGAAGCTCTGGACAAAACCGCGTTCTTGTATGGTGGCACTAAGGTCCTCCAGGTCACACATGGGAATAGCGAAGAAGAGAGGCCTGAATTGACATCTGGTGTTCCCGCACCCCCTGATAATGGTGCAATGGCAATCGTCGTTAAGACTGGCTTTGAGACATCCCAAGGCAGTCTGGTGCGCACAATGATTTACTCGACCGAACGAGTGTCGGCCAATAATGCTGAGGCCCTCTTCTTTATCCTTTTTCTGCTTGTATTCGCGATTGCTGCCTCATGGTATGTATGGGATGAAGGCGTCAAGAAGGATCGTAAACGCTCAAAGCTCTTACTCGACTGTGTATTGATCGTCACTAGCGTCGTTCCTCCGGAGTTACCTATGGAGCTCAGTCTGGCTGTCAACACAAGTCTTGCTGCTTTGAGTAAATATGCGATCTTTTGCACCGAGCCGTTTCGAATTCCTTTTGCTGGCCGTATTGATGTTGCGTGTTTCGACAAGACTGGCACACTCACTGGCGAAGATTTGGTCGTGGAGGGCATTGCGGGCTTGGGTCTTGGACGTAGCGGGACCGATACTCCGCGCGAGAATGATGGTGCTCATAGTCATATCACATCAGTTCATGATGCAGGGTTAGAGACAACACTAGTCCTCGCAACAGCACATGCCTTGGTAAAACTTGATGAAGGAGACATTGTGGGTGATCCAATGGAGAAGGCGACGTTGAGCTCACTTGGTTGGACTCTGGGTAAAAACGATATTTTGAGCAGCAAGGCCAAGACTGCAACCAAAGGGTCCGCCCCCTCCAACAGTGTCCAGATCAAACGTCGGTTCCAATTCTCTTCTGCCCTAAAGCGCCAAAGTTCTGTCGCAACGGTTACGACCACAGATCCCCAAACATCCAAAAAGGTCAGAGGTACCTTCGTTGGCGTTAAGGGCGCCCCAGAGACTATCGCAAAATTCCTTGTCAAGACGCCGGCGGACTATGAAGAAACATTTCAGTACTTTACTCGTAAAGGCTCCCGTGTTCTCGCCTTGGCATACAAGTACCTCTCTACAGAATCTGAGCTTGGATCAGGCAGGATCAATGATCTTAAACGTGAGCAGGCTGAGTCTGATCTTCATTTCGCCGGTTTCCTTGTATTACATTGTCCGCTCAAGGATGATGCAAAAAAGGCTGTGCGGATGCTCAACGAGAGCAGTCACCGTGTCGTGATGATAACCGGTGATAATCCACTGACTGCCGTCCACGTCGCAAGAGAGGTTGAGATTGTTGACCGCGATGTTTTGATACTTGACGCCCCTGAGCACGATGAATCTGGTGAAAAGCTTGTTTGGCGAAGTGTGGATGACCAGATCAGCATCCCAGTCGATCCTAGCAAACCTCTAGATAAGGAGATATTGGCCAATAAAGATCTCTGCGTTACTGGCTATGCCTTGACGAAGTATAAGGATCAATCGGCTCTTCCTTCTCTGCTACGACACACGTGGGTATATGCACGAGTATCGCCAAGGCAGAAGGAAGAAATTTTGATGGGGCTCAAAGATATGGGTTATCATACTCTTATGGCTGGCGATGGTACGAATGATGTTGGCGCTCTTAAGCAAGCCCACATTGGAGTTGCACTACTTAATGGGACCCAGGATGATTTGATTAAGATTGCGGAGCATTTCCGGAACACGAAGATGAAGGACTTGTATGAGAAGCAAATTGCGATGATGAAACGATTCAACCAACCTACTCCTCCTGTGCCCGTTCAGATTGCTCATCTCTACCCTCCTGGCCCAACGAATCCTCATTATGAGAAGGCAGTGGAACGCGAGGCTCAGAAGAAAGGGATGACCGCCGCTGTTAACGAATTTACCAATGGCATTGAAACAGTCACAACGCCCGGTGCACAAGCTATTATCGACAGCAAGAAGAAGCCAGATGGCGCAGCGGCTAAAGCTCAAAGTATGGCCGAGAAAATGGCACAGTCGATGATGGAGCAAGAAATGCTCGAAGACAGTGAACCTCCTACGATCAGGCTTGGAGATGCTTCAGTTGCAGCTCCATTCACTAGCAAGCTTAACAATGTTATTGCAATCCCGAACATCATTCGCCAAGGTCGCTGCACCCTTGTTGCCACGATTCAGATGTACAAGATTCTGGCACTCAACTGTCTCATAAGTGCGTACAGCTTGAGTGTGCTCTACCTTGAGGGTATCAAATTTGGCGATGGTCAAGTTACGATCAGTGGAATGCTGATGAGCGTTTGCTTCTTATCTATTTCTCGTGCCAAGGTGAGCACCTGATCCATTTCATTGGATTTAACTCACAATCTATAGTCCGTCGAAGGCCTTTCCAGGGAACGACCTCAACCCAATATCTTCAACTTCTATATCATCGGGTCCATTCTTGGACAATTCGCGATTCACATCGTCACATTAATCTATATTGCCAGATTCTGTGATCGGCTTGCCCCGTTAGTTTGGCCCCTTGTTTCAATTTTGCCTTCACTGACAGTTTACAGACGCGACCCTGATATCGATCTAGAAGGGGAGTTCGAACCGTCTTTGCTTAACAGCGCAGTCTATCTCCTGCAATTGATCCAACAAATCTCTACGTTCGCAATTAATTATCAAGGCCGACCATTCCGTGAGAACCTGTCCGAGTGAGTACTTAACCTTCCTTGCCCTTAGATTTGCTCTAATTACTCGGTAGAAACCGTGGTATGTATCTCGGCATTCTTGCAGTCTCAGCGCTCGCCTTTTCTTGCTCCACAGAATTCATACCCGAAATCAATGAGAAGATGCGACTTGTACCCTTTACTACTGAGTTCAAGATTAAAATGACCGCCATCATGATCATTGATTATGTCGGCTGTTGGGTCATTGAGAATGTATTGAAGATATTATTCAGTGACTACAAGCCGAAGGACATCGCCGTTCGCAGACCAGAACAATACGTGCGAGATGAGGCGAGGCAGGCCCGGGATAGAGAGGAAGAGCACCGAAGGAAGGCTGAAGAGGCAGAGAAGAGGGAGAGAGCTCGAATCGAGCAAATTGAGAAGAGGAAGGCTGAGATCAGAGCTAAGTGGGGTGTCCAGTAGAGAAGGCTTGGATGATAGATTTTCCGGGCATAGATTGTAATTTACTAGATGTTCGTTTTTGTATGACTTTGTATCCTCGGAAGAGCCAGGCCACCGAAGCGCAATCGGGAATAAGAAAGTATCGCGAGCTTGCTTCTGATTGGCCCACAATACGACATCTCTCCGCCCTCAATCTCACAAATATCCAACTTTCCATCCCCCTATTCTAGTCATCATTTAGAATCCAGCTATGCTCCCAATTCCCAATTGAGATGGACTTGTGTTTCACATCTACCCCATCGGCTAGAGCCCCTGAATGGTACGTCGAGTTAGGGATTTCCTAGGACAGGACAGGTTTCGCGAGTGTCGCAAGTTCACATTCACATTCATGCTCTCGTCCTCGATCCAATGCATAACTATTTAAAGATCGCCTGGCTACCACTGGTTCGTCTGTTGATAGGATCACTGCCGTCTATCCGTGCGAGTTTTGACCTTCCAAAATCCTTCTATCGGCACATTGTGGTAACCTTGCACTAGTCAGCCAGGGATGTCAATCCTCCTCAACAACTTACAAAGGTAGATCAGTCCGCCATCAGCTTCTTTCATTCTCACCCTATCATCGTTGAGTCTGGTAAGACGTGTCTCTCTATACTTCTTGCGCTCAGCAAGCTTTCTTCATCTAAGATGGCACGCAAAAGAATCGTCGCGTTGGTGGCCTTGGCACAGCTTGCTTTGGTAGCTGCGGATACTCTACACTGCTACTATCCAGATGGGACAAATGCTGATGCAGGGACTTCGCCATGCAATACAACAGCCGAGGTATCGGCATGCTGCGACCCAAGAGACTCTTGTACGATGAGTGGTCTCTGTCTAGGAGCGTCGGGCTGGATCTATCGCTCATCATGTACGGACCAGACATGGACTTCCTCCGTATGCCCCTCTCAATGCCACATTGGTGAGCCCATTGCCTAAACTCCCTTCACCAACCTCAACACTGAACTCAAACTAAACACTTCCCTCAGACCCAATCCTAAACACCGCCTACTCCTCTTACGCTGCCATCTACCCCTGTGTCGCCGGTCTCTACCCTACACAATTCTGTTGCGGCTCATATTCCAATAAGGACTGCTGCGGCAGCAACTTCACTCTCGGTAACACCGGGCTAGCCTTCAAACCTGGCACCGATGCCGTGCAAGCCCAAATCTCCTCTCTCTCCGCAGCCCTCGCCTCCGCAACCACCGCTTCGTCCCAAGCACCAGTAACCGCAACCGCAACCGCAACAGCAACTGCCACTTCCTCCTCAAACAGCAGCAACCTCGGCACCGCCGTCGGCGCAGGTGTCGGTATCCCACTAGGCATTCTCGCGCTTGGCCTTCTCGGATTCCTTATATGGCGCGAGCGACGCCGCCACCGTGGCATTGCTGCTGGTGGAACGGGGAGTAGTGTCGGCTGGTCGCAGGTGAATACTATGAGCCCTGGAAATACAATGGGTCCTGGGCAACATGGTGGAGGCAATCCAGGGTGGGGAAGCGTAACGGCGCCGATCCGCCAGTATAGTGCACCACAGCAGCCGCCGATGGGGGTTCAATATGCGGGGCAGCCACCTCTGTATCAGGGAGAGCAGGTGTGGAAGGATCCGAATGAGCGGCCTGCGACGGGTGTGGGGGTGCAGGAGCAGCGGCTGGAGATGAGGCATGAACTACATACTAGTTGATAGTGTGGATGCTGTATATGATTTGCCCAGTACGACTACTAGAGTACGAAATATTTATATCACAAAGTTTCATATATTAAATTTCAGGGCTGGCATTTCTTACACTTCAGATTTCGTCTAGAGGGCGGGTTTGGAGCAATGGATTTTAATGAGTAAGGGAGCAATATCTTAGTATTCGATATAAACATGGCGTGGGGCAAATACTCGTCTCCTACGTCCTATCTAGGCCGTAACCCAGCATATTCGATTCCCATACAAGGCCAAGGCCACGATCGAGAGAGCAGATGCTCCCACGATGTCTAGAGCATCTGTTATAAATCAACCCTTAAGCATGTAAGTGATTTCTGCTCGCTTAATTACTTATATAGACACGCAGAGTAGATAGTACTAGAGGTGTTAAGTTAAAATACCCACATACTCAGACATAAGATTTTATATCGCTAATTCCGTTTTAGTCCCTTAACGTGAGTAGCCGCTGTTTTAACCTGAGCATTCCATGAGCATGCCTGAGCCCTCCCTCAGTAAGCCTGAGCCTTCCCTGACCTGGCCTGGGCATGAATTGAGGGGATTGTTCTCGGCCCCTGGGCATATTCTGGCACCCTTTAGACTCGATTATAGTTGCTTCGTAGCTTTTTCAACCAAAATTTTGTCACGTGCTATTTAATTTACTAGTGACGTATTGCATAGCTATTCTATGCCCGATTAGCGCCCAACCGGGCTGCGCACAAGCCACCACCCATCCAAGAAAAAAAAAGCCCTCCGATTACAGCGTAATTAGGGCAGATTGGTTACAGAGGGAGGAGGGATGGCGGGCAGCCTAGCACTAGCACAACTTAATCGATCTCAACAATGTTAGACCTATTTCTCCATCGCTTTTTGAATGTTTAGCATATCTGCTTCTCGAGGATTTTTCTGAATTGCCATGGATCCTTTTAGTGTTTTAGGGGTGACAGCTAGCATCATCGCCTGTATTCAACTCACAGGAACACTTCTCAGACGAGTCAGGCCATCACATCACAGCAAAAAAGATCTCAATCGTATTTTGACAGTCATTTGTGGGTTCCGCGGTGCGTATGATAGCCTCAAGTCGTATCTGGAGTTCAATGAGGAAGATGAAGCGAGGCTCTCCACGCTTCAACATCTTGAGGCTCCGTTGCAAGATTGTAAGCAAGTCTTAGAAGGCTTAGAGGAGAGGCTGAAGGCTGTAAGCTTCGTCGAACAATACATGGTTGGAAGCTTTTGGGACAGGAGATTGAAGGAGTGGTTGCACAGACTTGAAGGTGCTAAGAGGCTCTTTGAGTTGGCGTTGCATGCTGATCAACTGTGAGTCATTATAAGCTCAACTTACCTGACTCGCACTCTGCCCTATGGTTTTATCCTAATAGAGTTATCATGGTACAGAATCGTACTTGGTGCAATTGAGCGGTACGTCCGCAACATCGCCAAAGATGTTCGTGATATGGATATTAAGATCAACGATAATGGCAAACGCTTGTTACAAATCGACGATCGAACCAAAGAGCATCATGAGCAAGCGAAAGAGTGGCATATAGAAATAGATAGCGATATTCGCAAAGTTGACGAGGATTTATCTACACATTATCAGTCTGCGAAGAGGTGGCATCGTGATACAAATGAGAGCATTTATTTTAGAACATAGAAGGGACTGGAGGAGCGAAACAGAACAAAAAAATGAAGGTGAGAAAACTATCTATTTCAATGCCTCTAGCTCCAGCTGCTAACGATGAATTAGAAGGGAAGGCTGTGAAGATCCTTGACTGGCTATCACCCTCAAAAATGCACCAGAAGCAACGAACCGTATTCTCCAGACTCCAGGAGAATACTGGGCAGTGGTTTCTGAAAACCAAAGCTTTCTTGAACTGGTTGCAAACGGATGGCTCCTACTCTACTGTTTGGTGTCCAGGAGATCGTATGTGCATCTACAAGCGCCATTAAATAGCATTGCTGACATAGAGGAAGCTGGAACTCGGAAAACAGTCATGACGTAAGTGATCAATACCATTCAAATCTAGCACCTGACATATTTTCAGGGCGCTTGTCGTGGATCACGTCAAAAACAAATTCCCCGAGGAAGAGGTTGGCATTGCATATGTGTATTGCGACTATAAAGACCAAGAGGAGCAAACAAGTTCTAGTCTCATTGCCTGTCTAGCAAAACGACTTGCAGCGCGGAAGGAGCACTTACCTCAACAATCAGTGAATTTATACGAGAAGCTCACAGAGAAAAGTGAAAAGATACGGTCTAATCTGGAAGAGCTAAAAGTTTTGCTTCTATCCCTTGGCGGAAGCTATAAGAAATTATTTGTGCTTGTTGACGCTCTTGATGAATGTTATATTAGAAGAGAAAGGGAAGCGTTTTTGTCAGCACTGCAAGCTCTGCGAGTTCTGC
>Ga0335075_10009456_pt1 | contig 14868 bp, 10 predicted proteins | sample Lox_Sample_24_FD_206723 | JGI IMG/M metagenome (GOLD analysis project Ga0335075, IMG submission 206723) | Soil microbial communities from Loxahatchee National Wildlife Refuge, Florida, United States - Lox_Sample_2.4 | ecosystem: Environmental > Terrestrial > Soil > Wetlands | place: USA...
GAGTTTGCAGCAGCGGACTACTCCCACTGACGTCTTGGAAGTTGATGGCTTGGATACCGACGACAAGTTCACGACCGTCATCCGTTCCCATGTCCATGGATAACGGAGTGCCAGAGTAGCGGCCAGTATCATAGCCACCGAGGACTAGAGATCCATAAGCGTTGGAATACGTTTGAGAGCGATAGTATGAGCCAGTTTGATATCCCCATGATAAGCTCGGGATGTCGCCGTTTGACTTTAGCAGAGAAAGATAGCTGGGCTGAGGATCATCCAGAGCGGAGGAATTGACTGTGTTGACGGTGAAATTAGTTGGCCTGGGACTGATTCCGAACTGGCCTAGATAGTACGTTGTGTCAATGAACATGGCAACAATGGTACGGTTAAGTGTCGGTTCCGTCGTTGAAGAGTACGAGAGTCCGACGGTATCGAAGCCGTACTCTCCGGCAGGGTCGATACCCAAATCATTACCGATTTCGTTTCCAAGAATATAATAGCCGGTATTATTCCAGATAGTGGTTGTCGAGACCCAAGATGATGATGCATTCAAGTTGAAGAGGTTTCCGCGAAGATCTGGACAATTACTTGGTTCACCCGCCGCACACCCGCCAGTTCCTACAGCCCAGGTCTCTTGACCTGCCATTCCGATAAGTAAACGGACATCTTGAGCAGGTGTTCCGACTCTAAACGTAAAAGTTGACCACGGTCCGTCGTTTCCTTCCCACCTCTCACTTGTGGCCACGGAGATGGGGGCCGGAACCGTCACCGCAAGCGCCCTCAGTGGAGCACACAGCAGATAGAGCCACAACCAAAGCGACGGGAAGAAGTCCATGGGAGCCTTCATTTCCCACTGGCGAACATTGTTGAAAAAGGAAGAATGCCCAGCAAGCGTTATTAGAGTGCAGGTCGATGCCTCACCCTCTCGGCATTTCGCAGCGGCGTGTGGATGGCAATCAGCAAAAAGAAAGCAGAGTTGAAGCTAAGCATCGGCGGCAACGAAGCGAACGGCTGACTTGCTGACAAGATCCTGACAGAGAACCCTCCACTGAGGCTGAAAGACCCAGGCTTTGCTCAGATTACCGAACAAAGCGCCATTCGTTCTTAATGAGGCAGTGTTCGGCTTACCATTCCAGCTCCAATGCCAGGGCCAGCGGATTCGCCGTCGGAGAACCGTCGAAATGGAGCCGTGCCCCAGATGCCGCAGAACTAAGGGAGGGCATTGGCCAGTGCAGATGGCCACCGCAATCCTTCGGGTTCAAACATCCAAAGTGTGGCCACGAGCCATGCCATAGGCTGGAGAGAATGTTGTATGAGAGCATTCTACCCGCGAGCGCACCCGCACCTTCGTGGTTGGCCGTCCGCGACCAGTAGCGTAGAGAAGTGGACGAGCGTGCAGAGCACCCAGGCTGTGCAGTGAGCCACGGTACCTCTACCGAAAGGCCAACCCTCATCCAGTGAGATGTGGAGGTTGCCGTAACTAGGTACGCTGGCATCCCTTTAACGGTCCCTTAACGCCATGTTATCACTACGTCGTGCCCCTGCGGATGGAGGAGAAGCCCTACATTCACCCCAAGTACCCTAACTTGCTAAACACCGGACAAGATTGCGCAGTAAGCACAATTTCTTTCCAACCCTATTGTTTGCCTGTCTATTCGTGCAAGGCCTTGTCGGTTCTTCAGCTTGGCCCAGTCTTTAAGGTGCTGACTCCAGCTGTTCACACGTGCTATAACGTCCCGGGAAAGGACCATATGTAACCTGCTCTCCTGACTCTTTTGCGGAACCTTGTAACGTCGAGAGATGAGCCTCATGCATGGATGTTATTCCCAGGTCTATTTGCGCCAGCCTCGTTGTTTCGGCCGTCGGCCAATGCGCGATCCACTCATACACACGGGCGTGTTGTAATTAATTATCACCCGTGCTCGACCGGAGAGTTTTTGGGGTCCATCTAACTACATTAGCTTTCACTTTCTACTTATTCACTCTTAGGCTTTCATCACCTGAGGGAAGGCAAGCAATATTTCGTTTCAGTCTGTTGGGTAGGCCGCTGCGGAGCTTTCTATCTGAGTGTATTTTAGTTCCTGCAAACCGCGTCATTGGTTCTCCAAATGTCAGTCGTTTCCTAAAGACATCTACTCTGTGTGTCGAAAAAGCTCCATAGCTGTGCAAAGTAACAAAGCAACCCGGGACGAGCTTGGTCGACAATAGACAAGAATGCTTCAGTTTTGTCAAATGGCGAGGTTGCCAAATGCCTTGGTTGTGCTCAGCTTAACATTCTTTTCGAGAGCATTCGCTACTCCAGGTTAGTTGACTATGGTCATAAATCTCGGCGGAAGCTTATTTCAAACAGCGACGTCTTACTCTTACTACAACTCCAGCACTTCGTCAATAACGACAAGCAGTACTGCGTCCACTCCGACTCCAGTATGTACCAGCGGCATGAGCTGTCCGGTTACGTGCGCTTCCGGGACCGCATACCTGATTGAATGCGACTACCAGGCCGACATAGTCATACCTTATTGGTTACCGACTACAATTACCGTCACTGCTGCAACGGTGTATTATAACGGCACTACCGCGTACACCGTTACAAACAATCTCACCTCCTACTACAGCTCCATTGCGTCAGCATTAGTACCCACTGCCCAGCGAGAGGATGCTGGGCCGTGGGCAGGCCAAACAACTGTCGACCTCGTCTTTGGCACGACTGAAGCTCAATACTATACGTACTACGGCACTTCAACGTCGGTGGACCCGACGGCGTACGCAACATTCACTGCGGGGACCGCATACATGTTGGCGAACATAGATGGCCTCTTTGACATCTACTACTACTGTTCTGGTACATCAGCAGGCACAACGTTCAGCGACCAGAACCTAGTGGCAGTGTCGATAACGTTGCCACCAGAGGAGGCCATCATCGTCGCTCTTCCCACCAACGACCCTCTCTGGGGCGACCCGGCGAGCATGTCGGCCTTGTCGAACGAAGTCTTTACGACGGTGCCGGCGCTCAATTCCGCCATAGCCAGCCTCAACCCGGGTTTCCCGTCGTGCAACGGCGCCCTCGACGGCTTCCCCTCCCCAAAAGTAGTCGTCAACGCGCTAACCGCGACGGTTGGCACGCCGGCTTGGAGCTCCACCGCCCAGCCGCAGGGCGCCGGCTCCAATGCGCCTCAGCCCGCGCAGACAGGAAGCGCAGGCACGGGAGGATATGGCACAACCGGGAGCGGAGATCCGCCGGCAAACTCTGGACCGTCTGGCTCTGGGTATGGCTCGGGCTCGGGCTCCGACCCGGTCTCGAGCGCCGGATCCGGTTCGGGCTCGAGCGCTGGATCCGGTTCGGGTGCCAACGCTGGATCCGGGTCGGGCTCGGGCGGCCGCGCGGGCGCCGGCGGCGCCACCTTCGCGGTCGGCGGCAGCACGTACACGGCCAGCGGCGGCGCCGTGTCCATCGGCGGGACGACGCTGTCGCCCGGCTCGGGCGCCGTCACCACCAACGGCGAGGTCGTCAGCGTCGGCAGCGCCGGCGTCGTGGTGTCGCCCGCGTACTCCGGCATCGCCAGCTACGTTGCGAGCGGCTTGGGCGGCATGTCTGGCGGCGGGGCGACCACGTATGCCTTCGGCGGCGGCGGCGGCGACGGCGTCACGGCCACCCAGACGTACTCTGGCGCTGTGATCACCGTCGGCGGGCAGACGTATACGGAGACGGAGGGGGGAGTGCTGGTTATCGGGTCGACGACGCTGTCGGCAGGTGGCAGTGCCGTAACCATCAGCGGTACTGTCGTGAGTGTGGGAACCAGCGGCGTCGTTGTCGGCTCCAAAACGGCGAGTTACTCGGCCGTCTATACTGGGCCCGTATATACCGGTGGTTCTAATGTCTTTGGTCATGATGGTACGTTGACGGTCTTGAGTTGGCTCTGTGGTCTTGCCATTGGAGCCGTGATGTTGATATGAACGGTTTCATGAGGCTGTAATATATTAGACGACCGAAAAGACGTTCTAGAATATGGTCTTGGGCAGATATACCTTTCCTGTACGGACACAGTAGGTATATTTTTGGGTCACTAGGTTGGACGACTCGACAGAACTGGTAGCGTTCGAGCATGAAGAATATCAAGCATTAATTGGTCAAAGTCGTCTTCGTTTCCTTTCTTAGATACAGTCGGCCGTGTGAGTACAACGGGCCAATCAGGCTGTAGCAGGTTACGGAATTGGGAATCACTGCCAGTTCGTATCCGGATCCTGGACTTTCAACCACCAACAGCAACTCCTTCAGCGAAGCAGGTCGATTACACAGCAAAGTCTGTCACTCGGCAAGGTTAATTAATGTCCGGTGAACTATGTGCCTTACGTGTGAAGCCAATCAAAGGCATGAAAATAATTGGAGCCATTTCCAGCAAGGTACATCTGAAGTTCAGTCTTGGGGATAAGTCCTATTAATAACTCGTTGTCGTTAGGCATTTCCTCTTCTATACGATCCAGTCCCAACTATGCTCCGCAAGCCAAAGTAAATGCATAATCAAGAAAATCACCGCAGCCCACCTCAGCGTTACTGTATCGGTGAATTTGCTGCGTTATCAATCGGTGTCCAGAAATTGTTGTTCCCGCCGGAATCACCCCCAAAATTGCCTCCAGAATCACCTCCGAAGCTGAATTTACCTCCTCCGCTGTTGCTATTTGAAGATCCCCCATTGGTGACGTTCATAACATTGTTGACCAGCTTAAGCCCTTCATTCACGTTTCGTAACCAGGTCGACGTAGTCTGCGCTTTGGAATGGTGATTGTTGGACGAGATTGGATGAGTTGCCGGTTGGTGATGGTGGTGTTGTTGTTGCTGTTGCCGTTGCTGCTGCTGTTGTTGCAATTTCTGCTGAGAGATCTTGTAGTCGGAGTCAAAGACCTTGTATTGCTCAAGGCAGTGGTTGGGAACAGCAGCCCAGGTGTGGCCGCTGGCGAAGCACGTTACGTGGACATCTGGGTTATAAGGGGAGAGAATGGGCCACTGTAGAAGATCAAAGTAAGTCCACGCTTGAGCTCTGAACAAGACGTTGGAGAGTGGCCACGTACAATGCCCTGCAGGCTCTTCGACTGCGATAGAAAATTGTGAAGATCCGGCATTCGCCCATTGAAATTCCAACATCCTCCACCGCCGCGAGTGACCATGCAATACGCTCCATTGGGTCCAAATGACACGCAATCTGGTAGGTCAGACGTAGAACGCCAATTGCCTTGAGGAGTCATCCGCTGCTGGACTGCTGCCTCGAACGACTGTGGGAGGTTATCGCGGATGGTACCATCCTTATCGAATGCAAAGTACGCTCCGCCGGCGCTGAAAGAAATGTTCAATGTCAGAAGGTCGCGAACAACGCCCTTACCGGGAACCGGAATCAGCCATTTGCGGAGATCTTCTGGCAGGCCAGAATGAGCTATAAAGGAAAGATAAGCACATTCAACAGTCAATACAGTGAGTAACATCCATACTGAGCATGGTCTTCCCGTGGGCATCTTTGTAGATAATAGCGTAGGTTCCATCTGGCCCTAGCGCTAACTCGTGGACATCTTGAATCTTGGGCTCCTGCGTGAAGAGCTTGGTGACTGCCGGTGGAAGATTGTGATGTGACCACTTCGTCGCGGAGTTGAACAAGTAGCTGTCGTTAGGCCCGAAACAGACGCATGCGGTCATTATTATTAATGATTAGACAATATCCAGGAAGATCGAACAGTGATCTTAGAGGTTACATTAACTAAAGGATGAGGGGTAGAAGACGTCTCAACTGCCAGTCTATTTCCTTATAATTAAGTCATTGGACTTTTTAGCGCCGATCGATTTCCAGACCGGCTGTTCACACGCTTCAGCCGCATTTGCCCGTGCTCGAATATTGCCACGAGCATAAGGGGGTTCAGCCTTGTCTGGAACTGATACCCCAAGGTGCATGTGCTCGTGTAGATCTGAAAAAGAAAAGGCATCCAGACTCCACCGGACGTTTTCTCGCATGATCGTTTCTCTTCAGAGGCACGTTTGATGAATTGGGCGGCGTATCGCAGAGTAGTGGTGTGCTGAAAACGCCACGCCAACCCAAAAAAAGGAGAGTCGCTAACACCAGCCAGACACGCGCTAAAATTGCTGTGTAGGGTTTCGCTGTCATATGCTAAATGGTCAAGAAGGCCAAGTCTACTCCGTACTCCGTACTATATCGCTACTAGACACCTTCCCCCTCCCTTCTAGGCGGATACCTAGGTAGCCGACCACCCCCATTATATTCAAAGGAGCTAAGCTATTGATTCTAGCACTACCCGACTGTTATAGTAGCCCTAGGCTCCCGCGCAGCAACGCCGAGCTGACTGCAGAACTGACAAGACGCTTCTTCTACATCCATTAAAGTCGTTCTATGTTTTAGGACAATTAAACTTAATAAGTAAAGGCTTTCAGTCCTGCGTGCCAAGATGCGATGAATGCCTCACAGCTTGGAAAAGTCTACCATATAGAATTGGCGTGGTGCTTCTCACGTACCGCCGTTAGTCGGCAAGCTCAGCAAACAACTTCGTCTTACGAAATCCACATAACAATACTCCACATCCAATGAACATATCTATTCGTAAGCCTTTAAACTACCTTCTTACTCTCATCTTGCTCTTCTTTCTTCTTCAGCTCCTCCGCCATTTTAGCCTTGTTTCTATCCGCAAGTTCGTTATCCTTGTAGATGGTCTGCTTTGCTCCATCCCAAGTCTTCCTCTTGCCCATATCATACAGCCTCCAAATCGATGGCGAAAACAAGCCGGACTTCACTTTCCGGTAAAATGCTCTGTCTCTCCACCAGAAAGCCCAAGCTCGCCAGCTGAACCAGCTGAAATGCTCATAGATTCCCGCTCCCGCTGCCCAGTTCAGCCATCGCACCGAGTCTGCAAACGGTACGAACGCAACATAAAAGGCTGATTCTTGCTTTTGCATGGCCTTTCTATCGGCTCGCCATTGAAGCTGTCGACGGTGCCAGGCCTTCATTTCTTCATAGGGAGGTAGCGGTGACCTTCCGCGCCAGACTTGCGCAATTGCCATCGTGATCAGCTCATGCTGAACGAAGCCAGGAAAAGGTATGGCGCTATACCCAACAAAGGCGAGAGAATTACGAACATCAGGATCCAAATGCAGAGGGAAGATGTTGCGGTAGAGGTATGGAGGTGCGCCGGCATGATCGTAGGGATTGTACTCTGCTGAGAGGAAAGGTGCAACCATGTCGTATCCGGTACAGTATATTATACTGTCAATGTCGTTCAACAAGCGACCATCTGTGAGCTCTATCGACTTAGGCCCTATCACACGTTGGATGGTGTCAACAGGCTCAGCCCACCCTGATATCATAAGGTCGTAGATTTTGTCCACTATGAGTGGAGAAGTAGTTGCGAAGTTCGGAGCAGGGTCGAACTTCCAGGACTTAGGCTGGTTTGGGAATGCTTTCTTAGACATAGAACCCAATACTCTCTGTACCAGCCACAGGAAGAAGCTCGGGAACCAGGTCTCCATAAAGGTTTGGAAAAATAGGAATGATAGTGTAGGGTCCTGGTCGAACGTCGCTCCATCCGGCATATAGCGCGATAACTACAAAGAGTTTAAATTAACGCTGCATGAACTGAAAGCGTTGGGAAAGTCTTACCAAAAGCACGCCACTCTTGTGGGCAAGATATAGCCTATTGGCGTGGCCGTGGAGAACTTTGGCAACGTCCTGAGTGGTCGCGTGCAAGCCTACGATGAGTACGTTCTGCCCGTCATACATGGAGGGTGTTTGGAAGTCTATCGCATGTATCTTTCGGCCTTCAAACAGCTCCATACCAGCGAATTTTGGCACTTTTGGCTGCACGAAGCTTCCGGTGGCTACTACAACTCTATCAAACTTTTCAAGCTTTGCTGGCGCCTCTTTCGATGATACTTCAAGCACCCACTTCATCTCTTCTCGCGTTACATTCGTAATTCTGCTGTTCAGTCGAATGTGTGACCGTAGGTCGAAGTGATCACAGTAACCATTCAGGTATTTATCCATTTGTTGCCAGGTTGGAAAGGCGTCGACATCATCATCAAATGGGTAATCCGAAAACGCACTTCGATACCTGCTACTGTTGAAGACGGTTTTCTCCGTGACTGACAGAGCAGAGTCTGTAGAGTAGTGCCATATGCCGCCAACGAAACTTCGCGCCTCAAATCCTGTGACATCGAATCCCTCTTCTTTGAGATTCTTCATAGCCGAAAGACCAAGTGGTCCGGCTCCTATGACTGCTACTCGGTCCATCCCGGATGGTAGCTCAACCACAGTGCAACAAGATAAGGACTACACTACGCGTAAATGGGCATTATAATGTGGAGACGCAAAGGAACGTTGGAGCGCGTAAAGGCCGAGGCTAGAGGACAGAGAATTAAGATGAGGATTGTGTAGAAAACAATCAACAATCAAACGAATTTAGAACTTAGATGAAAGCATCGGTTCCAGGAACGAAGTATTTTATGCTGTGGAATAACGCCCTTGTGTCACTCACGAGGGTGAATTGGGGTCCGCGCTTTTGCCGCATATTCGTCTGCACGGTCCTAAATTAATAAATTTTGCATATACAACATCTGATTGACGCGTCAAGCGGCTTGCTCCGCTTAAGACTTTTCGGTTTCCTTGCCAAAGGTTGCACCAGGCCCACCATCGCGATGCTGCTCCTTCTCCGTACATCCTCAAACATGATTCGCTGACCGAAGCGAGTACGAGTAGATTGGTAAGGTCCCGTACGCTCCGGAACTTGGGGTCCAAAACGCTTTGCAAGAAAGCTATCAACGACTCCCTACGACTAAAGGATGAAGGGGCCGCGCTTACGGAGATTACTATCTCTAGCTTTCTGATCAATAACGTAAGGTACTTCGTAGTTAACGCCGATTTCCTCTAAAGCCGGTGCAATATCGTAGTGTCGGAACGCTGGAACTCATTGTCAGCCGCTATGAGGGGTAATCTACACGTAGGTCAGGCCTATATGGCAGCTCAAGCAGCCAAAGAATCCTTCGTAAGGAGGATTGCATGGTTGGAGAGAGTGGAGTCAATGAGAGAGTGTGAAGAACAAGGGTTAATGTCAGCGACGTTATCGTACTCCGTACAAATAAGGTTCTGAGGCTCAAAGGCAGCAATATGAGAAACACTTTGAGATGACGACTCGTCTGGCTGATTTGTCACATTTCAACCCTCTTCAGCTCTTTGAGCTACTCCTCACGATCGAGATATAACCAACCAAAGTGGGATCAATTCAGTGGAACCCATACCAGACGAAACGGCTGCAGAGATGTCCCCACCCAATATCCCTTTCGCTTACGGCGCTCTATTCCTATACGTCGAACCCATCCTCGCACTCTTCGGAACCTTTCTCAGTCACTTTAACCCAAAACTGTTCTTAAACACCATGTCGCCTTCTGCAGTCTACGCTCCATCCAACCAGGTAGTGTATGACCAAGTGGCGGCGACGTACGCCTTGTTCGCTTTCAACGAACTCGTCGTTCTGCGTGTCACCAACGATATCAGAGTATGGAAAGCGATCCTGACTGGCATTCTGATTTGTGATGCAATACACTTATATGCCAGCTATCTTGCCCTTGGACCCGCAGCTTTCTGGGACCCGAGACTATGGAGGTGGGAAGATGCAATCAATTTGGGTACTCTGTGGGGACAAGGGGTTTTTCGAGTTGCATTCTTGTTAGACGTGGGACTGGGCAAGAACGTGGAGAAGAAAACGCAGTAAGGCCTGGAGTAGACATTGAAAATCACTTGGAGACCAACTGTTCTTTTCTACGCATGAAGCGATGCTTTGGGGGAACGTGTGGTAATACCTAGTTGCATTCCACACAACTTTGGGGGGAGGAGTAGGCCTGTCCGACGGCCTATGTGAGTTGCAGCTGGATAGTTAGCATTCACTCTGCTCCGAAGGCCAACCGATGGTATGCGACTCGCCGAATGTGGTGTCAAAATGGGGATGGTGCGTCCTTGACGTGGCTTGTGGTACGCAAAACACTCCTGATGAATGCCCTTGAGCCGTGGGAAGCAGCCGCCATTCGTAATTGATTCACACGATGAAGGCTCTAGTTAAATCCAATGCATAGGAAACTGCTAGAATTTGACAGGCGAAAAATCCAAAAATAGCATGAAGGAAATTTTGGAACATAATATCACGCAGATATGACTCGCTAGGAACCAACTGCCCTCAGGCTAATATTGTAAGCTAAGTTTTGGCTTCCCAGGCCAATATCGTGTCTTAGCTCGTCGTATCACGTCACATTTAAACTACGGCGGCTTTATTTTTCCGACCTCTTACTTCAAGGCTTTCCGACGTGTGCAGGTTGCTGTGATATCGTATATCACGAAATAGAGCAAGAGCGTCTTCATACTGCGGTGGCTAGAGGCTGGCAGACTCAGAACCTGATCACAGCTGAGCTTGTCATCCAAGACCAATCTCATTCGTGTAAAGAGAAATAACATTAACAATAACGTAGACGCTTCCAAACCATGTCCACCACTCACCTGAGAGCTATTGCATCCAGTTCACTGGCCACTTTTCTCGAAGTCGACAATGTCTCAAGTCCTTTAACGAATCTATCAGCAAATATCGACGATGATAGACTAATCAGGAGCTCACCGTGTACATGCAATCAGTTCACATTCGTGAGAAAGATGTCGAAAACAATTGCTGCAACGCCAATGCTAATCTTGCCGACATCAAACAACACGTTTGTTGCACTCTTTCAGCCCGCGTATTCCCCATCTCCACGGCCGCATCTGGGATTGCAGCTCTCCCTTTACGTCCCGCTCATTCTGGCTCCCTTCTTAACTTTGAATAGCTTTATACCCTTTCTGTTGTCCTCTTCCTTATCCTCGCTATCCAGGCCGTGCTTGGCTATGCTTTCAGGCGTTGGGTAGTTTTAAAGTTCGCAGGCATCTTGGAGGTTCGGGCATGAAGGTTCGTTACTGCAAGGAGAATGCAATAGGCTAACCCTGAGTTACCGACTTGAGTTTGCAGGGGAATTGGCGAGGAGGAAGCTTAGAGGAGCGGCTCCAACTCTCTTGTACGAAATTTACGGACGTCATGGACGTGGAACTGTCGTGAGCACAGCGAGGCTAACTTTAATTCAAGAATACTCTCACCATTGGTGTGCTTCCGGTCCTTTCGTACAGCTGCTCCAACATATGAGCGACAACTGAATGCGAGAAAATTTGCTGTGACATCATCTGGTTGGTAATCATCGACTCAAGTACGAAGGCTATCCACAAGTGTGCCAGCCAATACCTGGGCTTCACATTTAAATCAATTGGAACTTGACAGTTCCACCGTCGTGACAGATCGGTAAAAAAAAATTGTTATGCAATTCAACTTGCGAACCGAAAGGCTTAACGTTCCTACAGATTGTCAAAGTCGGTTAGCTTGCCTGCTGCTCTGACCCGGCTCCGGGACGTCGTCAGGTGGTCGGCGCTAAAGAGTCGGTGCAGCGGTTTACGGTCAAGTTTTCAATCAATAACTTTGAAAGTTGTGTCTTACCTCACTGCCTAGACTTCGGCCATCTCCTTTCTACTCACCATGCTCTCACGTTGTCGAACTTCTTTTCTCTTTCTCTACATCCCTCCTCCACTTAGCACCCCAATTCGCTGTCCCAGCCTTGCGACGTTGATCCACGCTCCCTTTCGCTCTTGAGTGTTATCTAAGGTACGATTTTGGATGCTCCATAAGGTTCCTGCTAGGACAATTCGACCAAATTTGGTGGGTATCGGCACGTAGACGATCAGAAGAGGAAGAGGCACAGGACCGCGGCTGCAAGCATGAATAGAGACGAAAGATTGGTGATTTATAGTCCCCAACCTTCTGACTTCGACAGGCAGCGGTCCAGCCTCGCGGCCTCCGCGCAGCTCGGTAAGCTCCTTTCTTCTAGTCTGTTCAAACATTCTTCCATTGGTATTCCGGCACCTGCTTGGCTTTACTAGGTTGTTTCACCGCTGTCGTCTTACTTGACTGACTCGACTTGCAATAGAAAGCCTTTCGGACCTCTCATTGTTCGGCATTTCGGGTTGGGGTACTTTGGATGGTATCTACCTCTCGGGTTCTCACATCCTGAAGGTCAACGAAAGTACCCTCACTCGAGATGGCTTCCAAAGCGAAGTCAAAGATCCCAACCCACACACACCAGAACTATTGCGATTGGCATTATTCCGTGAAGTACCATCCAGTGGCAAGGAGATACAAAGGCTAGTCGCTGCAGCCATTGAACGGACCGTCCATGCGTCAAGTGCTTTTGCTGTGGAAACCTTGGATTCTGGATCGGCTACTCCTAGCTTAACCGCGGATTTTGTCAATGCATCCTCGAATACCTGGAGCCTCCCGGAAGGTTGGAGCAATTCGGAACTGCGGGATTCTGATACCTCAGTGGTTGATGACAACATATGCGAGACGCACCCAGAAGTTGATAACGACATCTACGAGATTCAAAGAGCCCCAAGTCACGATTATCCCCCTAAGCCTTCCGTGCTTCTGAAGAACCATTGCTGCGACAAATGCTTAAAGACATATTCGTCGGCTCGCGCTCTAAAATGGCACCAAAAGTTGCATACCAAGTCTATCATTTGCGATATGTGCGGATATAGATGCACATGGAAGAAGGACCTTCGGCGACACATGCGGACGCACAAGACGCTAGATCAGAAAACCTACTACGAATGCCCCCGGCCGTCCTGCTTTTCAAAATCAAGTCGAAGAGACAATTTACTTCGGCATCTCAGAGCGAAGCACGACTTAACCTCATCCCAATGCATCCCAAAGGAGGTTAAGATCGCTAAACCTACATCTGGACCTCGCAGTGCCACATCGCAGTCCACGGCCCGAGCCGTTCCTGGACAGGCAAACTATGCACACGGAACAAACGAAATCACCGCAGCTGGATCGGCGCAACAACATAAAGGTCAATCCAACCCTGGAGCAGGCCCGTCTTCTGTTCAGTCAAATTCTAGTAAATCCAATGCCTCCAAAGACAAAGGCAAAAGGCCACGGGACTCTGGGAAAGGCGAAGATGGTAACCGGGAAGGCGATGGCTCCAGCTCACCTCCCAGCTCCCCATCTAAACGAGGCAAGAGTGAGGGCAGGCTCATCTGTCCATTTTACTACAAGGATCCAATAAAATATGGGAAGAACACATCGTGCCTGAAGCGTGGATTTGGGGAAATATCGCATCTTCGTAAACACCTGCAAGAAGTCCACGGCCAGGACTGTTCAAAAGATTGTTGCAACATTGGACAAGATGCTCCTAAATACGATGATTCACGAGTTGCTAAATGGCGCGCCGAATGTAAAAAGCATTGCCACGAAGACAGCGAATGCAACCACAATCCGTTCAATGACGGCACAGAGAATCCCACTCCCACAACCGACCCCTCGCCCCGGCGGCGTACCTCACGGTCGAAAGCAAGACAAGTGGCCGAATCGTCGCAGACTCCCCGCCTGGATTATCTCCTGCTGCAAGAAATGGAAATGCTCAAATCTGAAGCGCGCGAAAAGGACGCGAAAATTGAAAAGCTCGAATCTGAAGCACAGGAAAAGGACGAGACCATCCAAACACTGACGCAGAGAGCTTTACAAGCCGAGTTTCAACTGAGCAAGTTTCAACTGAGCCGGTTCCAGGTCGCTTCTCTTAACGACGGCTACCCCCAACCGACTTGGGATTCTAGGCAGGTTCTCTGGAACTCATCGCCCACGGACCTCCAATTAAGCGCGCTCATCAGGAATGCCGCCATGAAAGGGGATGGCACTGGGAGAGTCGTGCACGCATCTGATAGAAGAGCAATGGATAATCCGGTGCCTTGTCGCCAGCTCACCCAAGAGGTTCCAAGGATGCAATTCTATACCGAGAGTTCAGGCCCGAGCGCAGCGTTGACTACGGTCGATCCACGAATTCTTTGGAAGATAACTCCGCCAGATTCCCTGCCGGACTTGGCGGACGTGACCACTCTTGTAACATCGAATGAACCTCCAAACTATAAACCAGACAATGAGGAATCCCTCGAAACATCCAATGATACGGATCTGGTCTGGATGAATTCAACCAGTGGTGGCGAGGATAAGGGGGAATCTTTTGCAGCTGACTCCGCCAGGTTCCCCGCTGGACTTGGTGGATACGACTACTCTCGCACCACCTATTGAGCCTCCAAACCATCAACCAGACAATGAAAAATTCCTCGGGACGCCCAATGATATCGATGTGGTCTGGAGTTTCGCCAAGGACAGCGGGGATAAGGCAGAAAGTGTAGAAGTGAACATGGACGAGGAATGACCAGCGGACTGATGATCCTCAGTTTTCCTTTTCTAGAACTTCATTGGAGGTACGGTATAAGGGATTAGGTATTTGTGTTGTCTCGAATGGATAGGAAATGATACTTTCGATGTATGAAATGCTTCATGAGTTTATGCCTCTCGTTAAGTCAGCGCTCATCATTTAGAGTAGTTTATATTTCCATATACCAGTTGATTCATAGTGCGAAAATTGACCTGGTTTCAGACGTTGCAATTTGGGAAGCCCATAAGTTTCCTTCAGTGTTTTCTTCTGAATTGAGAATAACGGTAGAGGTAATGGCATCCGTCTAAGAGCTTTCCGAGAGCTGCTCACGCACCTCTGTGCTTATAATTAATTACTCCTTTACTGGGGTCGATAAAGCTTCGTCGGTTAGTTGGGTTCAGCCTTGCGTCCCCTTCAAATGCGCCCCGCCTCCCGCCCGGACAGCTCTCCGTCGTCATCTTGCAGACCCCGCAAAATTTACCCCAGCTAGATTAAACAGAATTCTCCAATTGACATTTGCGAAGCCGATTGAAGTCCGCTGAAATACTGTG
>Ga0335075_10009457_pt1 | contig 14867 bp, 12 predicted proteins | sample Lox_Sample_24_FD_206723 | JGI IMG/M metagenome (GOLD analysis project Ga0335075, IMG submission 206723) | Soil microbial communities from Loxahatchee National Wildlife Refuge, Florida, United States - Lox_Sample_2.4 | ecosystem: Environmental > Terrestrial > Soil > Wetlands | place: USA...
AGAAGCTATGGCCTATAGCGAAACCCGGCCCAAGGTTGAGGGTGTCAGCAACTATCTCGGCGTTGAGCTCTCCGACGACAGAGCGCAGTGAGACCTGAAGACTTTCGCCAACGCCGAGCGCTTGAAGATGCTCTCGGAATTTTTCCGATTCGAGTTTTGGCACTAAGTTCACGAATGCGAACCTGCGACGCAATGCATAGTCAACGACCGCGAGAGATCGGTCCGCCGTGTTCATCAGGCCCATAATGTAAACGTTCGCTGGTACGTGAAATGGAGCCTTTCCCGAAGCAAGCGGCATTGCCCATTTCAAGTCTCGCTTATCAGCCTCAATCAAAAGCATCAGCTCACCGAGGATCTTGCTCAGATTGCCTCGGTTAATTTCGTCGATGACAAATACGTAGCGGTTCGCTGGGTCGGCCTCAGCGCGCCTGCAGAATTCGACAAACTTACCGGCCTTGAGCTCAAAGCCACTCTCAGTTGGACGAAACCCTTCGACAAAGTCTTCATAAGAGTAGGACTGATGAAATTGCACAAAGCCAACCCTGTCGCGCTCTTCAGCGCTCATCAGGGCGAATGCGAGCTTGTGTGCGGCAAAAGATTTACCGACGCCTGGTGGCCCTTGCAGAATGATGTTTTTCTTTGCTTCCCAAAGCGTGAGGATCTCCTCCGCTTCTTCTCGGGTCAGAAACAGCTCCTGTAACGCGTCATCGAGGGTGTAAGCACGATCGGAACGCTCCTGGCGTTCGGCCGGGATGCCGTCGTCAACGAACGGGAGACCACGACCTGCCAACTCTACATATGCGCGATTTAGTATTGATAGCAGCGTCGGTGTTGCTTCGGTCAGATACGCACCTTGATTGAGCTCCAGCCGACTATTGTAAAAGAGTCCCTTGGCTCCACTTTCAGCCAATTCTCTCAGCTCGGCCGCGAATGGCTCTGTCTTTAGGAACGCATCACGGGCTAGCGGCGGACTCAGTTGCTCATGATCGCTAAGCTCGACGCGAAACGCTGGTTGGCTTGCCCAATCGCTTCCATCTAATCCGATGAAACTTGCGTCAGCGGCCGCAGCGGCTAGCGATACGCTACTTATCGCGTTGTTATCGGTAAGGTGGAAAACAACGTCTCCATCCCGAACATCAAGCATAGCCGCGTATATATTCTTACCGTCCTTCGATCGCTGAGGCGACCAAAGAGAGCGGCCTAGCGCGTTGTCCCCGCTCATTCTGTCTGCGCGGCCGCTAACGATTGTTTTCTCGATCCAGAAACGGCGTGGGCGATCCTCCGTAACTCTCGGACTTTCGTCTCCTTGGATCTCAAATCCCAGCTTCGCAAGATGTTTGCGTGCGTCGCTACCGCTGCACTCTTCGTTGTCTAAGGGCGCGCCATTCGGCATATATTGATGTGCAACGCCAAAGATCGCCTTTGATGGGTAGCGCTTTCCGTCGCGTACAACCCAATAGCTGAAGGACGAGCCGAAGTTGTATGCTTCGAGAAACGCCTCCAGACCGAGCTTATCGAACTCGTCCATTGTTCTGTTCACGGCCTGGCTGTCAGGCCGTTGACCGCCGCCGCTACGACGCGAGGCGCCATCGCGAAAATTCCGATAGTAATTGATGGCGGTGCGATAGTTGCTAAGGTTTCGATACAGATGCGACGTCAGATTTAACTTCGAAGGATTCGGCCGGTTGTTGGCGCGGTCATCAGCCGAATAGGCAAGGCTAAGCATGACGCTCTCCAGTCGGTCGGCGTCGAAGTGTTCATCTAGGTTGCCATACGCTGCCGCGAGATTCCGACACTCGGATAGTTTTGTACTAACCGTGTTCGGCCTGTAGTTCGTTGTGAGCCATTCTTTGAAGTTGGCTTCGTTCATCTCTATCCCGCGTGATTGAGCAGAGTTTGGCAACCCCAAGCTTTGCAGTCAAACGATCCGAACTGCGACAGCAGACAAAGGTTTGCGCCCACCTGAAGACGAGTGTCCTCTACCGAAATGGACCGGCCATCAAGAGCGGATTGCCTCTTAGAGGGCGCATGCGTCAACGGAAGCGCGGCTTCCAGCTTTCAATCAGCGCCTCGTCATCGTCCTCTTCGTCGCAGTCATCTTCTTCCCGTCCAATTCTACCGGACGACAAGACGGTCAGCACCTTGCCGTAGCTACCAAGGCCAATCGATTCCTCGGAGATGCTCCCGCCAGTCGTACCGCCGAGCCAGTCGCGCACGTCGATCTCATCCGAAACGCGGGCACCAGCGCGCACATCGCTTGGCCGAGATGCCAGATCGGCAGTAGCGGTGCCGGCTGGCAGTTTCGTGCCCTTGCGCAGCCAGGCCAGCTTGGGCAGCGTCTTCATGGCGTCCGACATGAAGCAATAGTCGATCGTATCGCCGGTGCTGACGATCACAGCGGCGGCCTTGCGCGTCAGTTCGGCGTAACGGATTGCTGTGGCCGTGCGCGACGTGATGCACTGGTCCGCAAGCGCCTCGATCGCGTTAAGGCCGTGTTCGAGGTCGTTCATCACCGCGCGGAAGGGCGTCTCCGGCATCAGAAGTCCGGCCGCGAAATGATCGGCTTCCAGCTCATAGGGATCGGCCGTCACGAAGCCTGCGTGCGAGGCGTGAACGCCGTCTCTCAGGACTTGGTCGATGTGGCCTTCAAGGAAATAATGCCCCAGCTCGTGGCTGACACTGAACCTCTGGAATCCCAGACTCTGGATATGCGTTGCGTAGAGAATCCCGAAGCTGTTTCCGTGCCGCAGCAGCATTCCGGACACGCCCGGTTCAGCGTCAAGCTTGGGCTGGACGAGAATGTCCCTGCTCTCAGCGATGGCGAGCGGGTCGACGGGCAGCGTCGTGATGCCCTCCTTGCGGAGGAAAGCCTCCGCAGTGCGCCGTGCCATCATAAGCTTGAACGGACGACCCACTAGCCCTTGTCCTTCTTAGCGTTACGGTCGGCCAGCATCTTTAGAAAGTCCTTGGCGATCTCCCGGTCGTTGCCGCTGAGGCGGCCGATATCGCGATAGAGAGGGTCGCCGGCCTGTGCGAGCTCGGGGCTGTCGACTCGGCCCAGGAGAAAGTCGGTCGTAATCTCCAGGGCGACTGCGAGTCTCCGCAGTGATTCGAACGACGGTTTGCGGGTGCCCGTCTCAAAATGGGCGATCGTCGTGGCCGGCATATCGGCCTTCGCCGCCAGCTCCTCTTGGCTGTAACCCCGTAGTTTCCGGGCTTCTCGCAGCCTATCGCTGAAAATCTGCGACGGGGTAGTCTCGTCAGTCATGTCTTCTCCGACAGGTAAAACTTGACGGGTTTTCGGCTCACCTGGTATATTCATCGACAAGTGAACCATGTCGAACCCGACAAGCGCAAGAACTTTGATGGCAGCCCCGCTGCCAGAAGGACGATACCAGTGATGAAGCACCAGCCGTTGATGGACATCGAAGAGCGGCCCAAGGGCATCCAGAAGATTAGGCGCCTGCCGGACGCGACGCTGGGCGCTCTGTGGGACTCTATCATCATGGACGAGGACGAGAAGGCGCGCCTGCTGTCACAGGCGGTGCTGAACTTCACCGTCCGGCCGCAGGTCTCGCGCAGCGTCATTCCGCTGCATGGCGTCATCCTGCTGGTCGGCCCGCCCGGCACCGGCAAGACCTCGCTCGCCCGCGGGCTGGCGCATCGCGTGGCCGAGTCGTTCAGCGGCGGGCGCTTCCGCCTTCTTGAAGTCGAACCCCATTCCCTGGCAAGCGCGGCGCACGGCAAGACGCAGCGCGCTGTCACCGATCTGTTCTCCCAGTCTATCGCAGAGGAGGCAGCAGGCGGTCCGACGATCGTGCTGCTGGACGAGGTCGAGACGCTCGCGGCCGACCGTTCCAAGCTGAGCCTTGAGGCCAACCCGGTCGATGTTCACCGCGCGACCGACGCCGTTCTCGTCCAGCTCGACGCCCTCGCCGAAGAGCACACCAACCTGCTGTTCGTAGCGACCAGCAACTTCCCCAAGGCGGTCGACAGCGCGTTCCTGTCGCGCTGCGACATGATCATGCCGGTGCCGCTCCCCGACAAGGCGGCGTGCGCGCGCATCCTTGCGGACTGCCTTACGGGGTTGGGGCGGACCTATCCCGCTCTCGCCAAGCTCGCCGCGTCGCCGAAATTCGCGGCCTGCGCAGAGGCCTGCGTCGGGCTCGACGGGCGCGCAATCCGCAAGATGGTGGCGAACGCGCTGGCCACCAGCCCCAAGACCGCGATGAACCCGGCTCTCGTCACGATCGACGATCTGCTGGCCGCCGCCCACGCTGCCCGGAAGTCCCGCACCGCTACGGAGGGCCGCTCATGAGCACCGTCGCCAGCCGCACTTTTCGCAGCATCCCGCATCGCAACGCCCACGACACGTGGACGGCGATCGTCGCGCTGCTGACGCAGGGCCGCACCGGCACGGCCTACAACGAGCTGATGGCCGTGGCGGGCGTCGCGTCGAGCACCATCACCGACCAGACGCCCCGCGATGCGGCCATCATCGTCACCTGCGACGGGCCGCGGACACGCATCTACTGCCTTTACGACGACGACGCCATCGACGGCGGCGATGCCAACGAAGACAAGCTCGGCTTCGATCCACTTAGCGGCGACTGGGCCGTCTCGCTCCCCTGCGCGGCGGAAGAACTCGACTGGGTGAGCGGCGCACTCAAGAAGCATAGCACACGAATCACGGCGCGCGACAGCACCGAAACGACCGTCGCCAAAGAAGAAGCCGGCGCCGCGGTTGCGGCGTCCGGCCTTATCCTCAACACTAAGGGGTTCCTCGGCTCATGACCAGCGTCAGCGTCAATACCTATACCCACTCGGTCGTCTATGTCGCCGACAACATCCTCAAGAGCATGAAGGATATCATCCGGCTGAGCGGGCTCGACCCGACCGCCCTCGTCGAGGACTGGCAGACCAACATGAGGGGCGTACAGAGCTGGCTCGCCTCCGGCGATCTCGAGGCGGTCGTGCTCGAGATTTACGATCCCCGCACCGATGACCTGGTCGGCCGCTGGGACATCGATGTCGTCTATACGACCGGTTATGGTGACGATGGCGGGTTCTGGACCGATACCGACCAGATTCGTTACGCCGTGAAAAAGGCCGGCCTGCTGCCGAGTCAGGCGCGCTACCGTCTCCTGCTGCATACCAAGCCCGGCCGCCCCGATGTCACGGGATGGAGCCCGGCATCCTACCGTTCAACCGTCGGCTTCGTGCGGCACAGCCTGGGCTCGACCATCGAGCACAACGGCCTGGGTGCGAGTACGGCTTATTGGAGGAAGAACTGATGCTCACGCTCGACGAAGCCTTCCGCAAGTTCAAGAGCCGGCTGGAGCTGAACGACAAGGAACAGAAGAACGCATCCGCCCGCCAGCAGGAGGTGCGCGACTATCTCGACACCAAGTTCTCGATTGCGAACAGCTTCCTGACCGGAAGCTACGCCCGCTACACCAAGACAAAGCCGCTCAAGGACATCGACATCTTTTTCGTCCTGAAAGACTCCGAGCGCCACTATCTCGGCAAGGCGCCGTCGGCGGTGATCAATGCCTTCTATGACGCCCTCGTGGAGAAGTACGGCGAGAAAGCCGTGCGCAAGCAGAGCCGGTCGGTGAACGTTGACTTCGGCGTCCATGTCGACTCTGAGGACAACACCGACTACCGCATCCTGAGCGTCGATGTCGTGCCGGCCTTCCCCGAAGGCGACGACTACGAAATCCCCGACACCGACACCGGGCAGTGGATCAAAACCAATCCCAAAATCCACGCCGAGAAAGCGACCGCCGCGCACCAGGCCTTCTCCAACGAATGGAAGGGGCTCGTGCGCATGGTCAAGTACTGGAACAACAACCCGCGGCATGGCAGCGACAAGCCGATCAAGCCGTCGTTCCTGATCGAGGTTATGGCCCTCGAATGTCTCTATGGCGGCTGGCAAGGACAGTTCGACCGCGAACTGCAGAGCCTTTTCTCGACGATGGCCGACCGCATCTCCGATACGTGGGCCGATCCCGCGGGCCTGGGGCCGCCGATCAGCAACGGGATGGATCACGCCCGCAAGCAGCGGGCACGCGATCTGCTCATGCAGGCGAGCCGCGATGCCACCGCCGCCATCAACCTCGCCCGTCAGGGCCGCAGCGGCGACGCGCTGAAAGCATGGCGCGCGTCGTTCGGGCCGAAGTTCCCCCTATCCTGAAAGGAGTACCCCTATGGCCGACTGGTCTCTTGAGCAGCTTCTCGCGTCGCTGCATGACGACATCCAGCAGAAGCTCTCCATAGTCCGCCGGTCGATCCATCACCCGGGCTCAAAGGGCGATGCGAGCGAGGAAGTGTGGCTTGAGCTGCTGCAGACATACCTTCCCAGGCGCTACGAAGCGGCCAACGCGCACGTCGTGGACAGCAAGGGCCAGTTTAGCGAGCAGATCGACGTTGTCGTGTTCGACCGGCAGTACTCGCCGTTCATCTTCACTTTCAAAGGGCAGAAGATCATTCCGGCCGAAAGCGTCTACGCCGTGTTCGAAGCCAAGCAGACGATCGACCTAGGGCTCGTGAACTACGCCCAAGACAAGGTCGCGTCGGTGCGCCGGCTGCACCGCACGAGCCTGCCTATCCCCCATGCCGGCGGGACTTATCCCTCCAAGCCGCCCATTGGCATTCTTGGCGGTATCCTGACGTTCGAGAGCGAATGGAATCCGCCAATGGGCGCCGCACTCGCCACAGCGCTGAACGCCGGCACGGGCGATCGGCAGCTTGATCTCGGCTGCATTGCCTCGCACGGTCATTTCGTCCGCGATCCGCAGGCCGGCAGCTACAGCTTCGAACACGAGACGAGAGCAGCGACAGCCTTCCTCTTCAAACTGATCTCGCAGCTGCAGTTCAGCGGCACGGTCCCAATGATTGATGTCGATGCGTACGCGGCGTGGCTGGTGCGTTAGTTTAGCAGAGATGCGCGAAACACGAGCACCGTAGATGCTCGCTAGAAGCAAGGGCCGATTTCCGACGCCGCTACCGCTGCTTCAGCGTATGTGCCGATGATGGCACGCCAGGCGCTTCGTTGACCTCTCTCCGGTTTTGTAGCCTACTTCTTTTGGACCGCGTGGTATCAGGAGCAAATGAATCGAAACTTTGCGAAGTCGGCGACATCGATCATCTCTCTCGTCATCGCGATCAGGTGCGCCAACTCCGCGGCTTTCGGACCAGCCAGCTTGTCAGCAGATAAGCCAGGCTGGATCACCGAGATTTCGTATTCATAGACACGTTGAATATCGCCGGAGAGAAGCTCGTCCACGATTGCCATGTTACCAATTATGAAGTTGCGGTTCGCCGTCACTCGCCGTCGTATATGAGCGCGGGCCTCTGAGAATGCCAATTTGCTCGCCGACTTAATCGCTTGCCCGGCGAGCTCGTAGTAGTCCGCAAGCCGCGCTCCGATTTCCTCTTTAGAAGAGGCCTTACAATGCGCTAAGCCGACCCTCACCAGTTCGGGCTCACCCTGCTTCTTGATAGATTTGACGGTTACAATGTCCGCCAATTCCCCTTTGCCATCATCGAAGAAGAGCACATCAGGTTTTTCGTCGCTCAACATGCGTATTGCCTTATCCTGAACGGACCGGCCGTCAGCGCTGCGGCGTTCTGCCTTGATATTGACGTCTGACCAGTCCCATCGCTCATAGAAGGCAGGTTCGTCTCTGATATCTAAGTTCACTAGTTCTGGAAGCCACTCCTTGCCAATCATCGCAGCTCCGTAGAGCGAGAATAGCGTAGGCGGCTCCCGATTGAGAAAGGTGATGAACGGCGTCCTGTCACCGTTTCCCGTGCGCACCGAAAGACGTGTTGCGTCGACAGAATTCGATCGAAGATCGATGTGGGTGAAGGCAACGGGAGCTTCGGGCTCATAGAGAACGGCAGTTTGAAAGCTGGGTGCAGTAAAAGTCACTTGCATTCTCTTGCGACGCGTTTCGAAAAACTCTCCCTTGATATCCACGTCTCGTAGACCGCTTTGAATTGAGCTAGTCGAAGAGTACTCCTCGTCTTCGAGATTCAACTCCAGTGTAAGATTTCGAAGGTAGACCGACGCGGGCCAATCGCCGGCCGCAATCGCACGAGCGATCATGTCCGCGGGTTGGCGAACAGGCATCGCAAAATATCCACGAGCACCGGTGACGGTATGTTTCTTGCTCGTTATCCGATTTGCGAGCTTGTCGCACCATGTGACGAACTCGTCGATCGGAATGTTCTTGCCGCCCCAGACCTTTGACGCATCGCTCATGCCAAGGATCTCCCCTGGTCCGAGTTGTGCAGCGCAATGGCCACGATGATATCGCAGTCCGTCAGACGATCTAAACAGATCGCCTGCGGCCTTTCCCATTGATGTACGGTATGTCTCCGCTGCATAGACATGCGCGCGTGTTCGCAGACCTACGCTAAAGGGCGCGAGTGCCGGCTCGTCTGAAAAGATGCGGTTGAGATTCTGGAACTCAACCGATGGATAGTCGCGGGCGCCGACTGCTTCAAGGCATTCGCGCGTGTGTTCTGATCCATCGGCGCTACAATGAAAGAAGAGCAAATCGCTCTCCTCGTTCCAATAAGCGACATAGAGCGTCGCTGAGCGCATGACGAGGATGTTTCCCTCGCTCCAGCCCGGCTCCCGATCTCGTTCCTCGACGCAGATTGCAATCTTGTGGTCATCGGACAGATGCGCGAACAACAGCGCGTCCTCTGCGATCCCCTGGGTCATCTTTGTAAGATCGAGTTTCCCCGTCCTTCTAAAGATCAGCGCCTTTTGACGAGGCCTCAAACGCTCCCAATAGTCACTCGTTAGCGGTTCAAGTGCAACGCCATGCCCCTCCCGGATTGTTCGCCTTATTGGTTCCAGGTCTGTCTCTTTTTGGATACGAACGTCACTGAAATTTGGAACTAACTTTGCCCATACAGAGTCGCGCGTGTAGAGATCACGCAGCATTTCATCAGCATGCGTGACTTGCGGGACAGACATAAAATGCGCCGGCCCGATGTCGCTCCGATTCGTTCGGGCGAAGCGACCGATGAATTGAAGCGTTACAGGTAGTGACTTGTCTTGGTCGTGCAGGGCTGCAACCTTGAGGCGCGGCTCATCGAAGCCCTCTCCCAACATGTTAGCGCATGACAGCCCTTCAAGCACGCCACTGCGCAGCTCACTGATGTATTTCTGATTAACGCTATCTGCGAGACCGCTATGAACCGCCTCCATGCGAAATCCCGCGGCCTTGTAGAGATCTGCAATTTGCTTTGCGCGCTCAATTGTCTTCGACTTAGCAAGGACTCGGTGATCGAAGCCGCTTGCGGAGTCCTTCCGTAGCTGTGCAATGACCGCATCGCGCAAGCTCTCGTCTGGCGACAAATGCGGCGTATCATCGACGCCAACGTAACGGACGTCACCAAAGACGCCTTCTTCAAACGCCTTTGAAGCTGGGTATGTGAAAATCGTCTCGCCAGGCAGTCCACTGCGGTCGAGGCGATAAGGTGTCGCTGTGAACATGATCCTCGGCACTTTTTCGAATTGGCCGAGTAGTGCTTTCCAAGTCTTAGCGGCCGAGTGGTGTGCCTCGTCCATCAGAACAAGATCAAACAGTCCGGATGGGCACTTTGCCACGCCTTGATAAGCGGGGCTGATGCTCTGCGGAAGCGCAACAACGACATCGGAGCCCTCCAATGTCCGCCAGTCATCATCGGTTTCCAGCCGTTCTGCAATCGCGGTAGCAATCGGACGCGGTGCAATTGGGGGCAGCAACCCCAATTCGAGAAACGGATCTAGCTTGCGAAATTTTTCAGCAATCTCAGTTCGCAGCGCTCGCGAAGAAACTACAACCAGAACGCGTTTTGCCTGAGCGAAGGCCGCGACAAGCAACATGACCGCCGTTTTACCGCTCCCAGTCGGCATAACAATCGTAGCGGGTTTGTTGCTTTTGAGAGCATGAGCCGCCCCTGCGTACGCTGCAGCGAGTTGTCCGCGGCGCAAACCATGAACCTCAATTTGTTTTCGGTCGTGGGAGCGCATCTCCCACCTAACATCGAGATTCTTGAAAGCTTTTGCGAACACACTCATAAGTTAGACCGACTGAGCATTTGCTCTTCCAGGCGCTAGGGTTCAATGCGGTACGTTGGTGGAATGTTCTCGGGCCGATAGTCCATGCCCTTCATGCGATCGATTACGGACTGGTGAAGCAACGCACCGATTGGAACGGAGCGCGGCTCGGATTGAGGTAGGTAGAGGCCACCAACCTCCCTACGTCGCCATTCGCGCCATTTGGCCGACTTAGGAATCCACTCCAGAGGCTTCCAGCCCCACGTCATCGAATTATGCAAGCGCGCGAGTGGATCGGGAGCGACGAACGGCGATGCCACACCGAAATGATGTCGGCCACGTACGATCCGGCCGCGCAATTTTTCGTCGAGACGTAAGCCATGGGTCTTTGCTTCGCTAATCATCCAGTCCAGCGGCAGTTTCGCCAAACCACTTTCAGTTTCTGGGTATCCACCACCGATGTCTCCATGGACACCGGCAAACCACACCTGCTTCACATCCTGCTGAATGTCTGTTCTGTTTCGCGCGAATGGATCTCGCACAAAGTACTGCACTTCGTTCCAGCGATTGAGACGGAACATTCGACGTCGCTCATCAAGCGCAATGGCATGTCTAAAAATCTGAACGCTGGGGTTCCGACGCGTGTACGGAAGGGTCAGCAGCTGAGGAAGAAGGCGGTCACTTCGTGGGACGATTACGGATGCTACAGTGTCCCAAACTCCGACAAACTTGATTGGCGCAGACGTACATCCCGCTACTTTTGAGAAATGCCAAGCCGCGCTCAAGTCGCCATCGTCGCTCGCTTGCTTATATGAGCGTAGAGCGTAGTTGGCGATGTTGAGCTGATCTGGGGCGAGCAAACCCACCAGATGGATCATGCCTGCAACGGCCCGGACGGTGTACGCGCCGCGGCTGAACCCGAAGAAGAAGATCTCGTCGCCTGGTGCAAAGTTTGCGCACACGAATGTGTATGCGCCAAGGATATCGGCATCCAATCCGTAGCCGGTTGCGAGTGAAAACGTCGACTTTAGATTCTGCCGAAACCGCGACCACGCATCACTCGTGCCGATCGTTCCGATCCCTGCGCCGTAGTAGACACGCTGCTCCGGATCCTTCTTAGCAACCCGAAAAAGTTTTAGAACGTTGGACAGGTTTTGTGCGATTTCGTTCCCAGTGCCGTCGCAGCAAATGACGATGTTCTTTGCCATTCCGGCGTCCGCCTAGACTCGATCGTCGTGACCGATGACGAGAAAATCAGCACCGAGGGCAAGGCAATCGCGCCGTGCACCAAGGAGAAGCGTGTCCAACTGCTGAAGTCGTCGGACGCTCGAAACGGTAGAACCGGCTGCGATAAGCTTTCGGGCCGATTCAACCTGGGACAGCCGCGCGCTTGGCTGGAGAACGCAAACGACTTTGCGCATGTTGGAACCAGCATTCTTCAACGCTTTGAGGAATCCATCTCTGTTCTTCTGTCGTACGCCGTCCTTCCAAATAGCAGAACCAATTTTGGTTGACCGATTTGACGCGAGTTTCTCGTGCACATTCACTCTGTCAAGGTAGCGGAGATTCTTCACTGCCTGGCCAACCACAACTTCGTAGTCCGAGACCGAGATACTTCTGGCGGCACTTGCGCTGTTGCTTCCCTTTACATGAACCAGGGTTAGACTTGGCGGTTTTGAAGCTGCATCGAAGTGCACAAAGTCGGCCGACTCCATTGATCCATCGTCGCAAACAAGCCAGCCCGTAGGACGACCGGCATCTGTAAAATTTGGCCAGTGTTTAGCGACGTAGCCGAACAATGAGATGTCGGCTTTTTCACCGATTCCTTTGATATTCAATTTGCGGCCGGTAAGCGGCTTCTCCGTATCGAGGTCGAAGCCTTTGAGAGCTATCCAACTCCACTCGGCGAAGGCTGCGTCTCGAAAGCGCGTTTCGTAAAATAGGCCGCGCGCAAACGTGTGACCCGTGTCAAAATGGATCGTCAGCAATTCGCTATCTCGACATATGCGCTTAATATCGTCCCGATGCTCGGCGTCGTTGGACCACTCAACGACGTCGGATTTCAGGTTCGCTTCCCCGTCTTTGTCAGCGACAAAGTTGTACGCGATCTTACCGTAACGTTCCTTCCCCCAAAAAACCTCCGCAGTGAAGGACGGGCTTTTATCAACATGAACGATTTCGAAGCGCACAGCGTCGCTGAACTCATGCAGCCATGCATCTTCATCACTATCCTCAGCACCCGCTGAAATTGCTTCAGGCACTATTATCGCCATGTCGTATGGGGTTCGAGCTGCAGGAATTCCATAAATAGGCCGCGCTAGGACTGGGAGCGGCGAATCGTCTTTCTTTGGCTTCGAGATAGCCCAAGAGGTCGCATCCAACAGCGCTTCAACCCGGATAAGGAAATCGGCCCAGTCTTTCGAGGGACCGATCCAGACCCTTGCATTGCGAGGGTTCGCTCCAATCACCGGTGCGGGTTTGTCAGCAGCGACCTTTGCGAGTTCGGGAGTCGAGCGAACCGAGCTGAAATAGTAGGTCTGGTCGTCCAGAGGGTCGAGGGCGGCTTCGAGCTCCAGGCCACTCAACACCTTAGAGTCAGCCTTCGTGGAAACGCGTTGGTGAGCAGCATTGAGCCAAAGCGTCCGAACTTTTTCGCCTACAAACGCATCGTTGATTTGCTTCGCTGTAACCGGAGCCAGTTGCCTAAATGCAGGTATCTGACCGCGCCGAATGTCCGTAATGATGGTGCGCCGTTGCGCAGTATCGGAGAATGCCAGTGCAACTACGCTGCCCTTTGCGACCACGGCGATCAGGTGATGGCGCAGGTCGTTAATATTGTCGCCGTTGAACCAAGCCGGCGGTCGCTTCTCCGAATAGTGAATGAGACCAAAATCCGAGCCCCCCGCCTTGCCAATTTCGGGCGCGGCTTTGTGCACGGTTCTCGTAACGTCTTCAGACTTGCTCCGAATCCGGGCGATAATATCAGCCCTGAGCTCCTCGACATCGGGACTCGTCGTCCCTCTGTGACGAAGCAATGTTATTGATAGGAATGGCGCGCATTGCGCAGCACTTACTGAGATCGCCCCCTCCCAGGCCAGATGCCTTTACTAATTACACTTATGACATGTGTGGCAATCGCTTTCTATTACAGCATCGCCCAAATTTCATCAATGATTAGCCTAAACAAACGCGTCGTTCATTGTTCGCTATTTCATGCCATGTCGCCTGTCACACTCCCTCGCTCATAGGTTGCCCGCTGCGCGCAATTTTATAGGAAGAGACAGGATCTGGTTCATCGAGCTTGACCCGTTTTGTGACGGGTATCCTGCGATTAACTGTTTTGCTGCCTTAAAAGAAGCTGCCCGCTAATTGACCTGGACTTCTTTGCTGGGAGGAGCGGTAGTGATCGCGTGACGCCGAGCGTTTAGGAGCCGACGTCATCGGGGAAGCCTCTCTCGCCCGCCCGAGCGCGGGCTTGTGTCAGTGCAAGCGCTGGATTGGCCGGCGCTCGACTGACGGAGAGCATCATGTCCCACAGCACCCTTCCCGAAATCGTTGCCGCAGCCCTCGAGGATGAAACTTCGTCGGATGTGGCGACTGCAACTGAGCGATCGACCAAGACGCCGAACCGAGCGGAGAATTCCAAGGCAGAAATTGTCCTAAAGAAATTACGGCTGACGCGGGGAGTAACTGTCCCCCAGATCATGGACCTGACCAGCTGGCAGGCACACTCGGTTCGGGGCTTCCTGTCCGCGGTGGTGAAGAAAAAGCTTAAGCTCAACCTGATGAGCGAGATCGGTAAGGATGGGCAGCGGCGATACCGTGTGATTGATGCCATTACTCGGAAGGCGCGCTGATACATGCGCGACAAACCCGATGTAAAGGCCGAGGTCGCCGCCCTGAGTGACCTCTCCCGTGACGAGTTGGTCGAACGGTGGCGTAAGGCCAATGGTGTGTTACCACCGAAGGGTGTCCGCCAAGACCTTTTGATCAGAGCTGCTGCTTGGCATCTTCAGGCTAAGCGCCTCGGTGGATACTCCGCCGAGACGCGTCACCTGCTCAGATCCGCCATAGCCAGGGTCGAGAGCGAGATGCTGACCCGTGACGGGCGAGCAAAGGCTGCTGCTGAGGAGCAGGTCAATGCACACAGTGTCGATCAGCCACTTATCCAGGAGGATTCTGCGGCATGTGTGACATCGCCCTCCCGCGAGCGGCGGCGCCTCACTCCCGGTGCAAGGCTAATGCGGGAATGGAGCGGCAGAACCCACATCGTTGATGTGATCGAGGGCGGCTTCGTATTCGAGGCCAAGATATACCCCTCGCTCACCGCCATCGCTGGCAAGATCACCGGTGTTCATCAATCAGGACCGAGGTTCTTCGGGCTATGAGTACGAACGATCAATCCAACCCCGGCGCTCGATCCTCGCAGCCGCGGCTGCGCTGCGCCGTCTATGCCCGTAAATCCACCGAGGAAGGCCTCGACCAGGAGTTCAACTCGCTCGATGCACAACGAGAAGCCTGCTCCGCCTTTATCGCCTCGCAGGTCGGGCTCGGCTGGAAGCTGGCTCCCGACCGCTATGACGATGGCGGCATCTCAGGTGGAACGATGGAGCGACCGGCCCTGCAGCGGCTGCTTCAGGATATCAGGGATCGGAAGATCGACGTGGTTGTCGTCTACAAGATCGATCGTCTCACCCGCTCGCTCGCGGACTTTGCCAAGATCGTCGAGGTGTTCGATGGCCACTCCGTCTCCTTCGTCTCCGTCACTCAGCAGTTCAACACCACAACCTCAATGGGCCGGCTT
>Ga0335075_10009458_pt1 | contig 14866 bp, 14 predicted proteins | sample Lox_Sample_24_FD_206723 | JGI IMG/M metagenome (GOLD analysis project Ga0335075, IMG submission 206723) | Soil microbial communities from Loxahatchee National Wildlife Refuge, Florida, United States - Lox_Sample_2.4 | ecosystem: Environmental > Terrestrial > Soil > Wetlands | place: USA...
CGCGTACTCGCGGGCGCGGCCGGGCTCGCGACGATCGCGCTGGCGGCCGCCGCCTGCGCCTCGTCCTCGACGTCGGCTACCTCACCATCGACTTCCTCAGCGGGCTCTACTGCCTCGGCCTCCACGGCCGCCTCGGCCTCGGGAAGCGGCACGCCGGTCAAGGTCGGCATGGTCTACGAGAAGACCGGCATCTACTCCGCCTACGCGCAGGAGTACCAGCAGGGCTTCACCATCGGGCTCGACTACGCAACCGGCGGCACCGGCGCCGTCGACGGGCACCCGGTCGACGTGACCTGGGACGACGACGCGGACAGCGCGACCACGGCCGTGACCGACTTCAAGAGCCTGGTCGGCGCCGGCTACAAGATCATCGGCGGGACCGTCGACTCCGGCATCGCGACCGAGCTGGCGCCGCTCGCCGCCCAGAACCAGGTCCTCTACATCAGCGGCCCGGCCGCGGCCGACCAGATCACCGGCGCCAACAAGTACACGTTCCGGTCCGGCCGGCAGACCTATCAGGACGTGATGGCCGCGAAGTCGTTCGTGGCCGGCGGCGGCAGCGGTCAGAAGATCGTCGTGCTCGCGCAGGACTACGCGTTCGGCCAGTCGTACGTGACCGACGCGCAGAAGGTGTTCGGCGCGATCGGGGACAAGGTGGAGCCGGTGCTCGTCCCGCTCACCACGACCGACTTCACGCCGACGGCGCTGCAGGTCAAGGCCATGCACCCGAGCCTGATCTTCCTGGCCTGGGCCGGCACGACCGGCGCGGCGCTGGCCCAGGCCCTCGATCAGCAGGGCGTCTTCGGCGACGCGAAGGTCGTGACCGGCCTGGCCAACATCGCCACCTATCCGTTCTACGGGGCGGCTGGCGCGAAGTTCGACTACCTGTCGCTGTACTTCTACCAGGGCTCGCACAACGCGGCCAACGACTACCTGATCAGCCAGATGAAGGCCAAGTACGACACCGTGCCCGACCTGTTCGCGCCCGACGGCTTCGCCGCCGCCCAGATGGTCGTGCACGCGATCGCGGCCGGCGGCGGGACGAACGTGAACGACATGATCGGCGCGCTGTCGGGCTGGTCGTTCCTCGCGCCGAAGGGCATGCAGCAGATCCGCGCCTCCGACCACGCCATGCTGCAGCCGATGTACCAGGCGAAGCTGACCGAGGTCTCGGCCACGGACTTCACCCCGTCGCTGGTCACGACGCTGTCGAACGCCGACACCGCCCCGGCGGTGGCGGCGAACTTCGGCAGCTGACGGCGGGAGCGGGAAGGGAAGCGGGAAGGCAGGATGACGATGCCGGATCAGGCGGCGCTGCAGGTCCGCGGGCTGGGCTTCGCCGCGGGCGGGGTCAGCGTGCTCAGCGACATCGACCTGACGGTCGCGCCGGGTGAGTTCATCGGGATCATCGGGCCGAATGGCGCGGGCAAGACCACGCTGTTCAACCTGCTCAGCGGCCTGCTGCGGCCGTCGGCGGGCAGTGTCAGGCTGGCCGGGCGCGACATCACCGGCCTGGGGCCGGCCAGCCGCGCCCGGCTCGGCCTTGGCCGGACGTTCCAGACGTCGCTGCTGTTCGGCGCGCTGCCCGTGGCGGAGAACGTGCGGCTGGCGGCGCAGGCGCGGCTCGGCGGCAGCCTGCGCTGGTGGCACCGGCCGCGCGGCCGGGACGAGTCCGCCCGGCTCGCGGCCGACGCCATCGAGGCGGTCGGCCTCGGCCGGGTGGCCGGCCGGCCGGCCAGCGCCCTCTCCCACGGCGACAAGCGCAAGCTCGAGCTGGCGATCCTGATCGCGGGCGGGGCGCGGGTGCTGCTGCTTGACGAGCCGATGGCCGGCGTCAACAGCGAGGACGTGGCCGGCCTGACCGCGCTGATCAGGGAGCTGCACGGCGCGGGCCGGACGGTGCTCATGGTCGAGCACCACATCTCGGTCGTGCTCGGCCTCGCCCAGCGGGTGGCGGTGCTGCACCACGGGCGGCTGCTCGCGTGCGGGACCCCGGACGACGTCATGGCCAACGACACCGTTCAGGGCGCGTACCTGGGAGACCCGCTGTGAACGCCGTTGAGGTCAGCGGGCTGCGGGTCAGCATCGGCGGGTCGCAGGTGCTGGCGGGCGTCGACCTGCGGGTCCCGGCCGGCCGGGTGACGGCGCTGCTCGGGCGCAACGGCGTGGGCAAGACCACGACGCTGCGCTCGCTGATCGGGCTGCTGCCGTCGGCCGGCGACATCAGCGTGCTCGGCCACCGGGTCAGCGGCTGGCCGACGCACCGGATCATCCGGTTGGGCGTCGGCTACGTGCCGGAAGACCGCGACGTGTTCGCGGGTCTGACGGTGCGGGAGAACCTGCGGATCGCCGAGACCGGGCCCGGCCTTGACTACGAGCGCGTCTACGACCTGTTCCCCGAGCTCCGGCAGCGGTCCCGGCAGCTCGCCGGGACCCTGTCCGGCGGCCAGCAGCAGATGGTCGCGATCGGCCGGGTGCTGCTCACCGACCGGCCGCTGCTGCTGGTGGACGAGCCCACCAAGGGGCTGTCGCCGAAGTTCGTGTCGGAGGTGGTGGACGTGCTCGAGCGGGTGCGGGAGACCGCGACCATCCTCATGGTCGAGCAGAACGTGCACGTCGTCCGCAGGCTCGCCCAGCACGTGATCGTGCTCGACCGGGGCCAGGTCGCCCACGCCGGCCTGGCCAGCGACCTCGACGACGACAAGCTCGCCCGGCGGCTGCTTGGGGTGTCGGCGTGAGCACGTTCATCGCGATCACGATCAGCGGGCTCGCCCTCGGCGCGGTGTACTTCCTGATCGCCTCCGGCCTCTCCCTGATCTACGGGCTGATGGACGTGCTGAACTTCGCGCACGGCGTGTTCCTGACGCTCGGCGCGTACGCGGGGTGGGCGGTCGCCGCGCACCTGCCGCGGCTCGGCTTCGTCGCCGCCGTGGTCGCCGCCGCGGCGGCCGGGGCCGTCGTCGCCGCCGCGACCGAGGTGCTGCTGATCCGGCCGCTCTACGGTCGGCCGATCAGCCAGATCCTGGTCACCATCGGGCTCGACCTGGCGCTGGTCGGGCTGCTCGAGGGCGGGTTCGGCAGCGATTCGCGGTCGGTCGCCGTCCCCGGCTGGCTGCCGGCGGTCACCGCGATCGGCGGCGAGCGGATACCGAACGGGGACTTCCTGGCCCTCGGCGCCGGCCTGGCCGTGCTCGGGGCGCTGACCTGGTTCCTGCGCCGCACCCGCTACGGCATGATCATCCGGGCCGGGGCCGAGAACCGGGACATGGTCCGGGCGCTCGGCATCGACGTCGGGCGGGCCTTCACGGTCGTGTTCGCGGTCGGCGGGGCCGCCGCCGGGCTCGCGGGCCTGCTCAACTCCGTGGTCTTCAGCGGCGCCCTGGTGAACCCGACCCAGGGCGACCAGCTGCTGATCTTCGCGTTCATCGTCGTCGTGATCGGCGGCCTCGGCTCGATCACCGGCTCCGCGTTCGCGGCCGTCCTGGTCGGCCTGGTCCAGGTGTACGTGACCTTCTACGCCGGCACCGGGGCCGGCCTGGCGCAGCTCGGGAACGTGTCGGTCGTGCTGGTACTGGCGATCGTGCTCCTGGTGCGCCCGCGCGGCCTGCTCGGGAGGGCGGCATGACGACACCGCAGGACGCCATGACCGGGGTGCTCGGACGGCTGACCCAGCTGACCCAGCGGACTGTGCCGGGCCCGGAACCGTCCGCGGGCCGGACGCCGGCGCGGCCGAGAGGCCGCGCGGCGGCCGCCGTGGCGGTGGTCGCCGTCTTCGCTCTGATCCCGCTGTTCAGCCTGATCGTCCCGTGGGTGCTGCCCGGGCCGGTGGACGTCCTCAACTCGGCGGGCACCCTCGACGTGCTCGGGCTCTGCTTCGTCTTCGCGGCGATCGCGCTCGGCTACGACGTGCTGTTCGGCTTCACCGGGATGCTCTCCTTCGGCCAGGTCCTCTACTTCGCGATCGGTGCCTACGGCCTCGACATCACCCTGTCGGTGTGGAACTGGCCGCTGCTGCCCGCGGTCGTGGTCACGCTGGCGGCCGGGCTGGTGGTGACGCTGCTGCTCGGCGCGATCAGCCTGCGCGGGACCGGGATCGCGTTCGCGATGGTCACCCTCGCGTTCGCGCAGGTCGGCTACTACCTGATCGAGGACAACCCGCACAACCTGACCGGCGGCGACACCGGCCTGGTGATGTCGGCCGCCCGGCTGCCCGCCGCGCTGGTCGGGGTGGCGAGCACCCGCAACCTGTACTGGCTCGCGCTGGCGTTCCTCATCATCGTCTACGCGGTGGTCTGGCTGGTCACCGGCTCGTCGACCGGCCGGGTGTGGCTCGCGATCAGGGAGAGCGAACGGCGGGCGGAGGTGCTCGGCTTCCGCCCGTTCCCGTTCAAGCTCGCGTCGTTCACGCTGTCGTCGCTGATCGCCACCGCCGGCGGCATGGTCTACCTGCTGCTGGTGGGGACGGCGTCGCCGGACGCGGTGGCCTCGACCACGGTCACGATCTCGATCCTGGTCATGGTCGTGCTGGGCGGGGCGGGTACGCGGTGGGGCGCGGTCGCCGGCGCCATGGTCTACGTTTACCTCCAGCAGTACCTGCTGAAGATCGCCGCCGGGCCGTCGTTCGGCGCGCTGCCCGCGGTGGTGCGCGTGCCGCTGTCGCAGCCGTCGTTCTTGCTCGGCGCGATCTTCATCCTCTTTATCCTGTTCGCGCCCGGCGGCATCGCCGGCCTGGCCAGCCGGGTCGCCGCCCGCGCGACCGTCGTCAGATCGCCGAAACCACCGGCCGACCCCCAAGGAGAGCTCGTTGAGTAGCGCCGACTCCAACGCCGTGCCCAACCGTGACCCCGACGCGGAGCCGGATGCCGCGGCGGCGGGCGACGCGGCAGGCAAGGCGCTCGGGGAGAAGGGCGCGCGCACCCGCCGCCGGCTGCTCGAGGCGGCGGAACGGGTCTTCGCCGACCTGGGCTACCACGACGCGTCCATCGTCAAGATCACTGAGGCGGCGGGCGTCTCCCAGGGGACGTTCTACCTGTACTTCTCGGGCAAGCAGGGGATCTTCGACGTGCTCGTCGAGGACCTCAACACCCGGCTGCGCCGCGCGATGTCCGAGGCCTCGGTCAAGGGCGAAACGCGGATGGAGATGGAGCGGCTGGGGTTCGAGGCGTTTTTCCGGTTCACGGCCGATCACCCGGCGCTCTACCGGGTGATCCGGCAGGCCGAATTCGTGTCACCGCGGATGCTCCGGCTGCATTACGAGCGTCTGGCCGAGGGGTACGTGGCCGGGCTGCGGCACGCCAGCGACGCCGGCGAGATCGAGATCGGGGATCCGGTCGTCACCGCGTGGGCGCTGATGGCGGTCGGCGAGATGATCGGCATGCGCTGGATCTTGTGGGGCGACACCCGGGAGGTGCCGCCCGAGGTGTTCAGCGAGGCCATGGCGCTGATCGCGCGCGCCCTCGGCGTGCCGCGGGAACCCGGCGACGACCGTGGCTGAGCCGGCCGTCGGCGTCGTCGGCGTCGCCTCGTACCTGCCAGCAGGGCGGATCAGCGCGGCCGAGGTGGCCGAGGCCAGCGGCATCCCGGAGGCCGTCCTGACCGACCGGTTCGGGTTGCGCGGCAAGCACGTCGCCGCCGACGGCGAGCACGTCACCGACCTCGCCCGCGAGGCCGCCGAGCGGCTGATCGGCGAGCTGCGCCTCGACCCGGGCGACATCGACGCGGTGGTGTACTTCGGCTCCAGCTGGAAGAACTACCCGGTCTGGCAGGCGGCGCCGAGAATCGCCCACGAGCTCGGCTGCGATCGGGCGTTCGCGCTTGAGCTCGACTACACCTCGTGCGGGTCGCCGGTCGCACTGCGGGTGGCGAAGGCCCTCGCGGTCTCCGACCCGCGCGTCCGCAGTGTGCTGCTGGTCGGGGCGAGCTGCGAGTCCCGGCTGATCGACTACGGCAACCAGCGGACGCGGTTCATGTTCAACTTCGGTGACGGCGCGGTCGCCGCGCTGGTGGCGCGCGATCACCCCGCCAACCGGATCCTGGAGACGTCGATGATCACCGACGGGTCGCTCAGCGCGCACGTCCGGGTCCCGGCCGGCGGCTCGGCGCGGCCGGCCTCGGCCGAGACGGTGGCCGGCCGGCAGCACTTCCTCGACGTGGCCGACCCGGACGCGATGCGGCGGCGGTTGTCGGAGGTCAGCCTCGGCAACTTCCTCGAGGTCGCGACGACCGCGGTCAAGCAGTCGGGGCTGAGCCTGCGCGACATCGCGTTCGTCTGCCCGATCCACGTGAAGCGATCGATGCAGGCCACCCTGCTTGACGGGCTTGGCCTGGCCGACAGCCAGGCCGTCTACCTGGAGGACACGGGTCACATGAGCGGAGTTGACAACCTGGTCGGCCTGGACCGATTGGCCCGGTCGGGCCGCCTGCGCGACGGTGACGTCGTGCTGCTGCTCGCGGCCGGCATCGGGTACACCTGGGCGGCGACGGTCGTGCGCTGGGGGGCGGCGTGATGAACGCTTCGGACCTCGCCGTCGCCCGCTGGCTCCCGGAGCGGGCGGCGCTCACCCCCGACCGGGTGGCGGTTGACTTCGGCGGCCGGCTGATCCGGTACCGCGAACTGGCCGCGACCGCCGCCCGGTGGGCGGCCGGGTTCGCGTCGGCCGGGCTGCGGCCGGGCGACCGGGTGGCGACGCTCGCGCGTAACTGCCCTGAGCAGGTCGAGGTGTTCTTCGCCTGCGCGGCGGCCGGCCTGGTGCTGGTGCCGCTCAACTGGCGGCTGACGACGGCCGAGCTCGCCTACCAGCTCGGCGACGCCGACCCGGCGGTGCTGCTGACCGAGCCGGCGCTTGAGTCGCCGGGCAAGGAGGCGGCCGCGGCGGCCGGCGGCGGCTGCGCGGTGGAATCGCTGATGGGCGGGCCCGGCGACGCCGGGGCGCTGACCGGCGACGCCGGGGCGCTGACCGCGCCGTTCGACCGCCCGTCGGGCGACGACGCGCTGCTCATCCTCTACACCTCGGGCACCACCGGGAAGCCCAAGGGAGCTGTCCTCACGCACGCCAACTGCTTCTGGACCAACCTGAGCCTGGACCGGACAGCCGAGATCACCGGCGGCGACGTGGTGCTCCAGGTGCTCCCGCAGTGCCACGTCGGCGGCTGGAACGTGCAGCCGCTGCTCGCCTGGTGGAAGGGCGCCACCGTCGTCCTCGAGCAGTCCTTCGACGCGAGCCGGGTGCTGACCCTCATCGAGGAGAAGAAGGTCACCACGATGATGGGCGTGCCCACCAACTACCAGCTGCTCGCCGCCCACGAGCAGTTCCTGGTGGCCGACCTGTCCAGCCTGCGCCAGGTGATCGTCGGCGGCGCGCCGATGCCGCGACCCCTGCTCGAGACATGGCAGGCCCGGGGCGTCACCGTCCTGCAGGGCTACGGCCTGACCGAGGCGGCGCCCAACGTGCTCTGTGTGCCGCCCGAGTACGCCGGGGCCAAGACCGGCTCCGCCGGCCGGCCGTACCTGCACGTCCAGGTCGCGCTGCGCGACCTCGCCGACGCCGGCGGCGGCCATCTCGGCGGCCCCGGCACCGGCGAGCTGCTCGTCGCCGGGCCGAACGTCTTCGCGGGCTACTGGCGCAATCCCGCGGCCACCGAGGCGGCGCTGCCCGACGGCTGGCTCACGACCGGCGACATCGCCGAGCGCGACGCCGACGGCTTCTACTGGATCCGCGGCCGGACCAAGGAGTTGTACATCTCCGGCGGCGAGAACGTCTACCCGGCCGAGGTCGAGGAGGCGCTGGTCGCGCACGAGGCGATCGCCGAGGCCGCGGTGGTCGGGGTGCCGGACGAGCGGTGGGGCGAGACCGGCCTGGCGTTCGTCGTCTTCGCCGCCGGCCGCGAGCCGGCGGCGGACGAACTCGCCCGTCACTGCCGGACCCGGCTGGCCGCCTACAAGGTGCCGCGGCACTTCCGCCCGGTGGCCGAACTGCCCAAGCTGACCAGCGGGAAGCTTGACAAGGTAACGCTGCGGGCGCGGCTCGCAGCCGGCGCTGAGAGCATCAACGGCACCGACGGCACCAACGGCACCGGCGGCGTCCATGGCACCGACGGAGCCGGCCAGTGACTCACCTGGCTGGACGGCGGGTCCTGGTCACCGGCGGCGCCAGCGGTATCGGCGCGGCCTGCGCGGAGAAGTTCGCCGCCGCGGGCGCCGTCGTGGTGGTGGCCGACCTGAACGCCGACGGGGCCAGGAAGGTCGCCGGCGCCATCGGCGGCCAGGCCGTGCAGGTCGACCTGGCCGATCCCGCCTTCGACGCGCACGCGCTCGCCGCCGACGCCGACATCATCGTGAACAACGCGGGCGTGCAGCACGTCGCGCCGCTCGAGGAGTTCCCGGAAGACCGGTTCCGGCTGATCCTCGCGCTGATGATCGACGCCCCGTTCCGCCTGGTCCGGGCCGCGCTGCCGCACATGTACGCCGGACGGTGGGGGAGGATCGTGAACATCTCGTCGGTGCACGGCCTGCGCGCCTCGCCCTACAAGAGCGCCTACGTCGCCGCCAAGCACGGCCTCGAGGGCCTGTCCAAGACGATTGCGCTCGAGGGCGGCGACCGGGGCGTCACCTCCAACACGATCTGCCCCGCCTACGTCCGCACCCCGCTGGTCGAGCGGCAGATCGCCGACCAGGCCCGGGTCCACGGGATCCCGGAGGCCGAGGTCGTCGAGCGCATCATGCTCACCGAGCCCGCGGTCAAGCGACTCGTCGAGCCGTCCGAGGTAGCCGACCTCGCCGTCCACCTGTGCAGCCCGCAGATGTCGTTCGCGAACGGCGCCTCGTATCTTCTCGACGGCGGCTGGTCGGCCCGCTGACCAACGCGTGTGCGCACGCCGGGCGCCCCCGGCGGTATCCTCATTCCGGGTGAGTCGGCCGGGCGGTCGCGCCGGGCCTTCGGGCCCGGTGAGGAAGGTCCGGGCTCCACACGGCAGGGTGGTCGATAACATCGACCCGGGGTGACCCGCGGGACAGTGCCACAGAAAACAGACCGCCGTTTGCGCGCCCTAGGACGCGCAAACGGTAAGGGTGAAACGGTGGTGTAAGAGACCACCAGCGTCGCAGGTGACTGCGGCGGCTTGGTAAACCCCACCCGGAGCAAGGTCAAGAGGGCCGTCTGCTTCGGCAGCCGGCCTGCGCGAGCGCTCGAGGGCTGCCCGCCCGATGCTCGCGGGTAGACCGCACGAGGCTGTCGGCAACGGCAGTCCCAGATGGATGACCGTCGCCCCGCGCAAGCGGGGCACAGAACCCGGCCTACAGGCCGACTCACCCCCTTATCAGTCAGTAGTGTCGCCACGACCGCGCAGCGGGTCCGATAAGTCGCTGAACGCCGGGGCGTAGTCGCGGGCGAATTGCGTGACATCCCTGGGCGGCGTGCCGGTGATCTCGGTGATCGCGGTGGACACCGCGGCAGCCTCGCCGCGCCGGTAGTGCGCGTAGTCCTCCAGCAGCCCGTCCGCCTGCCAGGGCGGCAAGATTCCGCGCAGGCTGTCGGCGAAGGCGGAGGGTGTTACGTCCACAAAAGTCACCTGCCGGCCGAGCGCGCCGGTCAGTGCCTCGGCGATCTGGGCGTGGGTGATCGCCGCCGGGCCGGTCAGTGTGTAGGTGGCGCCCTCGTGGCCGGGCTCGGTGAGGGTGACGGCGGCCACCGTCCCGATGTCCCGCACATCCACCGCGCTGACCCGGGCATCGCCGATCGGGGCGTAGAACCGGCCCTCGGCCGCGATCGGCCGAGCGAACGGCAGCAGCCCCTGGAAGAACAGGTTCGGCCTTAGGAATGTGTAGGGGATGCCGAGGCCGCGGACGTGCTTTTCTACCGCGGCGTGGTAGCGCAGGTACCGAACCGGCGAGTGCTCGTCGGCGCTGAGCTGCGACAGCACGACCAGTTGGCGGACGCCGCTCTTGGCGGCGAGGTCAGCGAACCGCCGCTGCTGCTCTTCGGCGCGCTCGCTGGACGGCGTAACCAGGTAGGCGCGCCCGACACCGGCCAGTGCCGCCGCGATGGATGCCGGGTCGTCGAAGTCGGCGATGACCGCCTGGACGCCGTCGGGCAGCTTGCCTCGGTCGGCTTCCGTGCGCACCATGGCCCGCACCGCCACGTCCCGCCCGACCAGGGCGTCTACGACGGCCCTGCCGGTGTTGCCGGTAGCGCCGGTCACCAGGACAATGCCTCCGTGCTCTGTCATGGTGCTCACCCTTCCCTTCCTCGTCGGGCGGCTAACGACCGATCCGCTCCAGCGGCCTTCGCCTTGTCGATCTGCCGGGCTTGGAGGGGTGACGCCTTCGGCCTGAGCAGTCCGGCGAGCGACATCACTGCCCATGCACCTTCCAGCAGCAGGAACCCCCACTGCCGGGTAATCGCTGCGTCGGCGGCGAGCCCGGCCGATCCGACGAGGTTGAGCAGTTGGTACGCGCGCGAGCTGGTGTCAGCCCGGCCGAGCTGTGCGAGCGCGAACGGAACGAGGATCAGGAGCGAACCGAATACCTGGATTACCTGGCTGAGCATGACCATGCCTCCACTGAGGCGTCGTCTTGTCCTGCCGGGTACGGCGCGTCTCGTCCGGGACGGTGCGTGGCTCACCGCCTAACAGCTGTGCCACGTCCGGGGTTCAGCGGCCTGCCCAGCGCCCTTATTCCCCCGCGCTGGCCGCCGTTTCCTTCTCGGTTCCGAGGGCGGGTCGTCAGCCGGGCAGGCGGTCGTCGCCGTAGGTCGCGGTGATCTCACTGATCACGATGCGGTAGCCGTCATACCAGCGCTGCACCTGACCCTTGGCCTCGCGGTGCTGCGGGAACCGGGCCAGCTGGTCTACGGACTCCCTGTCGGCGAAGTAGTAGATGGCGTTGACGGTGCCGCCCTCGGGCGCGACCCACGTCTCGACCTTCACGAATCCGGGCAGGCTCCGCGCGTACTGGTCGATCTGCCCGTCTAGCCGGTGGAACTCGTCGTCGTAGACACCGGGCCTGAAGATGAACTGGCAGCAGATCACGGGCAGCAGTCCCTCGCGATTAGCCGGCTGGCGGTCCGGACGTCAGGCCCGAGTCGCCGCAGGCGGGCCAGCAGCTCGTCAGCGGCGCCGGCCAGGTCGGTGTCGGACATGGGGGCGAGCGCGTCGAGGATGAAGAACGCGGCGGTGGTATGCGGGGTGAGCTGGGTGCGCGGGTCCTGGCGCCAGTTCCAGCGGCGGCAGGTCACGCCGGCGTCATCGCACCACACGACTTCCCCGGGGTCGGGGTGCTCGGTCACCAGCTCGCCGTTGGCTACAGTCTGGAATGCCTCGGTCCCGGTAGCCCGGATCAGCCGGGGGCTGCCGGCGTAGCGGGTGAGGTCCTCTCCGCCCAGTGGGACCTGGTGCAGAACCGAGATGGCGTTGTAGATATCGGTCAGGCGGTTGACCCGCGGCAGGCCGGCGGGGGCACGGCGCGTCAACGCTTCGAGGCTGTTGCGGGTGCGCTGGGGCTTGGCGCCGAAGCCGCGGAAAGCCACGCGCCAGGCGGCGACGTGCGGCAGTTCCTCGACCGGGCAATCTGCCAGCAGGCGGGCGGCGGCTTTCTCGGCCTGGCGCAGCAGCGCCTCGCTCTGGTCGTCGGTAGGGCCGGGGGCAAGTCCGTCGACCGCGAGCAGCAGAGCCCGGTAGTCGGGGCGAAGCGTGAACACGGCGTCATCGACATGCGCACCGTCGAGGAATCCCTGCCACTTGCTGGTCTCAGCCATGGCTGACCTCCGCGTGATTGACTGCCCCGACACCAGGCTCGAACACGGCCAGGGAAAACCGCGCAGGCGACTTACCGGGGTTGGCGTAGGAGTGCGGGACATCGCCAGGGAAAGCGACCGCGTCACCGGGCTCAAGGGCAGCCGACTGGGCGCCTACCCCGACCGTGACCATCCCTTCCCGCACCTGGATCAGCTCTCTGGTGCGGGCCGAGTGCGCCTCGCTGGCGTGCTGTTCGCCAGGAGCCAGCGTCCAGTCCCACAGCTCCACCACATCAGGCGGCTCAGTACCCGCGACAAGCACGCCACGACCGCCCGCCGGGCTGGTCCACAACGCAGCGCCCTCCCCGTCGCGCGTGACCTTGAGCGAGGCCGAGTGGGGCGGCGCGACGAGGGCGGGCAGGCCGATGCCCAGCGCGTCGCTCAGCCGTAGCAGCGTGCCGACGCTGGGATTGACCGCGCCCTGCTCGACGTTGACCAGCATGCGCCGGCTCAGCCGAGCGACTCCGGCCAGCTGGTCGAGGGTCCAGCCGCGCGCTGTCCGCTCGTGGCGTATGCGGGCGCCGATCGCCGTGGCCAGGGCAATCGTCGTCTGATCCATGAGTGCATGATAGTGCATTATTAGTGCATCGTAAGGGTCGACGGCTGACCAGCATGGTCGTTCCGGCCGGCACCGATTTCGCGCTCGCCGTCTGTGGCCCGGCCATAGCTGTCGGCGCTCACGGACCTGCTGCGCCTGGCGGCGCTTGCGGCCGAGGCCGAGGCGGGCTTGCTCGCCCGCCACCCGCAGGGCGCGGGGCGCTACGCCGGCCGTTTGCTGTGCCGGGCCTTGTGCCAGGGTGCGGCACTTCACTTAGCCTGGCCGACGAAGTACAGCCCTGTCCGCAGTGCACCACAGATAGTGACATTCGCGACATGACGGACATGCGCAACGCGACGGAACCCCGCCTCTCCTAGAACGCATGCATCTCAACGGTGTCAGTCGGAGTGCACGGCAGGACCTGGCCGTTCACGATCGCAGCCCGCGGTATCACGCAACGGTCGAACTGGCGTACGACGCCGTCGGCGTCTGTGTAATCATGGCGGCTAGGCGGCCCCTCGGTGACCTGGAACAGCGTGCCGTGGCGGATCAGGCCGCCTTCATCCAGCCAGGGCTCCTGGCAGCCGAGGACGCGGCGTGGATGAGCGGTGACCGCGGCGATCACCTGGTGAAGGCTCATGCCGCAGCTCAGAAGCTTGGCCATGGTGGTGGCCAGGCTATGCACCGGCCCGGCGATGTTGCGCACGTGCAGGTCGGTGCTAATGGAATCGGGGAGCCATCCAGCTGCGATCGCCCGTTCGGCGACCTGGAAGCTGAAGCTGGCCCTGCCGTGACCCACGTCGAGGCGTACTCCCCGGTCGAGCGCCCGTCGCAGGGAGGGCGTCGGCGACCCGTCGGGCTGCCAGGGGTTGCCCACCTTACCATGGAAGCAGTGGGTGACGACGTCACCCTCGCGCAGACGGTCAAGAACATCGTCGATCAGGGGCGGCGCCTCGCCGATGTGCACCATCAGCGGCAGGCCCGCCTCGCTGGCGACGAGCCGCGCGAGCTCCAGCGGCTGCAGCCCCATGGTGCCAACGATGAGGCCGCTGGAGCGGACCTTGACCCCGCAGACCAGGCCGCGGTGCCGCGCGATGGCGTCCAGCGTTCGGTCGACGTCGATCCAGGCGAGGTCCGATACCTCGCGCAGGTGCACCAGCCCGTGTGAGCCGATGTTCAGCCAGGCTCGCAGGCGGGTGCGGGCCGAGGGGACCAGGTAACGGGCGAACCCGTCGATGGTCGCTTCCCCGGCGCTGCCGGCGTCCGCCACCACGTGCACGCCGCCGCTCAGGCCCACCTCGTCGGCTTGCACGCCCAGCTGGGTGAAGCCGTCATAGACGTGCGCGTGCAGGTCCACCCAGCCCGGTGACAGGTAGAGATCTTCGCTAGTCCCGGCTTCCGGGGCCAGTGTCAGCCCGCGCGGACCGGGCACCAGGGCCGCGGCTCCCTGGCTGGCCGAATCGGCCGAGTCCGGGTCTATGACACGCACAGGGCCGACCGCCACTGGACTCGGCTCACCAGGCATTGGTGGCAAAGACCGCGTCGTGGAAACGGCACCGCACCGCCCGCAGGCCGTCGGTGCGGCGCTTGGGATGAACAGCGTTCGTCAGCAGAATGGTGAACAGGCCGCGTTGCGGGTCGACCCACAGGCTGGTCCCGGTGAACCCGGTGTGGCCGTACGATCCGGGGGAAATGCTTGACCCCACCGGGCACCCGGTGCGGTCGGCCCCCTGCCAGCCAAGGCAGCGCCGCAGCGGCAGATGGTCCGTGCGCGGCTGCGACATTTCCGTGACCAGCTCAGGATGTAGGACGCGGTACCCGTCGAGCTGCCCGCCGCCGAGCAGGGCCTGGGCCAGGCGGGACAGGTCGCCCGCCGTGCTGAACAGCCCGGCATGGCCGGCCACCCCGCCGAGGACGGCAGCGTTCTCGTCATGCACTGAGCCCTTGACGAGCCGACCGCGCCACGGACACCATTCGGTGGCGGCGATCCGCGGCTCGAGTTCCGGCGGAGGGCAGAACTGCGTGGCCCGCATTCCGACCGTCGCGAGGACACCTTCGGCGAGCACGGTGTCCAGGCTCTGTGCTGCCGCAGCTTCCACCATCTCGCCGACGATCATGAAACCCTGTGACGTGTACTCGACACCCGCCCCGGGAGCAAAGCTCAACGGCAAGGCACGGACGGCGTCAAGCAATTGCCGGCGTGTCGCGGCGGTCCGATAAAGCGGCTGCTGACCGGGGATTCCTGACGAGTGGGTTAGCAGCTGGAACAGCGTAATCGCCGCCTTGTCGCTTTCACCGTATTCCGGGAGGAGCTTCGAAACGGGATCGGTGAGCCGCAGGTGCCCGGCCCGGGTCAGCATCATCGCCTGAATAGCAACGATGGGCTTAGTGATCGACGCTATATCCCACACGGTGTCCAGGGATACGTCCGACCCGTCTTCCCAGGCGGTCGTACCGACGGCCCCGGCCTCAAGAATATGATCCGTCGTGCCCACCACATAGGCGGCACCCGAGAACTCCCTGTCGGCGCGGGCCTTTT
>Ga0335075_10009459_pt1 | contig 14866 bp, 6 predicted proteins | sample Lox_Sample_24_FD_206723 | JGI IMG/M metagenome (GOLD analysis project Ga0335075, IMG submission 206723) | Soil microbial communities from Loxahatchee National Wildlife Refuge, Florida, United States - Lox_Sample_2.4 | ecosystem: Environmental > Terrestrial > Soil > Wetlands | place: USA: Florida...
CCTCGCCAACGTGTCGAGAAAATCCAGACTCACGCTGTCGATTTTGTTGTATACGTACAGACATCGGATATACTTCCTGTGGTCACGCATGATGACGTCAATGAAGTCGTCGACGGTGGCGTTCTCGTCGCGGACGAGCACCTCGCAGTTGAGCATCTTGTAGTCGCGGAGGATGTTGTAGAGCATCTTCTCATCGAGCAGCTTAGGCGGGGATTGAAAGGTGATTTTCATTCCGCCGGCTTTTTTCTGCTTGAGGTAGATGTTGGGTGGGTCGCGGTTGAGACGGATGCCGACGGCTTCCAGCTCGGCTTCGAGGAGAGCGCGCTGTTCGGCTTTCTTTGTCGCGTCAAGAATCATGAGGATGAGGTCGGACGTCTATGGCGAGAACAAGGTGAATGTTAGTGGGCAAGTTTTAGGCGTGTGGATAGGGTAGTGAGTTGATAGTCACAGAATAGTCCAGACTTGAAGGATGACTGCGAGAGGAACTAAGAGAAGTGAAAATGCGCAGTAATTTTGGGGGGGCAGAACAGAAGATTGAAGAACGCTGACTAGTTAAGAGTGAGTTACTGGATGCAGGATGCAAACCGTGAAACCACCCGCCAAAAGTACCGCATTGAATGGCCTACCTTTGCGGCGCTGATTACTTGTCGGCCTCGGCCTTTGCCTTCAGAGGCGCCTTCGATGATACCCGGTAGATCAAGAATCTGGATTTCTGCTCCGCCATATTCGAGAACTCCAGGGATAGCTGTCAGGGTTGTGAAGGAGTATGCGGCAACTTCTGACTTTGTCTTAGTGATCTTCGAGAGGAAGGTAGACTTTCCGACAGAGGGAAAGCCGACGAGAGCGATTCGAGCGTCTCCTGACTTTGACACATCGAAGCCAGCACCGGGGCCTGAGCCGGCGCCTGGGGCAGGCTCTAACAGTTGAGCTCGAAGTCGAGCAAGTTTCCTGGCCCAGAGTAAGAATCAAAGGTTTGCCAGGTCCTACACAACGGACAGGGCAAGCCGGGATAGCCTCATGTACAGACATCGGGATGGTGGATGGGGAGGGAAGTGGCCAAAAGGGGCTACCACGTGACCTTGGCGAATTCCCGAGTGTTCCGCCAGAACATCCCACCTCCTCACAACCCACCACGCACTATCTCAATTACAATGTTGGACTTACCCTTTCAGTAAGCCCAAATGATACTCTGCGGTGCCTTAGCGGTCTGCGAGTATCAGTCGGGAAGGTTACTAACCAGTGGCCTTATTCTCTGCAAATTATTAGCAACTTGCCGACCTAATACAATCAACGTCGGCCTACTCTGCGTCCGCCTCATCTCCTCTTCTATCCTAGCACTTTTGTCAGCATAGACATGGGAGCCTCGTATTAGGCTACGGACTCTTTGATCTTTTCTGTGATGTTAACCATCTTGGCAGGCCCAATCTATGCTCGACCAAGGTCTAAGGAGCCTTCGTTGGTGTGAACACTTCCGCCGTCGGAATAGGCAACAAGCTCAGCTGATTCGAAAAGCAAGCAGGCGAGGAGTAGTCCGGACAATTGGTTGTTCAATAGTATCTACTGCTTTGAGAGCTCCCACAAAATGATTACTGCACGGCCTTGGCATCAGAATTTGTCCGAACCTCATGTCTTGGCGTCGTGACTGTTTCAAACACAGCTCAACATTCTCACAATCTACAGTTTTCAAACCACCGGCGCAACAATGCTAGAACACAACAAAGGCTAGACGGGTGCAGCCTTGGCTGCAACTGTCTTCATCTGAGCCGTGCTGGGCCTTAACTCCGCCTATATCCGCGCCAATCCCATTCAGAACTGCCAGGTGCCGCCGCTCGGGTCACGTGCGATGACTTTCCGCTGAACGATCAGGATGGGCCCCAAAAAGCAGCAAGCCACAAAGCAAACCCCCCTTAAGAAAGAAAATGAGCCACCAACCACGCCTGCGCCTTCTTTGGCGACCCCATTCCTCGGGTTGACCGACCTCGTGAGTCAGCAACAGGAGGAGTTCGAATCGCTCCGTGCAATCTATGACGAAGATTTCGAGCAAGTCCAAGGTAAAGCAGCAGCATGGAGTGTAAGTGGTCGGGATCTAAATACCGATGCAACGATCTGACCCTCTTTAGAAATCGCCCAATCTAGCTTTCAACATTCGCATCAAAGCCCCTTCGGATCCGAATGTAGCTGTCACACTATGTGTCCAGTTTCCGGCAACCTACCCAAAGACTGCTCCGATCTTGAAACTCATAGATCTGCAGTCTGGGAATCCCAACGTACCTCATCGCCTACACAACATTCTCCAGACTCGCCCAAAAGATCTTGGATCGCCTATGATTTACGACATCGTCGACTCGCTGAAGGACATCCTCGAAGACGCTGCAAACCTGAAAGCTAACAACGAAGGCCTTGAAAGCCTCGAAGAAGAGAGAGCTGCACGGGAAGCTAGCCTAGAACGTCAGGCACGTGAGCAGGAACAGGATCTCCTTCGTCAACAGGAAGACGAGCGGGAAAAGTTACGGCGCGATCTAGACGATGAGGTCGAGAAGGAGCGCGAAAAGAAGCGCCTCGTGCTTCGTCCGTCGAGTCAGGAACGTATCGCAGGCCGATCTATGTCTCAGACATCGAGCGCCTTCGATCAATCGATCACGACATTCGATCAACCAATGACAACAAAAGACGCGAAGAACAATAACAACTTTACCTTCTACTCGGTCTGGGGCAGATTTGTCATTCTCAAAGCCAGAGACAAGAAAATTACTATTGTCAGTCCTATAACCGACCAGGACGTGCTGGTTCCTCAACTCTTACTGAAGGACATCTACCTCATCGAAAAAGCCTCCGAGAGTGTTGATTTCCGTCGCAAGATGCAGAGCATCGAAGAACTCCTCGAATCTTCCAAAAACCATCACCACGCGAACGTTGTCTCTCTGCTGGGCTACAAGGTCCAGCGAATTCCTGCAGTTGTCGATAGTACACCTGAAACATCTGCCACCTGGGAGCTGTCTATCCTGTCTGAATACGCCAACAAGGGATCTCTACTGGAGCTTCTGGAAATTTCTGGGGGTCTACAAGCGAATAGGGTGAGGTCTTGGACTCATCAGATCTTGGATGCACTTGAGTTCTTCGACCAAAATGGCTATGTCCATCCCGCTGTGCATGCTGGAAATGTGTTACTCTTCCGTTCTCCAACCGGTGAGACTAATGTCAAGCTCTCCGACGGATACGGCACAGCCCTGAAGACTTTGGTAATGCAGGCCAAAGAACAAGTTGGCGTCATTGCACGCGACTCGCCGTACTTGACAGCACACTGGACAGCTCCAGAATTGCTTACCAAGTCTCCCGAACGCACCAACAAGACTTGTATCTGGGATCTTGGTGTTCTAGTCCTTCAAATGGTCTTCGGAGCAAACGTTGCTCAAGAGCAATATGCTAGCCCAGAACAGTGCATAGCCGGCGCTGATATGTCTGATGCCTTAACGGAGTTCGTGTCGAAGGTGTTTCAGCCGCAGCCTAGCAGACGACCGCGAGCCTTTGATCTAACTTCCTTTGCATTCTTTCAAAAAAAGGAAGAGCAGCTTTTGCATTCGGGCTCGCCGCTTCCGTCTTCTACGCCACACAGGCGCGGTCGGCCGAGCTCCTCTTCTGCGCTTCAAACTATGTCCAACTTTGTCATTTCGCGATTCGAAAATGATTACGAGTATATCGGAAAATTGGGCAAAGGTGGGTTTGGTGAAGTTGTGAAAGCCAGAAATCGAATGGATGGTCAATTTTACGCGGTTAAGAAGATTCTCTGCGAGTCTAGCGAAGCCTTAGCCGTCATGCTATCGGAAACAAAACTTCTTTCACGCCTCAACCACCCGTACGTTGTGCGATATTTTGGCGCCTGGGACGAGAAAGAGCAAATACCCGGTGATGAAGATTCCTCAACAGCAAGCCAAGAAGCTGTAGCTTCATTTGGCAACGACCCATTTTCCATCTCCAGCCTGGGGCATGATTTCATGAGCTCCTCGAACTACCGCAACATTGGCATCCAGTTTGGTGACAGTGATGAAGAAGAAGAAGATGGAGGAGGAGGCGCATCAGACTCCCCAGATACCCCCCAAGAACAAGTCTCCAAAAATTTCTCCACCGAAGAAGACTCTCAGGCACAACCTCAGCCACTCGCACGCCCTACAAGTCGGTTTTGGCAAGTTCGTCCGGAGAAGACGACCTTGTATATTCAGATGGAGTACTGCGAGAATCGTACTCTTCGACACCTCATCAAGGATGATCTGCATAAAGACAGGGACAAAAGCTGGAACCTGTTTCGGCAAATCCTGGACGGCCTTGCTCACATCCACGCAAACGGCATTGTACATCGCGACTTGAAGCCCGATAATATCTTCATAACCAAAGATGGCTACGCCAGAATTGGAGATTTTGGTCTTGCAACTACAGGTCTGGTCACTGCCGCGGGACGTGGATCCCACGCTCTTGTGGCCGGGCCCGAGACTCGAAGCATCGGGACAACATACTATGTCGCACCCGAATTAGGTTCGAAAGGCAGTGGAAAGTACTCATCCAAGGTTGACATGTATTCTCTTGGCATCATCCTCTTTGAGATGTGCCATCCACTCGAAACTTCTATGGAACGAGACAGAATGTTGACCCAGCTACGGGAAGAGCATCACACATTGCCAGCAACGTTCGAGAACCCAGAGCTGAGGGTTAAGGGATTAACTATTTTGCGTCTGCTGAATCATAATCAGCACGAACGCCCTTCTGCTGCGGAATTGTTGGAAGCCGGACAGATATCGGAACCGTTGGAGCAAGGAAAAATTGAACGCTACCTTGACGCAGTGTCGACTTCAGACTCAAACCCAGGGGCCTACGCCAAGATGATGTCTTCCCTTTTCTCACGGCCGGTGAAAAAACCTCAAGATCTTACCTGGAATGATAGATCTCAGGCTTCTGCCAACCTGGCAGCGTCTCTCCTGGCCATGTCAGTGAAAGAAACTGTTTCGTCGGTTTTCCGTCGTCACGGTGCTGTGGAGAACGATAGGCAAACGATACTACCACGGACCGATCACTACATCGGCTCTGAAGAAGAGGCAGCAACCTTCCTTGATAGATCTGGCATGGTTCTCCTGCTGCCATACGACCTTACTATGCCATTTGCGCGTTCTCTGGGCAAAGCCAAGCTTGAGTATGAGAAAGTCTTTTCAATTGGAGAAGTTTTCCGAAGCTCCGGCCCAGGCTTGCAGCCTTTTGGCTCTCCGGAGGTCGATTTCGACATTGTCTCTTACAATGCGATTGACTTGGCGCTCAAAGAAGCTGAAGTGATCAAAGTGCTCGACGAGATCATTCTGGAATTCCCAACTCTCCATTCCAAGCTGATCAGCATTAGCATCAATCATTCTGATCTTTTGGATATCATCCTCGACTATTGTCGCATCAAACCTACCCAATATGACAAGGTGAAGGAAGTTTTGGCAGGTCTGAACGTGGATTCTAACACCTGGACACGCATCCGCGCCCTGCTCCGTTCCGATTCGATCAATGTTCCCGCTACCTCACTAGATGATCTAGCACGCTTCAATTTCCGCGATGGTCTGGATGGTGCAAGCCGGAAACTGGAAGCTCTGCTCGAAGGAACCATTCATGCCGCTCGACTTGCTCAGATTCTCGCACGCATTGGGACTGTGGTGGGTTTCCTTACACGATTCAATGTCAAATCCAAAGTATATATCAGTCCACTCAGCACCAATGGCGACAAAATCTACCGTGGTTCGTTGCTTATTCAGTGTATGAACGAAAGCCAGAAGAAAAGGCTTGCTGCAGGAGGCCGCTACGATTCTGTCATTGGCGAATATCAACCAAGGGGCATTACTGCACAAGCTCGTGCTGTTGGCTTCCGCCTTAACTTGAGTGAGCTGGTGCTAGCGGTGACAAGCGAAGCGAAGAAACAGGGGGGTGGAAAATCCTTGAAAAAGGGCCCGACCATTTCTCCGGCATTGATACATCGACGCTGCGAGGTGCTGCTCACTAGTCCCGACGGAGATATCCTTCGCAGCACTGGTGTTGAGCTGATCTCCATCCTTTGGGCGAATGACATTAGCGCAGAACTGACGGGCGATTTTGCTTCGGTGGATGAGCTCGAAGCGGCGTACCATCATGACGCTTATGCTTTTGTCCTGACCATCCGATATGACAGTGGAGCCATTGGCGAACGGAGTATCAAAGTGCGCAATGTATTGAAGAAGGAGGACACTGACGTGTTGGCTGCGGATCTTGTCAACTGGCTCAAAGGCGAGATCCGAGAACGCAAACACCACGAAGGAGCTACCCAGCACGGTACTATGAAATTGAGGAAAGAAATCAGCACGAACGAGTCCTCAAATTTGGTTGTTGAGTCTCGGGACGTCGATGTTCGGGTGCTGTCTCCACTGCACCGCGGAAAGAAAACAAATCGTCGTCAAATCATCGAAGCTGCTGCTACACGGACTCGTGAGTTGGCTGGGTTTTTCCTCAGTGATTCCCCTGTGGTTGCTATCGAGACCAGCGACGACATTCTTGAATCCATGCGCAACACCCGGCTTTCCGATCCCGAGTCTTGGAGAAATTTGATCCGATCTGCACCGGGTCAGGAGCGCAAGTACCTTCAACATGTGCAAGAATTGCTGAAAGAGATTGCAGTAGAAGGCAAGCGTGGGGCGTTTGTCTTCAACCACCGAACCAGGGCATGCATCTACTACGATCTAGGCAAGGCAACTTGAGTCTAAAAAGCAGGCTGGGGTCATGGATTACAGCAGGCAAGAACGAAGAATGAAAGCCGAAATTCCAATCACAACAAGCCTGATTGGCCAGGTCATTTGGGTCTTCATAGGAGCTCGAATTACTGTGCTGTAGAGACAAAGAACAGAGAATTGGATCAAAATTCCACTTACGTAGGCGTGAGCTCCGACTCCATGAATTGCGAGTTCAATGCAGAGTATAATCCTCCCTAGAGCGAATGCTTACGTAAACCTCCGCACGGCCAAATGAGCCCCCTAAGAATTTTGTGAACAGGTGTGCAAGCTTGACTGAGTTTCCCAGACAAACGATGCTCCAGCCTCGATTATGCGCGCCAGTGCTGGCAATTGTGTTTCTTCTCTCCTTAGTTCTCTCCCTCAGCCCTTGGTCCGCTGTAGCTTCGGAGGACCGCAAGGTCAGTGAGACGTCAAACTCGTCGCTATTATGGGGTCCCTACAGGCCAAATCTGTACTTCGGTGTGCGGCCTCGCATACCACGAAGCCTGCTCACCGGGCTGATGTGGGCCAACGTTGACAATTTTGCAACTGTACAGAATAGTGAGTAGCAATGCGCCGCCACTCAATTCGGACCTAGACTGCACGCTGACCGTGTGTAACTACAGATTTCAGACATACATGCGAACAACATGAAGGCATGGCTGGCTATGGATGGGAGGAGTATGACATCCGAAATGGCGGTCGCCAAGTCATACACGATGCTGGAAATGGCTTGGATCTCACAATAGACTTCATCAAAGTCCCAGGAGGATATCATGGAGGGAACTGGGCTGCTCGAATAAAAGGTGTGCCGAGAGAGGACTCATCGCCAAATGCGGTCACAACGGTGGTATTCTATGCGGGTATGGAAGGCCCTGGGAGATTCGAATTCAAAAATGAGCCGCAAGATCTGGGCCATGAAGGGGCGGTCATCCTTGAGGGCCAGACGGAAGACCTGGGAGGCTTCGACATCTCTATTACCCCAGGACCGGATAACTCCTCTCCAGCACGTAGCCACGAGAGCTGGGATCAAAAGCCGCTGGATCGGACTTTGGCTGCGAGCGCCCAGATCCCTGTGGAAGCAATATGGCAGGCCAAAAATGTTATATTCAGCACAATGAAACCTGAAGTTGACGCGCTCGTCGAGCAGTACGGCCAGGAAAACCTGCCTCCTCCATGGCAGACCTTCACTATTCCAAACGACATCAAGGACGGCAATTTTCACATGGTGCAGAAAGTGTTTCAAGGACCTTTCGAATTCGATATTCTGTTTAACTCAGGGTCTGCACCGAAGCCTTTGACTTCCGCAGATCTCTCAGATACAGTCGCCACCACATCACAGGGCTTCAAGAAGAAGTTTGCAAGCATCTTTACGCCAAAATCACCCTTTGACGCTCCCAAGTATACCAAATACTCACAGGCTATGCTGTCTAACTTGGTGGGAGGCATTGGCTATTTTCATGGCGACTCACTGGTAGACAGATCATATGCCCCAGAGTATGAGGAAGAGAATGAAGGCTTCTGGGAAGAAGCTGCTGCTGCACAGGCTCAAGCTCAGATCAATCGAGAAGGCCCAGCCGAGCTGTTCACATGTGTTCCTTCAAGACCTTTTTTCCCCCGTGGTTTCTTATGGGACGAAGGCTTCCACCTCATCCCAATAGCTGAGTGGGACATGGACCTTACATTAGAGATTGTACAAAGCTGGTTCAATCTTATGGACGAAGATGGCTGGATTGCGAGGGAGCAGATCCTTGGACCTGAAGCGCGCAGCAAAGTACCTCAAGAGTTCCAGGTCCAACATCCACATTATGCAAATCCGCCGACTCTGTTCATGATCCTCGAGTCTTTTGTTGACAAGCTCAATGCGAAGCAATACGACGATGTACATGCTAGCAAGCTCAAAGACTACATCCGTAACTTTTACCCGCTGCTGAAGCGACAGTATTTCTGGTTCCGAAAGACTCAGCGGGGTGATCTCAAATCGTACGACCGAGACGCCTTCTCCACTAAAGAAGCGTACCGATGGCGCGGGCGGACTGTTCGACACGTTCTCCCCTCGGGCATCGATGACTATCCAAGACCCCAACCGCCCCACCCAGGCGAGCTTCACACCGATCTCATCAGCTGGGTTGGAATGATGACGCGGTCTCTCCGCCGCCTTGCCGAGTCGCTCGGCGAAAACGATGATGCGACGGAATTCAAGGGCTACGAAAAGGCCATTATCCGCAATATCGACGACCTTCACTGGTCTTCGGTCAACCAAACCTTCTGCGACGCCACCATCGATGATTATGAAGAAAGTGTGCACGTATGTCACAAAGGTTACGTTTCAATTTTCCCATTCATGACGGGTCTCCTGCCGGCAGATAGCCCACGTCTGAAGCCGATCTTAGATTTGATATCTGACCCAAAGGAGTTGTGGAGCGACTACGGAATTAGAAGTTTGAGCCAAACAGACGAGTTCTACGGCACAGATGAAAACTACTGGAGGGGTCCGGTCTGGATCAACATGAACTATCTGATCGCAAAAAACTTATTGGTAAGCAATCTCAATTTTCCCTTTGGCAGGTGGGAGGCCGTACTGATTCTCTGAACAGAATGTAGCTACGACGAAAGGGCCTCATCAAAAGCAAGCCCGCGAGATCTACACCAAGCTGAGGACCAACGTCGTTGAGAACGTCTTTCGCGAGTGGGAGAAGACGGGTTTTGCCTGGGAGCAGTACAATCCAGAAACAGGTGCTGGGCAGCGCACGCAGCATTTCACTGGGTGGACAAGCTTGGTGGTGAACATGATGGTCATGCCAGACCTGAGCAAGAGCAGCATCTCACATGGTGAATTGTAGATTTTATCACGATAGAAGTAAAAAGCTTCCATTGCTAGATACTTGGGTATAATGCTAAACGCCTCGGAATGCTGGAAAGATGTCTAATGCTACAAAAAGTGTCGACATTGCCACGTAGAGCGATAACAGCGTCGTGGTCGTTTTGTGGTCACGGTATGCTTCCATGAGATGGCACCTTGCTACTCACTTCCGTGCCAACTCAGTACAAGTTTCACCTTCTCCGGTCTTGTCGATCATATTGATCATAGCTCCGTCGATACTCTTCACGCCAACGGGGCGAGCGGCTTCGATCTCGGCGGAAATCTCCCTTCTCGGTGACATAGTGGTTATCTCGCCTCCTTTCACGACTCCGCGATCGGGACCTCGAGTGATGTCGTCTTTGCCTCTCGTGTGACCTTGAGCGTCTTTTCCCGTGATGTTCGCGATGCTCATGCCTTCTCCGCCTTCGGTCAGGATCTCTTGTTCTGTCTTTGCTCCTGCTCCTGCTCCTGCTCCTGCTTCTACTCCTACTTCGTCGATGCCGCTCATGACTGCCGCCTCGCCGTCTGTTCTTCGTAGGTTGGTTAAGATCTCCTTCAGATGGTCTGAAAGGCACCGTTCCCTCGATTCTCTCTTCAAAGTTCGCGTGTTTAGATCCAATTCTGCCTCCATATGCGCCGAATCCCACGCCCTTGCCTCCTTCTCCGCCCTCTTCTTCCTCAGCAGCCTCCTTCAAAATCTTGTCAACCTCTTTCCTATCCCCCAGGGCTTCCATGTTAGGATTCCTTGGTGTAACCTCGTATCCCAAAGCCTTCGTCAGCTCATCTCGCTCGGCTTCTTTTATCCTCTTGATCTCTTCCTTCCTCTCCCTCTCTGCTTTTGCAGCTGGATCTTCGCCGTCTTCAGCGCCACCACTGCCTTTGGCATACCAGTTAAGATCGCGGCCCTTCTGCCACCGTCCCACTGGAGCCATAAGAGAGTGGCCAAGGTAATTTTCTCGATGTGTAGAGCTTTGCACATCTGACCACTTGAAATCGCCGCGGCCACCACGGGCACCTTCCTTGCGAACTGTGGCTAGCAGATCCATCGCTGGTTGGTGGGCGAAATCAGCATCTGCTGCAGTTGGGGCAAACTCGTAGGTTGGAGACTGGGGGTCCTTCGCCGTCGATGTGAGTGTAGAGCACGTGAGGCGGAAGTTGCGGGCAGGGCTTTTTGTCCTAAAGGTCGGGGGGCTGTGGGATGCGAGCACGCGTCCTATCGGCAGGGATGTACCTCCCTTAGGATTATGCAGCTGTTCAAACGCGGGAGTAGATCGCCTGATTTACCGGTGGGGAAGAACCTGTTTGGGAATTTTTCGAGGCTATGTTGGCGGGGCACATGCGCCGCCTCGTCACCCTTTAATCTGATCTATCCAACATCCGGCAGGTAGCACTGAAGAAACAACTCCACCCAGTAAATGGCTATTGTGCTGATGGAGAAAAACGTTGCATCCCTGGTCATGGAATGAAGGCCCTACTTCATGGACCTTGTAAAGTGGTCGCTGTTTCAACGGCCAATGGGCAACAAGAATCAGGAATGCTTTCCCGCTTCCCCTACCCCTCCCATCTGCCGTAGCCGTGACATAAGGACGGCAGCAGTCCCATCTGAGATGCCGGCGCCTCCCCAGTCTCTGCTCTTATCGATGTCCGTAACGTTCAATGCTTCCACTTCATCGCAAGCCGCACGAGACATCAGTTCAGCACTATGGAGGCTGATACAAGGCGCTTACAGCCTGTCAAGATTGGCATGACCAGCGTCGAGACTGGCAGAGACCGCTTCACGCGAAACGAGCACTTGTCGCTACCTCGAACTTCAAGCTGGCGAAACAATCTGACGGCACTGTCACAGCGTTACAACCTTTACATGGTGGCTCTTGAAACTTCTATCGGTGTCTACCAACCAAGGTTCCCCTTTCAGAAACTAGGGCGAAAACCCAGCCTGACAATTCCGGCTACCCTCGCTGAACCCAACGCTCAAGGTTACATCGATGCAAGGCAGCCTCATGCCATTAACCATGTCATTGTTGGAGATCTGGGAACAGAAGAGATACTACTGGTAGCCACGGATTCTGGCAATATAGCTGCATATCACACGAAAGCCATTCGAGATGCGATCGAGAAAGATCCCTACAAATACAGCACCGATGGCAGGTCTGACTTTGTCGGTGTCAGAGCTTTCTTCAGCCATTGGGTCCACGAGTCTGCCTGGGGATTGGCCATACATCAAGAAGCACGCATGATTGCCGTCAGTGCCAACACTTCATACTATACTCCTTCACAAGATAATCATGCCAAAATTACCGTCTTTGCATTCGCGTTGACGGGACAAGGCGATGCAGAGTACACTGCAAACGACGATGGCGCTATGGAACCGCTTGGACAACTAGAATGGAAGGCGTGGGAACCGAACCCGTACGAGCCGTGGCTCGGTGACCGAAGCCACAATTACAAAACCGTCCTGAGTGGCCATATCGCCAACATTCCGAACATATCTTTTGTAAATTCGAGCCATGACAGAGATGGCAGCTGGCTGCTCAGCACCGACATTGGCGGACGGATGAAGCTGTGGCATATATGGACCAGACGATGCTACAAATCATGGGACTTCTCGATTCCTGAAACCCCTGCCATGGCTTTAGAAGACGTCGTTGAGCGAGGATGGATGGTGCTTGCTCTGGATCCGACATCATTTCGATCAGCAGACACTGTCGAAGAGCTTTGCGGAGCGCCAAGACCACTGAAATATCACAAGCATACAGAGACGGCTGAAAGCTACGATATCACGAACTGGGTTCGCACACGAGTGCCTAATGCTAGCCAGCTACATCCAGCCTTTGGTCCGCTGGATGGTGATCTCGACCAGAGAGATGAAAGCGACCCGGACCTCCTAGAAACATATTGGTCGGACGATGACCCCGCGGACTTGGAGTCTGGTGGTGTCCATCTCGGTGCTGAAAGTGAAGACAGCCCTTTGGAGGGTGGTGAAGAGGTAGTTGGAGATAGAAATGATCAGACAGGCGAGGCGACGCGCACACATGAGGAAGAAGATGATCAGTTGGCAGAAGGCTTCTTGCCCAATGAAGTCGGCCAAGCTTTGAATCTCATACACGTGTCCCAAGATTCGCCTCAGTTAGAGCCGCTGCAATTGCCATCAGAACAAGAGCTGGGCCATTTCGATGAGCATGGAGCAGACGAAGGGCAAACTTCGTCAGATTGGGCAAACGTCGCACTGGCCAATGCCGACAATGTATTCCACGAAGACCTCAACACTGCGGGAAGAGCGTCCTTCGGTCCGCCCAGAAAGAGGCCAAGGCATTCAGAAAGCTACAAACAAGACTACGAAGCCTACATGGCTGCTAAAGCTATTCGCGAGTCCCGACTCCAGCCTATTTCGCCATTTCCTGTCATCCAGTGCTCCGCTTCCCACATCCGCCTCATAAACGTTCCTAAAGCCAAAACTCCGCACTTCTTCTGCGCATCGGCATTAAAGCAGACACTACCACGCCACATGGAGAGGAGTCCTTTGATCCAAATGGACAGACTGAATATGATGCAGTATATCCCTGAGCTCGGGATCGTCATTATCGCAACCCAAATTGGGAGATGTGCCGTCTGCACGTTGACGAAGAAGTCTGACACAGGCACGCCAGGTTTCCGTGTTGACTGGATCTTGCCGACGAAGGAGCAGGAAAAAAATGGCCTAAGACCACAAGCGACATTGCTTGGCATTGCTGCTGGTCCGGTTCAGGGGCGACAAATCGGTGAGGAGGAAAGCTCTTCTGATGAAAGCGAGAGTAGTTTTGAGGCTGAAGAACTCCACACCGATCATTCACCTGCACCCTCGTCTGAAGGAAGCTCCATTTCTGAGGGCAATTCGCTTCAAGGACGCAAACACCATCTACCGTCGAGCAAATCCAGACCTTTACCAATGCGTCCTAATCATCATATATTCCCCAAAGCGGAATCGTGGCAAGGCATCGAGAACAGCCGACGCTACAGGCTGATGCTTACGTACTACGACCAGACAGTACTGACCTATGAGCTCTGGCGAGAGGCGCCTAACATTGGAATTGACGGTCGCAAGAATTGGAGAAATCGACCGAACGGAATGATATGAGTTGGAGTCATAGCAGTTTGTCATCAGCAACTAGTGTTCAAAGATGTCCGCTTTACCTACATATTGCCGCCTAGAACATCTGTTCACCCTGCTTGAAGAGCGAAGGGCTTCCGTTCAGACATGATCCAACAACGGTGCCAGAACTCGACGCATATTATTTCCCAACTAAGAATCGGAGCGGCCACGTGTAGCTCTAGTCCGCTAGTCGGGCAGTGACGACTTCACACGCTTCGAGATATCAGTTCCGGTGCTACGTATTTGTCCCAACATGATAACTGGGCGCCCAGATATAACTCTCATCCGCCGACTGGACAGCGGCGACTCTACCCACTTCGGAACGACTCTTCTCCTCCATCAGGGTCATCTAACGCGGTAGTTGAATGCCCCAAATACACCTCTCATCCGCCGTTTGCACGATGAGAGACTTTACACGCTTAGCGACAGATTGTACTCAGATCTTCTAGCTTTATAGTAGCTGGATGACTACATGCGGCTTTCGCCCGCCGGCCCTATCGAAAACCTCAAACGATGCGCCAAGGACATCACCCTTGGCTCCAGCAGAGCAATCAAAGTGTCCAGAGTGGCCTTGGAACCCCATTTCCGATAACAGCTCGTGCCCGATTTGAGGTCCGTACACACCCGATTTGGAGCCAGGTGATTGTTACAGTAAAAAAATTGGACAAATCCGAATATCTCAACTTATCAAGCAGCCATAGCGTCACGCTTTGGGCTACAAAGGTGACGGAGTTATATCATTGGTTAATCTTAATGGGTTACAAATTCTGCCAACGAACCGACAATGGCTGTAGCCGATCAATCCAAAGGATCATGGAAACCCCATCTCCTCCTTTCAACTGGTGTTTACCAAGATACGCCATATGCTGTTGCAAGCGCGTCTTTGACCCAACTCAACACCCCAGCCATCCCTTCACGTTGAAAAGTTCCCTGCGGCACTGCCACTACCTTGAAACCTTTGTTGTCATCCTGAAACTGCTCAACGGCCCGGACTTCGTCCAGTGAGAAATCGCCTCCAATGATGATCCCGCGCGGAGGAGGATTGAGTGTCTCGAGTAAGGTGGTGAGCGTGTCTTTGTTATACGAAGTCATGATGGCTGAGTAGACGAAGTT
>Ga0335075_10009460_pt1 | contig 14864 bp, 8 predicted proteins | sample Lox_Sample_24_FD_206723 | JGI IMG/M metagenome (GOLD analysis project Ga0335075, IMG submission 206723) | Soil microbial communities from Loxahatchee National Wildlife Refuge, Florida, United States - Lox_Sample_2.4 | ecosystem: Environmental > Terrestrial > Soil > Wetlands | place: USA: Florida...
CCTTTCGCCAAGCGTCGTGCGCGAGGTGATGCGAGAGCGCACGTTGGACCTGCTGTTGCCGCTGCTGCCGACACCGGGCGCCCCCGACCCCGACGTGGTGATCGTCGATATCGATCGCGCCACCCTGGCACGGTTCGGTCCCTGGCCATGGCCGCGGGCGCAGTTGGCACAGGTCCTCTCGGCTGTTGCAGCCGCGAAGCCGCGCGTGGTGGGCCTCGATGTCCTGCTGGCGGGCCACGACAGATTTGCGAGCGCGGCCGGTCCCAATGGCGACGCGATGCTGAGGAAAGCACTGGCGAGCGTGCCCACGGTGCTCGGCACGGCATTGGAGGACGGCGCGACAGGGGAGGATCTGCCGAACACCCCGATTCTGGGGACAACGTCGGTGCGGTTGCCGGATATCTGGCGCGCTGAGGGGGTGGTTGGTCCGGACCCTGCACTCGCTGATGCGGCGCAGGGGCTAGGGGCGCTGGTCGAGGCCGCTGATCCCGACGGCCCGATCCGCCGGGTGCCTCTGCTTGTGCTGACGGCAGACACGGTGCGACCCGGGCTGGCCGTGGAGATCGTGCGGGTCGCCCAGGAGGCCGGCGAGCTGCTGATCGAACCGGACGGACTGCATATCGGCGACGTGCGCGTGCCGCTGGCGCCCGGCGCAAGGTTGCGATTGATACCACATTCTCAGGCGAGCTGGGCCGCGCACACGGTATCCGCGATCGGACTGATGGACCATCCCCAGGCGCGCGCCGCATTGGCGGGGAAGGTGGTGCTGCTTGGCGGCAGCGCGCCGGAGCTGGGTGGGCTTCGCGTCACGCCCGAGTCTCCGGTGACACCGTCGGTGTTGATACAGGCCACGGCGGTGGATGCTCTGTTGCGCGGAGCGGTGGCCTACCGGCCGGGTTGGCTCGACGGCGCCGAGATCGGTTGCGCCGTGCTGCTAGGTTTGCTCTGCGTGCTGGTTGCGCTGCGCTTGCGGCCGGCAGTGGGCACGGTGTTGGCGCTGGTGCTGTGTGTTGGATGGGCGGGGATGGCCGTTGCCGCAGTTCCCGGTGCCTCATGGCTTGTTGATCCGGCCGGGCCGGCGGCGGTGGGATTCGCCACTTTCGGCGCCGCGGCGCTGGCGCGCTATGCACGCGATGAATGGCGCGCGCGGTTGCTGCGCGAGCGCTTCGAGCAGCATCTGGCCCCCGAGGTGGTTCGGCGCATCGCCGTGGATCCGGCAGCGCTACGGCTGCAAGGCGAGATGCGCGAGATCACCGCGCTGTTCAGCGATATCGAAGGCTTCACCGGCATGACGGAGCGTGCCGGGCCGGCTGATCTCGTGGCATTGCTCGACGCCTATTTCGATGCGGCAGCGCGCATCGTGACCGAGCACGGCGGCATGATAGACAAGATTGTCGGCGATTCGGTGCATGCGATCTTCAATGCGCCGTTCACGATCGACCGGCATCCCGAGCGGGCGGTTGCATGTGCGCTGGCGCTGCTGAAGGCGTCGGAAGAAATACGCTGCTCGCCGCTGGGCCAGCGCCTGCAGCTTGGCCGCACCCGCATCGGCATCGAGACCGGTCCGGCGATCGTCGGCGACGTCGGCGGCAGTCGCAAGCTCGACTACACGGCGCACGGCAACGCCATCAACCGCGCGGCACGGCTGGAGGCCGCGAACAAGGAGCTTGGGTCTAGCATCTGCGTCGGGCCGGGGACGGCGGCGCGGCTACCCCAGGGCGCTGTTCGCCCGATCGGTAGAGTAACCGTGCGGGGACAGAGCGAACCGGTTGATGTGTTCACGCCGGTGGACGACGCTACATGACCGAATCCAGAGCGGCTTTGATGCGTGCCGCACCCCAGGGAGCGGGCGCGGTCGGCTCGTCACCTGGATGGGCAATGTTGGTGCCGAAACCGGATACGACCAGTACGGTTTTCTGACGACCGGTGACGGTCACGGCGCCGCGCTGCACGAACACTCCGAACACGCCGTTGCTGGGGCCGCACCAGACGCTGGTGCCGCGTACTGCGATCAGCCCGAACGGCGACAGGATGTTCATCTCATTGCTAGATGCCCTGGCGTCATGCTCGCATAGCATCGCGCCGCGCTCGAGCACCAGAGTGCCGCCGGCGTTGACGATGAAACGGTCTATCCGCAGCCGGGCCTCTTGCCCGAGGCGGACGTTGGTGGCCTCGCCCAAACGCAGGGCAAGCGCCGATTGCGGCCCGGTGCCGACCGAGTCGCCGATAAACACCGCAGCGGCGGCGGCCAAACTGCGGCGAACGTCCGCGGTGAGGGCGTAGCATTCACCGCGCGCCGACTGCACCTCACCAGCGGGTTCCGCGGATCGGGCGCGCTTGACGATAAGGGTGGCACCCAGGCCAGCCAGCACAATGCGGCGTTCGACGCAATTCATCTGCGGATGTATATCCCAATAAAAGGACACTGGAAAGAAAACAGCGATCCGAGGAGAAGAACCCCTCCCCTTGGGGTCTACCGAGGCTCCACAAGTACGGAACGATCAAGTGGACACGGAGTGCACCGAGTTCGCACGGAGTTTCACAGAGATGGCAGACCACTCGGTTCTCGTCCGTCACGCCTGCGAAGCCTGCTCCTGCAAAAGCCGTTCATGAACCGAGAGGCACCGTCCCTTCCTGGTCGCTTGAACAACGCCCCACCTGCGCGAAGCGCACAAAACCTTTCTCTGTGGAACTCCGTGCGAACTCAGTGCACTCCGTGTCCACTTAACTATTGTGGGACCACGATAGCCCTTGCGGGAGGGGCAGGGTGCCTGTGCGCGCCTTCGCTCACTCCGCTGGCACGATGATCGGCGGACGTTTGCCGGCCAGTCGCTCCAGCGCCAGATAGACAACCGGCGTCGTGTAGAGTGTCAGCATCTGCGAGACGATCAATCCCCCGACTATGGCGATGCCCAGTGGCCGACGGAACTCCGCACCGGTACCGAAGGCGAACGCAAGCGGCAACGCGCCGAACAGTGCGGCAAGCGTCGTCATCAGGATCGGCCGGAACCGTTCCAGGCACGCCAAGTGGATCGCCTCGAACGGCGAAAACCCATATTGGCGCTCGGCCTCCAACGCGAAATCCACCAGCGTGATCGCGTTCTTCTTGACGATGCCCATCAGCAGGATGATCGCAATCATGCCTATAACGCTGAGCTGCTGCCCGGCAATCACCAGCGCCAGCAGCGCACCCAGGCCAGCAGACGGCAGCGTGGAAAGAATGGTCAGCGGATGCAGCAGGCTTTCGTACAGCACGCCCAGCACGATATAGATCGAGATCAACGCCGCGGCGATCAGCAGCGGCTCGGTTCGCGTCGTATCTTGTAGCCACCGTGCATTCCCGGCGAATTCGGTGCGGATCTCCGGCGGCATGTGCAGTTCGTCCGCCGCCTTCTGCACTGCTGCTTCGGCGGTCCCCAGCGCCGTGCCCGGAGGCAGGTTGAAGCTGAGTGTGGCAGCCGGGAACTGACCCTGGTGGCGGACCGCCAGCGGCGCATCGCCGGGCTCGAAATGCGTCATCGCCGACAGCGGCACCTGCACCCCGCTGCTCGACCCGACATAGACGCGATCCAGCATCGTCGGGCTGGCTTGCAGTGCCGGATCTGTCTCAACCACTACTTTGTATTGGTTGCGCTGCGTGTAGATCGTCGAGACCTGCCGCTGGGCAAAAGCATTGTTCAGCGCGTTATCGATGTCGGTTGCCGAAACCCCAAGCCGGGCTGCCGCAGCGCGGTCGATCACCACATTCTCCTGCGGCCCGGCACGGTCCTGGTCCGAGGTCACGTCGGTCACCCCGGGCGTGTTTTTCAGCTTGCCCTCGAGCAGCAGGCTCCAATGCCGCAGGGCAGCCAGGTCCTGGCTTATCACCACGAACTCGAACTGCGAGCCGCCCGTGCGGCCGCCGCCGCGCAGGTCCTGGGCGGAGAACAGGAATGTCTGGATGCCGCCAAGGTTCTCCAGCTTCGGCCGCAGCCGGGCGATCACCTCTTCCGACGAGATATGCCGCTGCGCAAGCGGCTTCAGACTCACTGACAACTGCCCGCGATTGAGCGAGCTCCAACCCGCGGCGACCCCTACCTGCGAGCCCACCGTCTCCACTGCCGGATCGGCGAGCAGCACATTCACCACTGCGCGCTGACGCTCCTCCATCGCCTTGAACGAGATGTCGGGCGAAGCGATCGTGCCCCCCAGCAGGATGCCGGTGTCCTGTATCGGCAGAAATCCCTTCGGCACGGTGCGGTAGAGCTGCACCGTCAGCACCAAGGTCGCCAGCATCACCAGCAGCATGAATACGCGGTGGCGGAGCGCCCAGCCGAGTGTGCGCGCATAGAGCCTGTGGTTTGCCGCCAACAGCCGCTCGATCGTCTCATCCAGCCAGCCCCAAAGCCGCCATCGCGGTGCGGCGTGGCGCGGTGTCATCCAGCGACCGCAGATCATCGGCGTGAGCGTCAACGAGACGGCTGCCGACACCACGATCGCCATTGTCAGAGTCATCGCGAACTCGTGGAACAATCGCCCGAGGATGCCGCGCATGAAGATCAGCGGGATGAACACCGCGACCAATGACAGGCTGATCGAGACGACGGTGAAGCCGATCTGCCGCGACCCGATCAGCGCGGCCCGCAGCGGCGGTACCCCTTGCTCCGTGTGGCGCACGATGTTCTCGATCATGACGATCGCATCATCGACCACGAAACCGACCGAAATGGTCAGTGCCATCAACGAGAAATTGTCGAGCAAGTACCCCATGAACCACATGCCGCCGAGGGTGCCGCAGATCGACAGTGGCACTGTGACGGCCGCGGCGATGGTCGGCATAAGCCGCCGCATGAACAGCGCGACGACCATCAGCACCAATGCAATCGTGATGGCCAGGGTATATTGCACGTCGATCACCCCGGCACGGATCGTCGTCGTGCGGTCCTGAATGACCGACAGCTTGATGTCCGGCGGCAGCCACGCCATGAGCTGGGGCAGCAGCCGTTGCACGCGATCGACGGTGTCGATCACGTTTGCTCCCGCCTCCTTGGTGATCGTCAGCAGAATCGCCGGCTGCTTCCCGTCCCAGGCGGCGAGGCGCGTGTTGGCGACGCTGTTCACCACCGTTGCAACGTCGCCCAGCGTGACCACGGCGCCATTACCGGCCTTCAGTACCAGGCGGCGGTACTGCTCGGCCTGCGACATCTGCGGGTTGACGCTGATCATGCCGGCGCGCGTCGGGCCTTCGAAGCCACCGGTCGGTTCCAGCACGTTGGCGTTCTTGATCGCGTTCGTCACGTCCTGTGCGGACAGTCCCGCGGCCGCCAATCGCACCGGATCGAGTTGCACGCGCACCGCCGGTTTCTCGGCGCCGCTCACGGCAACATTGGCGACACCATCCACCTGCTGCAGGCGCTGACCCAGGATGGTGTCGGCGGCATCGTAGATCTGCGCCACCGACAGCGTATCGGACGACAGGGCGATAGTCATGATCGGCGCATCGGCCGGATTGAATTTGCGGTAATAGGGGCGGGTCGGCAGGTCCGACGGCAGGTCGGTGATCGCCGCGTTGATGGCGGCCTGCACGTCGTGCGCGGCGCCGTTGATGTCGCGGTCTATGTCGAACTGCACGACAACCGAGGTGGCGCCGACCGAACTGATGGAAGTGATTTCGGCGACCCCGGAAATCTCACCCAGCCGGCGTTCCAGCGGGGCGGCGACCGAGTTCGCCATAGTCTCGGGATCGGCACCCGGCCGAGATGCGAACACCACGATCGTCGGGATGTCGACGCTCGGCAGTGCAGCGACCGGCAGGAAACGATAGGCAACGATACCGGAGAGCAGAATGCCGATGGCCAGCAGGATGGTGGCGACGGGGCGGGCGATGAAGGGGGCCGAAATCCCCATCTACCCGTGCCGCGAGAAAGTAAGATTCACCGCAGAGCCGCAGAGTCCGCAGAGCCACATCGTCATGGCCGGCCACGACGGTGGAATTTCTTTCTCATTCCGCCGCTACCGCGCCCGTTTCCGGCCCTGCAAGCCGCAGTCGCAGTCGCTCGAAGCCAAGATAAACCACCGGCGTCGTGTACAGCGTCAGCAGTTGCGACAGCAGCAGACCGCCGATGATCGTCACCCCCAACGGCCAGCGCAGCTCTGCCCCCGCCCCATGCTCCAGCACCAGCGGCAACGCCCCCAGCAATGCCGCCATTGTCGTCATCATGATCGGGCGGAATCGCAGCAGGCACGCCTCCTCGATTGCGGCAGCAGGAGTAAGCCCTCGCTGCCGCTCCGCCTCGATCGCGAAGTCGATCATCATGATGGCGTTCTTCTTGACAATGCCCATCAGCAGCACCACGCCGACCAGCGCCACCAGAGAAAGGTCAGCGCCACACATCATCAGCGCCAGCAGTGCGCCGATGCCCGCGGATGGCAGTGTCGAGAGAATCGTCAGCGGATGAATCCAACTCTCGTACAGCACGCCGAGCACGATATAAATGACCACCACCGACGCCAGGATCAGCCACGGCGTCGCCGCCAGCGCTCGCTGAAACTCCGCGGCATCGCCGGCGAAGCTGCCGCTGATGGTTGCAGGCAGACCGATCCCCCGCTCCGCCTGCCGCACCGCGACCACTGCGTCGCCGAGCGAATACCCCGGAGCGAGATCGAAGCTGATCGTTGCCGACGGGAACTGCTGTTCGTGCGTGATCACCAGCGGCGCCGTTGTCTGCCGGATGGTGGCGATCGCCGACAACGGCACCTGCGCATCATTGGTGCCGGGCACGCGCAACAACCGCAAGACAGCGGCATCGGCCTGCCACGCCTGATTGGATTCCAGGATCACACGATACTGATTCGCCTGGCCGAAGATCGTCGAGATCTGCCGCTGGCCGAACGAATCGTACAGCGTGTCCTCGATCGCCTGCATGGTGACGCCCAGTCGCATTGCCGACTGGCGATCGACCGTCACCTGCATCTGCAGCCCGTCATCCTGCTGATCGGATGCGATGCCACGGAGCTGCGGTGCTGCCTCCATCGCGGCTACCAACTTCGGCGTCCATTCCGCAAGCTCCGCCGCATCGGTGTCGAGCAGCGTGTATTGGTAGGCGGTGCGGCTGACCTGCGCACCGATGGTCACGTCCTGCACCGACTTGAACCATGCGGTCAGGCCGGGAATCGCAGCGATATCGCGCTGCAGCCGCGCGATCACCGCGGGCGCCGGATCGCGTGCACCGATCGATTTCAGCGGAATGGTGAGCTGCCCAGTGTTCGGCGTCGCGTTGATCGTACCGGCACCCACGAACGATACGACGCCCGTCACCGCCGGATCGCGCGCGATCACGCCGGCCACCCGGTTCTGCATGACGGCAAGCCGTGGGATCGACACGTCCTGCGCCCCCTGCGTGACCCCGAGCAGCACACCGGTATCCTGCTGCGGCAGGAACCCCTTCGGCACCACCACATAAAGTCCGATCGTCCCCGCCAACGTTGCCGCCGCAACCAGCAGCACCACCCCCTGGCGGCGCAGCGCCCAGCCCAGCGAGCGCCGATACAACCCCAGTAGCCGGTTGAACCCGCCCTCCAAACTCCGGGCGAGCAAACCCGGATGTTGCTCCTCGATCGGCCGCAGGATGCGCCCACACATCATCGGCGTGAGCGTGAGCGACACCACCGCAGACACCACCACCGCGATCGACAGAGTCATGGCGAATTCGCTGAACAGCCGCCCGACTACGCCGGTCATGAACAGCAGCGGGATGAACACCGCGATCAACGAGACGGTCAACGAAACGATGGTGAAGCCGATCTGCCCGGCTCCACGGAACGCCGCCGCTAGCGGGCGCATGCCGGCTTCGATGTGGCGTACCACGTTCTCGATCATGACGATCGCGTCATCGACCACGAAGCCGGTGGCGACGACCAGCGCCATCAACGACAGGTTGTCCAGGCTGTAGCCCAGCAGATGCATGATCCCGAACGTGCCGATCAGCGACAGCGGCAGGGCGATCGCCGGAATGAAGGTGGCGCGCGGAGAGCGCAGGAAGGCGAAGATCACCAGCACCACCAGCACGACCGAGGTGATCAGCGTCAGTTGCACCTCGCGCACGGATGCGCGGATGGTCTGGGTCCGGTCGGTGACGATATGCAGCACGATGCCGCCGGGCATGGCGTGTTGCAGCATCGGCAGGGCGGCTTTGATACGCTCGACCGTCTGCACGATGTTGGCGCCGGGCTGGCGCTGGATGTCCAGTACCGCTGCTTGCTGGCGCCGGCCCTGCGCAAAATACCAGGCGCCGACACGATCGTTCTCCAGCCCGCTGACCACGCTGCCGACCGCCGACAGCCTCACCGGCGCGCCGTTGCGCCAGGCGATCACCAGGTCGCGGTACTGCCCGGCATTCACGAGCTGATCGTTCGCCCCGACGGAGACCGCCAGCCGCGGCCCGTCGAACCCGCCCTTGGCCCCGTTGGTGTTGGCGTTGGCAACAGCAGTGCGCACGTCCTCCATCGACACGCCGTACGCGGCGAGCCGTGCCGGATCGACCCGCACCCGCACCGCCGGACGCAGACCGCCCTCCACCGTCACCTTCCCGACGCCATCGATTTCGGCGAGCTTCGGCTGCAGCAGCGTGTCGGCCGCGTCGCCGACATCCTGGATCGGGATCGAATCGGAGGTCAGCGCCAAGGTCAGGATCGGCGCATCCGCCGGATTCACCTTGGAATAGACCGGCGGATAGGGAAGGTTGGTCGGCAGCGTGCCGGCCGCTGCGTTGATTGCCGCCTGTACGTCCTGCGACGCCGAATCCATGCTGCGGTCGAGTGTGAACTGCAGCGTGATCTGGCTAGTGCCCTCGGAGCTCTGCGAGGTCATCGTCATAAGCCCAGGGATCTCGCCGAACTGCCGCTCCAGCGACGCGGTAATCAAAGTAGAAACCGTCTGCGGGCTCGCGCCCGGCAGTTGTGTGGTGACCTCGATGGTCGGGAAATCGACCTCCGGCAGCGCCGAGACCGGCAGCGCCTCATAGCCCAGCGCGCCTGCCAATAGAATCGCGATCGCCAGCAGCCAGGTGGCGATCGGCCGGGCGATGAACGGAGCGGAGATACTCACGCGCCTCGCCGGCTATGCCAACCCGTGGCGCCCGGCGCGGTCGGCTGCTGTGGAGCGGTCGAGACGGCCTCGCCGGCAGCAGGCGCGATCGCAACCTTCTTGCCGTCCGACAGGCGCGCGGCGCCGTCGGTGACCACGCGTTCGCCGGGCTTCACGTCCTCGGCGATGATCGCGCCCTGCTCGTCCTGGTGGCTGATTGTCACGGCGCGGCGGGTCACCGTGTCGCCGGCATTCACCACGTAAACATAGGCGCCGTTCGGACCCTGCTGCACCGCCGCCACCGGCACCACCGTGGCGTTCTCCGCCGTCGCGACCTGCAACCGCACGCCGACGAACCCGCCCGGCCACAGCTTGTTGTCGGGGTTGGGGAAGGTGGCCTTCAGCTTGATCGTGCCGGTGGTCGGATCGACCTCATTGTCGAGCACCGCCAGCGTGCCGCGATCGATGATGGTGGCATCGTTCTCCACTGTGCCTTGCGGATAAGCGAGCACCGCCGGCGTACCGTCATGCATCGCGGCGGCGACCTGTTGCAGCGCCTGCTGCGGCAGCGTGAACACCACCGAGATCGGCTGGAGCTGTGTGATCACCACGATCCCGGTCGTATCGGTGGCGTGCACGATATTGCCGGCATCCACCTGGCGCATGCCGGTGCGCCCAGCCAGCGGTGCGACGATCGTGGTGTAGCTAAGATTGGTCTGCGCGGTTTCGATCTCCGCCTGGTCCTGCTGCACTTGTGCCGCAAGTTGGGCGACCAAGGCCCGCTGCGTCGCCGCCTGCTGCTCCGAGGTCGACTGGGCGGCCATGAGCTTATTGTAGCGGGCCAGATCGATCTTGGCGTTGGCGAGCTGTGCCTCGTCCTGGGCCTTCTTGGCGACCGCCTGATCGAGCGCCGCCTGATACAGCCGCGGATCGATATGGGCCAGCACGTCGCCCTTCTTCACGTCCTGGCCTTCCTTGAAATCCACGTCGATCAGCGGTCCATCGACCATCGGCTTGATCGTGACGGTGTTGAATGCCTGCACAGTGCCGAGCCCGTCGAGATAGATCGGCACGTCGCGTGTGGCCGCGGTGGCGACCAGCACCGGGACCGGCGTGCTCGCGGACTGGTCCGCGGGATGGTTCGGCTGGCTCTTGGGCCACAGGAAGATCGCCGCCCCGATGCCGGCAAGCAGAAGCACACACAGCAGGGCCATGCCAACGGACGGGCGGCCGCGCCTGGTGCGCACCTCGCCGGGATCGAATGCGACCCGTTCCTTTGTACCGACGTCCATGGGTCCGGCGGCCTCCTCGGCGTCTCGCCGAGCGCTTGTTCGCTCAGTAGCTCGACCGCTCAGCGGTCTTGCGAGAGCAGGTCCTCAATGCGTATCCCAAGATGCCGGGCGAGGCGACAATAAAGTGCCACGTCTCCTAACCTCCCGCCGGTCTCGATCTGCGCCAGATCAGGCTGCGAGACGTCCGGGGTCGTAATGGTTTGGATCCGCATCTTAGATTCCTTTGGCAAACCGTGGGTGAGCGCTGGGACCGTCGCCTGGGCCAGGGCGTCCCTTGCTATACCATGTCGGGTTGGTGTTGAGCAGCGTAGTTGCAGCGACCGTGCCGGCTGGGTGAGAATGCAGCTCCCGCATCGTCAATGCCTGCGCAAGCAGGCATCCACCGGGGGATACAGATCAACCAGACCGGCACTGCCGCCAACCTCAAGCGTCGGCTTGAACTGCTCGGTTATGTCGTCTCCATTCAAACCGAAGGAGCCGCCGAACGAGGCAATTTTCGCAGCAGGAGATGCGATGGCCACCGGGGGCCACGGGCTGTCAATCAGGCCATCTTTTGGTCGATGTGAGAGAGCTCCGGCTAGCTCGTCATGAGTTGACTCACCTTCCTTGCCGCCGCACTGGCTGCCTCTTTGGGGGTGGCGTTGCCAGCCAGCACCTGCTGAATCATGTTCGGTATGATCATATTCCAGATCTGTGCCCCCTGCGTTACCAGCGGCACATTCACGCCATACGGCAACATCTGGAACACCAGATCATTGAACGGGTAGTCCTTGCTCAACAGCGCCTCCTCCTTCGAGTGGCGCGCCGCGCTCGTCGAGGCTTCCGATCCCGCCCCGAAGCCCAGGCGCGCGTTCCAATAAGGCGAGAGAAAGGCCCTCATCATGGCCAGCGCAGCCGGTTTGTTGGCCGTTGTGGAGCGAATGTGGAAATTCGATCCGCCCAGCACCACCGCTCGGCGGACCGGGCCAGCCGGCAACAGAGCACCGCCCACGTCCAGATCGGGTTTCAGTTGCCGCAACTGCTGGGCAAAGGTCGGCTGGTCGATCGCCATCGCCACTTTACCATCGAGGAACAGTACCTGCACGTCCCTTTCATTATCGCTGAGTGCCGAGGGCTGAACGCTTTTGTCGATGTTGAACATCTGATGGTACAAGGAAAGCGCCTCGATGACGCCCTCACCTCCAATCCCGACCTTCCGCCATGTCGGGTGCGGGCTCAATTCATCGAAGATTTCGCCTCCATGTGCCCAGGCCACTGGCATGAATCGGAACGGCGTATTGCCGATGTTCTGTTGTGCGCAGAGCCCAAAGCCGTAAGCACCAGTCTTGTCGTGAATCGTCTTTGAATAGGCAACGAGATCCGTCCACGTCACCGGGGGCTTATTGGGATCGAGGCCGGCCTTTGAGAAAATCGATTTGTTATAAATCAAAAACATCGCTTCATTGTTCGTCGGCACGCCATAGAGAGGTCCTTCCGGTGCTCCATTCTTGCGGACACTCAGCAGCGCCGCGGGCCAGAACTCGCTGAACGGGAAGCCAAGCTCCTCCTCGGTGATCTCGGCACACTGGTTGGCGCCGACGAACTGCGACGACCACGCGATTGGGACCCTGACTATGTCCGGCTGATTGCTTGCGCGCCATGCCACCGTGAGCTTTGGCAGCAGGTCTGTGTAGCCCATAATCGTCGATAAGAATCTGAGATCTTTGTACAGTGATGGAAAGTACTTCGTGTAGAATTCAGCTTGCGCTTCCTCACCCGGAATCGAGGGAGCATCCGACCAGTCCCATGCCACCAGCCGACCGGAGATGGCTTGAGAGCTTTCGGCGAGCCCTGGTTTTGTCAGGGAGCCTGTAGCGGCCAGAACGGCGGCACCCGCTCCGACCGCCTTGAGAGCTTGCCTTCGCGCAAATCCAGTTGCCGCCATCCTTCAGTTCCCTTCCCGATGATGCCTTGATTAAAAGCCTGAAGTCGTCGCAATCATGGGTCTGGCCCGTACCCTGATCTGCGACCGGCATCACCCTCTATGTATCCCGAAATCCGCAAGCTTTCAATCGTCCTGACGCCGTCATGCCTGCGAAAGCAGGCATCCATGAGAGGCACCCAACGCCTCGGGTCGGCGCGATGGATGCTTGCGAAGAAATGACGACGTACCGCAACCAGCGGCCTGGTCCCCTATTTTTAGCGGCAGGAGTGGCGCGAGCTCTCGGCGGTGCGTCAGGGGCGTGCTACATTCGCGCGCAGAGATGTTCACCCGGAGGCTGTTATGAAGATGCGTGCTCGCGGCATGCGGCTTGAGATCGCCGGCTACGACACGGTGATGGAAGGGGCGGACATGCGCGCCTCTGTGCTGACCTTGGCGCCCGGCCAGTGCGTGCCTTGGCATTACCATTCCGAGATATCGGATCGGTTCTTCTGCCTGGCTGGTCCGATGGTGGTAGAAACGCGGGCACCACGCGCCATGCACGAGCTCGCTGTGGGCGAAACCTGTACTGTGCTCCCCAACACCGCACATACCGTGCGCGGCAAGGACGACGGCCCATGCCGGTTCCTGCTGCTGCAGGGGGTCGGAGTCTATGACAACGTCGCGGTCGGGGGTTGAGGCGGCCAGCGAGTAAGGATCGCAGTCGCCGCCCACCGCCAACCCCATCATCTGGACCCGACTTCCAAAGAAAGTCGGGGTCGGCTTGGTTTCTCGCGTAGCCACTATCCCAACCGCAGTCTCACTCAGCGCTGGATGCGACCGTTCATGGGCTTGTTCGAGATCACCGTGGCATTGCTGCTGCTGGGCGCAGTTCTGTCGGCATGGGCGCGTCGGCTGCAAGCGCCATACCCAGCTTTCCTGGCGATTGCCGGCGCAGCGCTCGCTCTGATTCCGGGGACGCCCACGCTTTCGCTCGAGCCCGCGCTGGTCCTGACGTTGTTTGTCGCGCCGACCCTGCTCGACGCGGCGTTCGACACGTCGCTGCGGGATCTGCGCATCTATTGGATGCCGATCGCCGCCAGTGCGGTGATTGCCGTAGTGCTGACCGTGGCGGCGGTCGCCGCGCTGGCACACGCACTGCGCCCCGACATGTCCTGGCCGGTCGCCATCGCGCTCGGCGCTATCGTGTCGCCGCCGGATGCATCCGCCGCGACCGCAGTGCTACGGGCATTGCGCCCGCCGCATCGAGTAATGGTGATCCTGGAAGGCGAGAGCCTGTTGAACGATGCGACCGCGCTGCTGATCTACCGGGCGGCTGTGCTCGCCGCCGCGGGGGCCTGGGGCGGCTGGGCTGCAGTGCCAGCGTCGCTGGGGGCAATCGTTGGCAGCGTGATTTTCGGTGTGGTTCCGGGTGCGCTGCTGCCGCGGCTCCTGCGCCATATCACCGATGTGCCGACGGCAGTGATTGCCCAGTTCGTGGCGGCCTTCGCGGTTTGGATTGTTGCTGACCGGCTGATGCTCTCACCTGTCATCACCGAGGTCTCTTTTGCCATCATGCTCGCCCAAATTGCACCGGCCCGATCCGGTGCGACCCAGCGAATTCCATCCTACGCCGTGTGGGAAGTGGCGGTGTTCGTACTGAACGTGCTCGCCTTCATTCTGGCCGGCCTTCAGCTTCGGCCGATCCTGACAGGCCTGCACAGCATCGTTGGCGGGCGTGCGTTCGGGTTCGCAGCCGCCGTGCTCGGCGTAGTGGTGGTCGTGCGCCTTTTGTGGGTGATGGGCTACAACACGGTCGCACGTTGGAGGAACCGGCATCTCGTCGCGCATACGCGCCATCGAGGGACGGCGCCGACGATCGGGACAGGCGTGGTAATCGCCTGGTCCGGCATGCGCGGTATCGTTACACTCGCCACCGCACTCGCGCTGCCGTCGGGCTTTCCCTATCGCGACCTGATCCTTTTATCAGCGTATGGTGTGGTGCTCGGGACACTGGTGATTCAAGGACTCACTCTTCGCCCTCTGATAGTGGCACTGAAGTTGTCCGACACCGGCGAAGTGGAAGCAGAAATTAAGCTCGCCCGCCAACGAACCGCTGAAGCCGCGCTGGAGGCGCTCGTGGAGCTGCCAGGACCGATCGAGGTTCTGCGAGAGGAGCATCGGGTTCTGCTACGGCAGAGTGTGCAAGGTCCGGGGCCTGAGGATGGTTTGCTGCTGGCAGCACGGCACCACGTGCTGACCGTGCAGCGCCGTGTGTTGATCGAGCTGCGTGCGCATGGCGTCATTGGCGACGACGCGTTTCATGTCGTCGAGGAGGAGCTCGATTCTTTCGAGTTCTATACGGAGCGCCGGGTCGTACGCCTGACGCGCGGGTCGGGGCTGCGAGTCACGCAAGAATGAGCGAAATGGAAGACCAGCCGGCGCAGTTACCCGTGGGCCGCCGCCAACACCCGCATCGCCAGCTTGTAATGCGGCCGGTCGATCATCTTGCCGTCCAGTGCGAACACGCCGGCATCGGGGTTGGCCGCGAATGCATCGCGCACCCGCTCCGCCCAGCGCACCTGCTCGGCCGACGGAGTGAACACCG
>Ga0335075_10009461_pt1 | contig 14864 bp, 14 predicted proteins | sample Lox_Sample_24_FD_206723 | JGI IMG/M metagenome (GOLD analysis project Ga0335075, IMG submission 206723) | Soil microbial communities from Loxahatchee National Wildlife Refuge, Florida, United States - Lox_Sample_2.4 | ecosystem: Environmental > Terrestrial > Soil > Wetlands | place: USA...
ATCATTCGTCGCCAATTATTGAGCTTTGGATATGAAACTGAGGTGCCTTTGCCGAGCCTTTTGAGGTGCAATACCTCGAAGATGATAAGCAATTTGTCACGTACGTAAGGTATAATCTAGTTTTAAATAAATAGCTCCGGTAGTCATCGGTAAGGCTAGGTAGCGTGAATACACTACACAACAAGTCAACCTTCCGTTCGAGAAATTCTCTTTCACAATCATAATCAGCCATAGCCAGCCTTGTTGATTTCGATTCCCATGAAGTCTGGACAACGAGTGATATGACCAAGGTCCGGCAAAGATCTGGGAGCTCCGGCTAGAAGATATTTTCTAGCCCGCGAATCTTCAAGCTCGCTATGGATGGTGGTAGTGAGCTTTGCATTAGGCTAGTTCGGGTATAATATGACGGCTAAAGGTTAGCCTTACTAGTGGGTGAGTTGGTAGACTACGGTAGATCTTGCAGGAAAGGCTTTAATCCAGATGCTCCAGATTTCCGATTTACCGTTAGCGCAGGTCAGGCGATGTGAAGGCACATGCTAAACTTTCAAGGTTGCCAAAAATACGGCATGCTGAACAGATAATATGAGGCTGTATTCGCAATGATCTACTCTCGAGTAATAAAACAATTCTATCTACTGTGAATTACAATCCCAGCTTATTTGCATGCTCGTGCACTCTTATGTCCCGCTTACTCCCATACGAACCAAACGCCTTTAATGTTTAGCTGTGACCTTATCCCCGGTCAGCTTCTCAACATACGACTTGGCCCTGTAATCATATGTTAGCACTTATCCAACTCTCGTGGACTCAGAAACTTACATATCGCCCATGGCCACCATACAAATCGTCTGCCAAACGCCGAGACCAATACGAGGAACGACACCACGATACAAACCCATAATACCATTTTGCGAATAAATGTACTTGGCCGTACTTCCCACCGTCATCTTCGCAGGTCTATTAGGATCCACAGTCTTGCTCTGCATCTCGACACGAATAACCTCAATAGGCTGATTCCACGCACTAAGCCCACCACCCAAACCACTCGCCAAGATCTTCTCCAGCGCACCCAGCTGTGAACCATCCTCCTTGCCCGTGACCTTCCTAATGCCTTGCTCCGCCAAACGACTGAGGCCGAATCTCGAACCCCAGTTCGTCATCTGTCTGATCGCAACAGCGTTCACGCCCTTGTTGATGCCCCGTATGCCCTCCTTCCTGTAAATGTCCATGAAGGTCGCCCATGTTCCGGGCGGCTTGACACCTTGCGCGGCGACTTTGGACTTGGTCATCTCAACGGTCTTCATGCATGTACAGAAGCCCATGGTTGCGTATGCTTGGGCCACGCCGCCTGCTACACCACCCGAGATACCAGCCGCGAATTCACCGGCGCCGAAAGTGAGCGAGTAGTATTCGACTTCTGACGCGACGAAGAGGAGGACGGCACCTTTGGTGGATGCTTCGATCCATGCCCAGGGGATGAGGCCTTGGTAGACTAGACAAATTGGAGGCATTAGTATTTGGTAGCGCGCATTTCTGGGAAGAAGCACATACAGCCGAGGACGCCTCCTCGACCCCATATTCTGGTTAGAGCACCAATAAAGGAGTCACCTCTGTTCGCTGCCATTGTAGTCTTGATGACCTCAAGGGGTTGACCTAAAGTAGAGACTTCGAACATGTTCAGTCCAGCTCCAAGCAGGAGATTGCTGAACTTGACTGGCTTCTTCTCCAGCTTGGGGCGGCTGGCGACGGCGACAGACATCTTGCTGAGCTGTTATTATTCAAGGCCCTGACCAAGGGATATAGGGTGCTTCGTCGCAAAGGATATTTGAACTGAGTGGAGATTCAAGGAGATTGATTTGAAGGCTGACTGTCTTGGGAAAGATAAGCGTTCAAGGGTCCGTCCGAGAAGAAATGCTGGATCAATGATGTAGAAAGCAGTAAGGTTGAAAAAGGGCTCAGTAGTGCCTGGATTGGAAGGACGTCAGCACGGGTTGAGTGGAGATGGTATGGGCTTGTAAAAATCACAGGCCCGTCTGAAAATGCTGCGCGAAATAATCAGGGACTTCCTCGGTTCGTGAGCGCTGTTTGGCTGGATCTCGCTTGCGTTGAGCCCAACCACGAGTTTTGGTGCGGCGCTATACAAATCGTGGGAAACTCTATTTTCCCCATTCATCTGAACGAATATTGCAGATTTTGCTGAATAGACTCTCACTGCCATAGCAATAGATCGGAGTGGAGCCTTAATACTAGATTTGGCATTCCCGGACGCTAGAATAAAGTGATACAGAAAACGCTTTCTTCACGCAAAGGCTTTAGCCAGTCTAAATCCCCCCTTTTCGTACAGTCAAACCATTCCCACCATCCTACACTTAGCGACCGAAGTCAAATGAACTCCTTTACAGAGTAGCACCAACCAATTTTGCATATGCTTCTGTGCTGAATGACTTCGGTCGCTCAATTGGTGCTCCAACGGCTCGATCAATGATCAGTTGAGGAAGGACACCAAGAGCTCGAGAAACACCGAAAAGAACGGTGTAGTATTTAGACTCGGTCAAGCCGTAATATTGCAGAAGGACACCAGAATGAGCATCGACATTAGGATACGGGTCTGAATAAGATTTAGCATTTTTGATAAGAAAAACGAGGAAGGAGATAGGGATGACTTACTCTTCGTCTTGCCATGTTCTGTCAAAACCTTGGGTGCGATCTTATAAACCTGTGAGACCAACTTGAACATAGGGTCATCAGGAAGGTGCTTTTCTGCGAAGGTTCGCTGGGCCATGTATCGGGGATCCGTCTTACGGAGAACAGCGTGACCGTAGCCAGGAACAACCTGTCCAGCCTTCAACGTAGACCATAAGTAATCAGTAATGGCCTGATCGCTTAGGTCGTCGCCTATAGCAGCCTTCATCTTCTGAAGCCAGTTCAACACTTCTTGGTTAGCGAGGCCGTGGAGAGGACCAGCAAGACCATTTAAACCAGCTGCCAGAGAGAGCATTGGGGAGCTAAGAGCACTGCCGACCAAATGAGTTGTATGCGCGCTGACGTTGCCACCTTCGTGATCAGTGTGAATCGTGAGATACAGTCTCATCAGCTCAATGAACTCCTTGTTCTCACCAAAGCCAAGTTGATTGGCAAAGTTGAAGCTGTAGTCCTTGTCTTTCTGAACCGGAGCGACTTTACCGCCTTTAAAGACGTTCTGGTAGATTCTTGCAGCGATTGTTGGGAGCTTGGCAATAACGTCCATGGAATCTTCGAAAGTATATCCCCAATAATCCTTCTTGTTGATGCCTTTCGCATATGCCTTGGCAAAGGAAGACTCATGCTCCAATGCATTAACTGCAATTGAGAGTTGCGCCATGGGATGCAAATCGTTAGGGCATCGATCGATCAGCTCCTCGACAAATTTTGGTACATCGGATCTGGCAGCCCACTCGGCAGACAAGTCACGAACTTGCTGCTCGCTGGGAATCTCGCCAGTCAAGAGGAGCCAGAAGAGACCTTGGAAATATTAATGTATAATCAAGTACCAATTTTAGAGAGAGAAAGTACCTTCGGGTAGGGGTTCCGATCCGCCGGGAGCTTTGGGAAGCAGCTCTTGACATTCTGGAATCGTCTTTCCTCTGAAACGGATGCCCTCCTCGGCATCAAGAACTGAGCCTTCCCAAACCAGGGATTTTATGCCTCGAGCGCCGCCGTAAACTTGGTCAAGGGTCACTTCGCCGACTACCTTGGAGCCATAATCTCTATCAAGCTTGTTAGGTGCGCCCGCGATGTTATTTTGTTGCAATTGGCGACCCACTTGCGAAGTTTCTTGATCTGCTCAATCTTCTCGGGCAATTGCTCAGCAAAGCGCTCTTTCAGCGTCTGCAAAAAGCCTATTAGCATAGATCGACGAATAGCAGTCATATCTGCATTACCTGGGTCTTCGCGGAAGAGTAGCAGCGGAAGCCATTGAAGGCAACAGCCCGCGCATTAAACGATGGTGTAACCAACGAGGTGCGTAAAGTCGACGTACTGAGGCGAAGTGCAGATGCCATTGTATAATGTGCTGTACTGTGGGATTGGGGTGAATTACCGTAGGTTGATGCTGGAAAAGAGGTTTTTGGGGAATCAGAAGCTAAGCTCGGACAAAACCGAAGTTCTCAACCACGGGTTCGTTACGTCAACCGATCTTCCAACAAGGGTACAGATCCAGAATATCTCAGTAAAAAATCTCATCTTCTAAACTCTTTTGCTTAAGAGTTCCAAGATAGCATAGTACTAAACCCAGAGTTATCAAGTTGGTACTACCTGAGTAAATCACAGGGGTAAATCACCGAAAATCAACATGAATCACGTGATATTGATTAGGAAGCGAAATGTGACTGAGACGCTAAGGTAAGCGCTCCTCGCTCGGACGACATTCACTTTTCTCGCCATTTGTTTTCCTCCTTCGCCATCATCAATCAGCAAAGTCTAAACATCACAACTAACACAGTATTTGTGAGCATCATCTGCAGCTCGCGGTGCTGGTGGTGGTACCATCGTATTTTCATTACGAAACACTATTCAGTGACGTTCGTTATTCGAGGATTGACGGTCGTCACTGACGGTCGGTCGGGAAGATCGTAGCTGCGATAATACATTACTTCGTCGTAACCTCTTGATCCCGGCTGGTGTAAAGCGCAAGACCTAGACAGTAGTCATACGGGGAATCGTCGCTGTGCGGCATTATTTATTGATCTGACTTTAAGTTACCTGGTCACCTTCACCATGTCCTCAGCAGTAGCAGAACTAGAAGCTGGCCTGCAGGCTATGCTGACATTGAAGCCTCCTGGAGTATCTGGATCGCGAATACTCAGTCTAACGGCCCTCTGTCAGGCAAATGTTCAGGTAAGATGAGTCAGAACCCTTCACTTCCCTTGGCCCAGGCTAACAGATAAATATTTTAGTCGGAGTCTGTCCTCATCCAGAAATTGTATACACACTTCAAGAAAGCACCTGGAACCCACAAACTTGGCGTCCTATACGTCGTAGACTCTGTAACTCGAAAGTGGACTGAGCAAGCCAAGGCGAATGGACAAACTATAAACAGCTCTGCCCCAGATGGTACATACGCCGCAGGAGTCCATAGAGTAACGGAACTGCTTCCTGTCTTGATGAACGACATAGTCCAGTCAAGCCCCAATGATCAGAAGGTACGCCTGCAAAATTAAGCTCCGTAGTGTCTCATATTGAGATGGAGATCTTTGATATTTGAATGACATAGCTCTGTACACATTGGCCAGATATGCATCGTCATATGGCATGTTCTCACCGATATGAATCCCCACTTACAATTTACTCTTCCACTGTAGGATAAAATTCGAAAGCTGGTTGATATTTGGGAGAAAGGCCAGACTTTCCCTCTCCAGATGCTCAATTCGTTCAAAGAAAAGCTTAATGCCCCGCCACCAAGTAAGACCGCTCAGATTGTTTCCAACACATTTATCCTCAATGACTTTTCTAATGTACCTCTACTTTCTTTAGAGTCAACAACTCCAGAAGGCACCCCACCACGGGACTTTCAGATGACTTCGCAACAGCCGACTGCTCCAGCTGCCACTGCATCAAATACTTCATCAATTTTGGAGGCTCTCGCAAACATGGCTCGACAAAATACAAGTGTCCCAGCAGCAAATGCGAATATCCCAGCTCCATCTAGTTCTTACAATATGCCTAGTGTGCCGAATGTATCTGCACAGCAGATGGCATCTATGAATCCTCCATTTCCGTTTCCACCTAGTACGCAATCTGTAAATGTGCCAACTCCGACGGCAACTTTTGCATCACAACCACAGGGATCAAGTAACAGTGCTCAGAACTTTCCCAGTAATCCAGCAGTCCCTTATGGGGCCGTTGCACCACCTCTCCCTCAAGAAACCAACGCAGCTCTTCAGCAGCAGATCTTAATTTTCAAGACACTAGCCGATCAAGGTATTCCTCAAGATCAATGGGCTGGGGTTATTGCAGCTTTGAATGCTGCAGGGGGTTTATTGCCGCAACCTCAGATTCCTGCAAATCAAAATCAAAATGGTTGGGGTGCAAGACCAGAAGAATCACGTGATCGTAATGGATATGTTGAGCCGGTTCGATCGCCGCCTGGACGCTATCGTCGTCGTTCTCGATCGCCTTCTCCTCCTCGTGCTTGGGGTGCTCGTGATTCTCCATCTTCGCGACGTCGTGATGAACCAGGTTATGGTGACTACGATAGAGGCAGAGATTCTCCCAGCCGTGGTCATGTTGATGATCGGGCTAGAGGCCGTGGCAATGAATATCGTCAACGCAGCCCAAGAGCCCGACGTGGCCGTAGCCCTACACCACCAGGAAATTATGACAAGGGCAAAATGCCCAGACCTGGAGAAAAATGGGTAGAATATGATCCAACAATTGGCAAGGAGAACATTAAGGGTAAATTTGCCTTACTCGGTTGCCTTCTTCTGCAGCTAATTAAATTTTGTAGTTTTGAGCCGTACTTTATTCGTTGGCGGTGTCACGTACGTTCACGTTCCTTATTTTGAAATTCTGCTAATATATTTAGATCATCGGAACATGAGCTGAGAAGCCTTTTTGATCGCTTCGGCAAGGTTCAGACCTGCATAGTAAATAAGGACAAACGCCATGCATTTGTAAAAATGGTCAGTCGTAAGGATGCAGTTGCGGCGAAAGATGCTATGGAAAGCAATCGGACCACAGACTCACAGTTGAGAGTACGTTCGGTAATTTTAAGAGTTCTGATTGTCCATTGGTGTGACATGTGCTGACTTATCACAGACTCGATGGGGTGTCGGCTTCGGTCCACGTGACTGTAGCGACTATCAAACTGGCATTAGTATCATCCCAATCAGCAAGCTTACTGATGCTGACCGGAAGTGGATGCTGACAGCCGAATATGGAGGCAGTGGCGGTAAGCCAATTGAAGGAGGCATGGTGGTTGAAGAGCCTGATATCGAAATCGGTCAAGGCGTGTCTTCGAAAGCGATTAGTCGTCGCATGCAGACTGACAAAGGTGGCCACAACGGACCAAAATCGAGTCGTGATCGAGAGGAGGAGGATTCGCGTTACCGCCGTGATCGAAATGATGGCAGGAGAGATGATGATCGGAACGACAGAGGCGCTTCACATGCGAATCCATCTGGAGCTCCCCCGGCAATTCCAGGATATCCGTATGCAATGCCTACCTTTCCTAACGGTATGCCGATGTTCCCTCCTGGATTCGTCTTTCCGACACAGAATCAACACCCTCCGCCTCCAGGTCATCAACGTTGATATATTCTGACGTAGCTTGCATACTCCTCAGTCTCAGGCCAACTCTTACGCGTTTGCTCTGTATTAGTGGTTTTTCTTCAAACGCAAAAGCATCATACGGCGTTTCTACCTCACTCAGCGTTAGAGGATTTCGAAAACTCTCTCGCGAGAGTGTTGAGGTTGGGCAAACAAGGGAATGCTCTGTCCTCTATTTCATCTCATTTCCACAAGAGGCAATCTTTTCTCCGGAGGAAAATTGTCTCATGGTAGATAAGCTAGTCAAGAACGGACTAGCAACTGAAGCGGTTGACGTCTACCTTTGCAAATCTATGTATCTACTGTAATTGCAAATACAAAAAATATTCCAATATTCACAAGATCGAGGTCCGTACAATACGTGAAAGCAGTAAAGACGGGGAACCTTGGTCTCTTTCTCATTATTCCACCTTTCGAACACGAGCTAACATAAAGCCGATAAGCTGCCTCTGCCTCGATGCCAAGACAAGAGATCCTCCCCGCATAATGAGGCTCGAAGTTAGATAGCCTCCGTAGCCTCCATGCCAACACTTCAAATTATCATATCCATCTTTTGCCCCCCCCACTGTGGTTCAAGCGCAAAGCTCCGTGTCTCAAAAGCAGCACTCCGACCCCCTGTTACACTCTTCCCGTAGTATTCAAAGCAGCAAGCGCGCTAGCCAGGATCGCGAGCCGTTGCAGATAGAGCCTGGCAGTGATCTAATTGGATAATGAGCCAAGAAACAGGTATGGGTGCAACGCCAATATGTCATAGGTCTGTTCTCGCCTTTGGCCCCTGCTGTTACATGCTTGCCGCATGCTTGCCGCATGGGGGGGCTTGCCGCAAGTGCAGATGAGGCAATCCAGTCACGATGCACGAGTAAGTGTGTGTGTGTGGGAGGGAGACCCTAAAAGCTTTGAAGCAAGAGGGGTGACATGCGGGGTTGTGTGCTGATTGAGCTCAACATTTCTACTACCCCATACAAAAAAGCTCGTGCTCGCCTTCAACGGTACAGAGCTGTCTGGATCACTGCACGCCCAAGCAAAGCCGATACCACCCTTTTCACCAAACACCAAAAGTACGACCAAGCCACCAAGCCCTTTTGCCGCCGATTCCTCCCTCGCAATCTCAAATTGAAACGTCACGTTTCCGACCAATTGCCACCCGCTGCTGAGGGCATTAATAAGAAACACACATCATGACTTAGCACTGCAGATCGGTCCGCTCGGCAGCAAAGCCCGTGCCCGATTCACCACCCCTCATACATTTTGCCTTACTAAGGACTAGTAATCCCACAAGCTGACTACAACATGTACATATATATTGCGCATGGTACAGTACATAGAAGTACTGTACTACTCACGATACCTGAAACTTTTTGCAATTTGTGAACCCTACCTCGTACCGAGCCTACCTACGCATACATACGTGACTCCGTCAACTTCGAGCGGCTGCATCGGCGTTTTCGCTGGAGCCTGGGTTTTCAGTGCCTCTTTTCCGGGCCCTGCTGTGTTACTTTTCCTATGGCTGGACTTCACCGCTTTCAATGTTCCCGACATTCAAGGCCGAGAGTTGAGGCGTTAAAAGATTTTCTATCAATTTTCTTTTTTCCTTATTTGGAAAAGAGAGCTAAACTTTTTGCCTCCGGTACCGGATGAAGTAGGAAAGTGAGGTGCAAATTTTTATTTTTTTTTGTCTTTGTTTATTCCATTGTGGGTTTCTGTCGGCAGTTCACCCCCCTGCGGATACTAACCCATTGCGAGATTCGTTTTCTCCGTGTTGTTTTGGGAAGGATGCGAAAAGTTGGATTCTGATGGCCTTTTAGTAGTAATGTAGTGTCTAGATTTATCAATGCCCTACATTTATAAGTGTTAAAGTACTTTGCCTACTGCTAGCTACTAGCTGCATAACACAACTGTATGAAATTGCAGAAGATGAAGACAGAGTAGACCACGTCTTTATATAGGCTCGTAGCACTACCCTCTTAGAACCAAGATATGCTCTTCGGCTCCGCCGTACACTGTTGCAGTGCTCCTACCACGTCTAACGCTATCACCGTTATGAATGTCTTAGCATCAATGCCTTCACACCCAGCGCTGAGACATCCACTGCAGCTGTAGCTGCAGGGCCTAAGAATGTCCGCCCCGCTCTCGTGCTAGAATATGCCTGTCCTCCGCCACCTCCTCAAATTCGTTATGCGCCATATCATGGCACGTGGTTGGTGCCTGGTGGCCTTACAATTGTGCTTAGATGGTTTCACTCCGCTCTCTTGCTCCTGCTCTTGCTCTTTAGACGTCACAATACCAAGCATATCACGCCGCCAAGAGCCAGCCCCTTGAACGCGTGATATTATACACCACGACCACAGTATCATTTCTCGATCGTTGGCGAGGCCGTGAAAAACTGAGCAGGGAGGAAATGACGATTGCAGCAAGAGAAGGATTCGCATGACCTTGGATACCCTTCTATTCGCTTATGCAAAGGCGTTAGGCGGACTTGCATATTCCTAGATGCCGAGATATCTCCATCATCGACGTATCTGCATCTAGGCGTGCAGCTAGTGCGATCTAATCAATGATTCTCATCCGGATTAGCAGATCATAGCCACGTTCTAGCTGAGCTTCGCATGATCCTGTTGTCTCAAAATCAGCCTAGATCAACGTTACATCAAATGCGCTCCAGCCAACTGTAGTTAGCTCCGATTCTGTCATGTTACACCGCCTGACGGTGGCAAAAAGCTCTTGCGAAGGCAAACCCAGCTTCATCTATGTCACCTCTTTGGTTACTCTCTAGCTAACAAGACTTGTCTGTAGAAATACCGAAGAACAGTTCCTCATGTCTTCCAGAGACACTCGCTCAGCTGCGGGATCCGCAGTTGATTTTGCAGCCGAACCTGCAGCTTCTCTGTCTCCAGTGTCTGTCCCTCCGCCTACTCTTTCAGGGGAAGCTCCAACATCTCAGAAACGCAAAGCTTCTCAGCGTAGTACGAGTTCAGAAACGCCGTCAGACCCTTTAATGGCTCCGCCTCCACGACGTTCGAAGCGGCAGAAAAACCAAGACCCAGAGCCGGTCTCCCTCCCAAGCCCTCAGCCTCGTCGAAGACAAGCTAAGCAGCCCACGGCAATGGCCACTTCAGGGTAAGAATGTTCCAGTATCTGCTATGAGCTAGGCTTACCTGCGCTCACTTAGACCATCATCTGAACCTCCGGCTGAGGCCAACCCATCAACCAATCCCTCCACAACGTCAACTGAGGACAACTCACTAGCCAACCCCTCCGCAACATCAACTGAGGATAACTCATCAGCTAACCCCTCCAGAACATCAACTGAGGGCAGCCCACCAACCAACCTCTCTACAACATCAACTAAAGAAAACCCACCAACCAATCTCCCCACAACATCAACTAGTAAGGCCATTAATAGACACGATACGAAGAGTTTTAACAGCATATCCAGAGAATAGACACATTACTGAGCCGGCTCAAGCCAACTTCACAAAGTCTCGCTCAGAAGTTTCACGAAATGTCCACTTTCTAGACGCGCGGAACAACGAAGTTGCAGGCTTCTGGCAAAATGGATCTGTTGTTTGGGAGGAGGTTCTAGAGTGGATGCACATCGTCATTGCAAATGCACAGTCCAGCTACACTCCCTTTCACTGCCTAGAAGCTGGTGATCCAGAGGATCCTGCTGGGCGGCACGGCCCTCCCATCCATATGGCTAACAATAGAAGTACTGTTGATGCTGGCTATTATACTCTCCTAGCTTGTGATGGTGAGTGCGAAAGCTCAAATCACCATATTTATCTCGTAGACAGACTGATAAGTTCCCACAGGTTCCAACGTAGAGATCAACGTCACTCTTGAAAAAGCTGCCCCACGTAGCATTTCGTACAGTGTCACGAATCCAGATCCTCGGGTCAGTATTCTAAGCTCTTCCGATCCTTTTCTCCACTTATTCTGACGTGTGAATTCTCCGACAGACGGCTAGGTTTAGGGATCGCGTCCGTGCCAGAGATCAGTGTTGTGTTGTCTTAGGCATTCCAGTGCCAAGTCAGGACTTTACCACCTTCCATGCAACACACATTTTCCCCTTTGCTCATCTTGATCTAGTATGGCTTCCCCTGCGTATTCTGCTTAAATTTCTCGTTCTCTGTGTATTCTGCTTCAATCTCTCATTCTCTGTGTGTACTGCTTAAATTTCTCATCTACGTGTCTTCTAATTCGATATCGCAGTGGCGTTCTGGCCAGTGGAGTCAGATTATTGAAGACGATGAGTCTGAGTTTAATATCGGCCAATCGAAGATTCATTCTATCCAAAACGGCCTGCTTCTGTCGCAACCAGCCCACTCCTACTTCGACAAGTACATGATTGCTATCAATCCAGACGTAAGGGTGTTTACATCTGCACATAAGATGATTCTAATGTTTAGCAGAACAATTACAAAGTCACCTGTTTCACTCAAGACATTTGGGGTTTTGATGGTCGGCACATGATTCTCAAAAACTGTCCCCAACGATATCAGCCCCTTCGAGCTCTCCTCAAACACCACTTTCGCCAAGCTGTGTTGTGCAACATGAAGGCTCGGGGTCCTGAATACGATTGGGATGAAGACTTCATGCCTGGCACTGATCCCATCGACGAAATCTCGCAATCTGAGGAAGGAAAACTGAGATTCGAGCTTGTCATGGCTGAGAGACTCAACCCTATTCTTGCCTGACATGTAATTAGACACCTTGCGACCTAGACCTTCTGCTGAATTGCTTGTGGATTGCCTTTACGGCATTCTTCGTTTCATCCACTGTCTTATTTGGACTTGAGGGTATTATTGCTGGTAAGTGCAAATGCAATCTCGTCCCTGAGGTTACCTAGGTTCTTATGACTGACGGCACACTCCGCTAGGCTCTCTAGCTGCGCTCTTCTAATTTATCATGTATAGCGGATCTACACTGGCAGGAGGTGTTTTTGCTACGATGACGAGCGTTGCAATGCTTGGGATGCTAACGCCTTTTGCTGTAATAGCTAGTAACATTTATAGCTACAGTAGTTTATAGGACTTTTTGTGGTCCGACCACGTTTTACCCTACCCTTCCCTCAACGTAATTTAATTTCCACGTGAAGAAGCTGTACATAACGCCAATGCTGATTGTAGTGTAAGCCTCCTTGGGGTCTTTTCTGGTATAGGCACAGAATCTGTATGTTATTAGCTAACAAAGACAAAAGGAAAGGAATGCACTGTTTACTGTTTCCTCCCTTTTCATACGTCTTATCAGATCTCTCTTAGATTTTGCGCCCTTGGAGTCTCCTAATGAAATATCTTAACAGAAGATCACCTATGGCTCCTTTGTTCTTATATGCTGTCCTTCCCTCTTATTTTGCGTCCTCGGGAAGTCAAACCCACTTGCGTCCACCCTTATTTATATCTAGCCTTGTTCAGAGCTTGTTGTTTTCTTAGTGCTGGACTTTGGAGATCACTAGTAACCTAAGTCATCTTCAAAACAAACAGCTGCTTACCAAATGTTCCTAACTCTGTGTCATATTCTAAAAGAAGGGCTAATATGTTGCTGGTCTTGATCTAGATTCCGAGCTGAAAGACTAGTTGCTGCATAATTATCTAGATAGTCTTGAGGAAGACTTGAACAAAACTTGAACAAAGCGCTCTTTAAGACTATCTGGATAACTATGCAGCATCACTCTGCACACGATCCCGCCTGAATGTTAGCACTTCGCTATATGTACACTAGGTGATTGAAGTGCAATTAGCTCAAGCTAACGGTATAGACAGGATGCATGTTTGCTGGACTTCGTAAAACTCTTTTATTGTCTTTTGCCTAGAATCTCACGGCACCAAGAGTCCTCATCTCTGCTAACGCATTCTTCAGCAGCGGCAACCCTTCTCTTCTCTCCGAGACTGGGATGTCATGCGAAGAAAAGCGGTCCAGCCTCACATGGCCCTTTCTTGGGAAGATATCGTATTTACATTAATTAATAACACAAGATGGTACCAGACCAGTAAGTACTAGATCCAGTAACGCACTGGGCAAAAGCCGGGGGGGAAAGGGCGATGTCATAATGCCAGATCAGCGAGTACCAGACTCAAGTAACACGCAAAGAGAAAGGAAACAAATAAATAACGATACCAGATCAACGAGTACCAGACTCGAGTACATTTGAATGAGAGCAAAAGGATGGACAAAATGGTACCGGACCAGAAGGAAACAGATTCCATAAACGCTTGAATGAAAATAACCAATGGTACTAGACCACCACCTTCTCTACTTCTCTCCTACTCTTCATCACTCTTTGAACTGGGCCAGGCGTCTTCGTCGCTCTCCACACTCTCAACCATCTCGCTATATCGCACCCTGTTGCTCCGCATAACACGATATGAAGGCCACTTGCCGATATCCATTGCGTTTCGGCTGAGCTTGGGCTTATCGCTCAGCCCTGACCACTTCGCCGATATGAGATGGTCCCACTCGTCCCATCTGTCTTCGCTCCCGACAGTCATTAGATCCATATTAATACATAACATGTAAACCTAGTCCAACAAGTGGACGAAGGCTGTATCGAGCCAAGCATGCATCTTCCTCTTTGCTAGTCGGCCTTCTTCGGCTGCGGGCTCACCACTCTAGTATATGAACTTTAGGTTTATAGTTGAGCTGAGCACGTCCCAAAACCATAGTGTGATGGCAGGGCAATTATCTATCCGATCTAGCCAGAATGGTAAGCAGTCGGAAAAGGTACTGAATTCCATATCAATAGCCATAAAGACAAGGTCACACACAAACGCTCTAAGATGAAGTTAGTGTGGCTCGCCTGTATAAAGGCCGAAATTAACATACAACGCAACTGACTTCATCTTTTTGGCAATCAGATCAGCCTGTGTCTTGTGCTTTACAGCTGTAATGGATTTAATGACCTTATCCGTTTTTTCGACATCATCAACGTCATTACTTCTCAGCCGAGGAGGGAGCATCCGATCTACCATGCTAACATCAAGCACGCCCTCTCTAACCTAGAGAGGCCGGATTATCTGTTTAAGTACGTGTGAATCCATCCCTTGTGTTAGTAGATTCGCTAGCTGTTTTGGGGTTGGCCGAATTAAGCCTTATGTTCACAATCAGCTGCTCAAATGGCTTATAGAGCTTGTAGAGATCAGAGCGGACCCACTCTTTAGGCAAGCCTCTCCAGTTTGTTAGGAAGAGTTTATTTAAGTCTAGCATTAGATCTGTCTCGACTCATTCCCTTGCATTTTAGGCTAACGCCTGTCTCTTCCTAAAAGTATTTCGACAAGCAAGGTTTAGCTACTGCATCTATATGTTTCACAATAGAGTTAACTTACTTGCTTATGCCGTCCTAAGTAGGTCACACTTTGTGCGCTTGACGGCAGTAGCTTTCTAAAGCATAATTGCAACGTGTAGGGACTAAGTGTGACAGCTCGTCACATGTGCGCAATAACTACTGTCTCAGTATTGAAACTCTCAACTGCCTCAGTTAAGGACCCTTAATAACTGCAGTTATTAAGGGCGAATAGATAGAATTGTGTATATAGCAAGACCACCTCCCTTTAGGAGCTCTC
>Ga0335075_10009462_pt1 | contig 14864 bp, 13 predicted proteins | sample Lox_Sample_24_FD_206723 | JGI IMG/M metagenome (GOLD analysis project Ga0335075, IMG submission 206723) | Soil microbial communities from Loxahatchee National Wildlife Refuge, Florida, United States - Lox_Sample_2.4 | ecosystem: Environmental > Terrestrial > Soil > Wetlands | place: USA...
TCCCAAGCCGAGGCCCTGCTGGCCTGTGACTTCTTCGAGGCAGTCACCCTGTCCGGAGCGCGGCTGTACGTGCTCGCGCTGATCGAGCACGCCAGCCGGAGAATCAGGATTCTGGGCGCCACTGGCCTGTGCGTGCCGAAAACCTATGCCACCAGGTGATATTCATGAATCACGCCTCCGGCACGGTCGCGCCGCCGTACACGGAAGTGGTCCAGGCCGGTGACGCCATCGGGCAGCGGGCGGAGCGGCGCTGCCTGGTTCAAGGTGCGGTGCGGCCGGTGCGTGTTGCAGAAGTCCTCGTACTCGCGCAGGACGGTCATCAGGCGGCGCTGGTTCCAGATCAAGGTCCGGTCCAGCAGCTCGCGCCGGCAGCTGCCGATCCAGCGTTCCATGACCGAGTTCATTCAAGGCGCCCGGATGGCGGAGCGGACCACCCTGGCGCCAGCGGCCTGGAAGACCGCACCGAACGCGGCGGTGAAGCAGGCGTCGCGGTCATGCAGGACGAACTTCACGCTCACCCCAGCATCGTCCACGTCCATCAGCAAGTTCCTGGCCTGCTGCACTACCCACGACTGAACTGGGTGCTCCGTGGCGCCCAGCACCCGGATCCGGCGGGCGCCGTGCTCGATCCCGGCCAGGACATAGACCTTCGTACCGTTGAGCAGGCCGGCGGTGAAGAAGTCCAGCGCCAGGATCCCGTGTGCCCGGGACCGCAGGAACTCCGCCCAGCCCGGCCGTCCCGGCGCGGTGCCGGGCTGATGCCAGCGTCCTTGAGGATCTGCCAGACCGTGGATGGCGCCACCGTGATACCCAGGCCCGCGAGCTCGCCGTGGATCCGCCGATATCCCCGCGACTCGTTCTCCCGGGCCAGCCGCAGCACCTCTGACCGCACTCTGCGATGCGTCGCCGGGCGCCCGGACCGGCCCCGGCGTGACCGGCGCGTCCATCTGCGGCGCACGATGTCCCGCTGCCAGCGCACGATCGTGCCAGGAGTGACGATCAATCGCATCGCCGCTGGGCGCTCGGCCGGGACTGCCCCCGCGAGCAGTGCCAGCCATGCCCGGTCCGGCCATGTCAGACGCGAATGAGCGCGAGGCTGCCGGCGCTCCGCCACAGCGAGCTGATGACCCAGCATGAGGATCTCGGCGTCCTTCCACCACTCCTCCCGCCGCGACAACCCCAGCAGCGACATGGCACGGATGACAATCAAGAAGATCAGCTTCAGCCCCACAAGCCGAAGATCGTCCCACGCCCTGACAGGCGGCACGGGCCGAGCAGCCAACGGCCAGCAGACATCCGGCCAGGTGGCACAGGTTTTCGGCACCCACAAGCAGCCGGTAAGCCAGCGCGACACACATGGGTACCGATCATGTCGGTACCGTAACGCCAGGTCAAACCAGCGGCCCAGTATTCGACCACTACAGGGCAGCCGGCACCCGCGACGGTAACTCAGTGTGATCGGGACTCGATCAGGTCGTGGATTTGCTGGATCGCGGGATCGTGCATGCGAGTGGCGAAGTACACGTGCAGCGTGCCGTCGGCGTCGGCGTGGAGGATCTCGTCGCGGATGGACGGGTCGGCGCCGCGCTGCAGGAGCAGGCGGATCACCTCGAGAGGACCGTCCGGGAGCACCTCGTCGGCCGCGCCGGCCAAGGCGGGGATCGCCCAGTGCAGGCCGGTCCGCCCGAGGTAGGACGCGACGTCGGGGCGGACGCCGTGGTCAAGGAACCAGCGCACGACCTCGGTCCGGCCGTGCTGGCAGGCGTGGACGAACGCCTCGGCGATGATCTCCTCCGGGTCGCTGGTCGCCGGGATCCGGGGCGGGACAGGGAAGAAGTCGGCGGGGTCGGGGCGCGAGGCCGCGGCGTCTGGCCGCAGCCTGCCATCGGCATCGAAACAGGCCCGCACAAGATCCAGCCGGCCGCACGCGGCATACGTCCACAGCGCCTGCGGGATGATCCCGTGTCCGGCGAGCAGGTCGACGACCTGCGTGCGGCCAAAGTAGATGGCGGTCTCCAGCGGGGTGATGCCCCGCGTCCGGGTGCCGGGGTCGGCGCCGGCGCCGAGCAGCAGCCGCACATACTCCACCCGGTTGGACATGGCGGCCGGGGTGAGCGGGAGGTCCAGGTTGGTGGCCTTGCCGATCAGCACGTCGACTGCGGCGCGCGGCACGCCGAGCTCCCTGCCGAGCCGGGCACCGGGGATCGCCTCGGGGTAGGCGAGCATCTGCAGCAGGGTGTCGGCCTGCCCGGCGGTCAGCCGGGCCAGCCGGCCGGTGTCGCCGGCCAGCAGGGCTTCGGCCTGCGGGCGCAGGCGCCGCCACCTTTCCTGGCGTTCGTCGAGATCGCGCGCGGATTTCTCGGCGCCCGACACCAGCTCCCGCCAGGTCGGGAAGCCGAGCTCCCGGGCGATGATCAGCCGCGCGTCGCGGAGCTCGGCGGCGGAGCCGTCGGTGGCAGCGGCGTACCTGGGCACATACGCCCGCAGCCGCCGCAGCGCGCCCGGGTCGTTGCGGCGCAGCTCGGTGAGCAGAACGTCAGCCCTCGAGGCGTAGCTGCCCGGCCCGACCGGATGCAGACGGGAGACCGGCCGGTCGCCGCTGGTGCCCTGGCTCGCGATGTGCGCGCGGAACTCGGCCCAGGTCCGGAATCCGTGTTCCTGGGCCAGTACGAACTGGGCGTTGCTGAGCAGGAACCGCCCGGGTGCCTGGTCGCCCAGCACGTCGGCAACCCGGGCCCGGGCTGCCGCATCACCCGCCTCGTACGTGCGCAGCAGGTGCTTGGCCTGCTTGCGGTAGTACTCCAGGTCCGGATGGGCCGGCAGCTCGAAATGACGATCAGGCATCGCAACCTCCTTCGCCGCCGAGGTCCGCTTGCCCGGCCGGAAAGAGGCTGGTCTTGCCCGGTGCATTGAAATTGCTGCTCGAGGTGGGAAAATCCCTGCCCGCGGACTGGCAGCGCCCTCGCGCGCTCCATTCACACTAGCGACCGGCTCTGCGCGAAGCAACCGAGTCGAAGACGTGTGAGATGCCACTACTGCGTCATAGCCTTTGACCTTCACCCTTGACCTGTGACGTCGCAGCCAGTCCGGCCTCCGCTATTCGGCGCTGGTGGCAGCTGAGCGGGCCGCCGGACGTGCCGAAGATCCTGGCAGCCCTCGGCCGCACCGACACCGGATCGTTCCAGCACCACCTGGCCTACCTAGAAACGGCGGGACAGCTGGGCCGCGCTTTGAACAGGGCCACGGCATGCTCGGTTGGTTATGGTGTGCTGATGTTCACGGAACGGATAGAGAGGGGCGGACTGAAGACGACTATACGACTGCCTGCGTAGCAGGTCACCGTTGTCGCCCCGGTACTCAAGCAGACCGTGTGGATGCCGACGATCTGCATCTCGTGGACGGAAAGGCCGACGACCGCTGTGCCGTTGCCCGTGTAGCAGTGCACGCCGGTCGTGGCGTAGAGCTCCAGCCAGACCGTGTTTGATCCGCACGGCACCGGCGTTGCGGGCGACGTGGACGCGTTTGCCTGTGTGTGCCGAAAACCTATGCCACCAGGCGATATTCATGAATCACACCTCCGGCGCGGTCGCGCCGCCGGACCTGGAAAGAGTCCAGGTTGGTGGCGCCGTCTGGCAGCGGGCGAAGCGGCGCGGCCTGGTTCAGGGTGCGGTGCGGCCGGTGCGTGTTGTAGAAGTCCTCGTACTCGCGCAGGACAGTCATCAGGTGGCGCTGGTTCCAGATCAAGGTCCGGTCCAGCAGCTCGCGCCGGCAGCTGCCGATCCAGCGTTCCATGATCGCGTTCATTCGAGGCTGTGGGTGCCGAATATTCATCCACGCTGGTCAGGGCTGTGGACGAGATTCTCGGCACGCTCGCGGTTCGCCGACCGCGGCGAGCCACTGATACGGACCACACATGCGCATCAGAGGACAGGCCATGACGTGTAAGCGGCGATGATAGTTACATTCTGTAATGTCCTGGGTTGCTCGCTGAGCGGCAGTCACCATGCGCGACTATCGCTCTCGCGTAACTGGTCTAGACCTGTTGACGGGGAATGTGTGCTCCGTGTGTGCTCGGACGCGCCGGTGCGGGCCGGTAGAACTCGGTACTTATGTCACTTTGCCTCGCGGGGTTGCGGTACAGCTCCGCATGTCATAGCGTTCCTGTGACTCAAGTTTTCAAAAAGCGTCTCTGAGCAGTGGATTCTTAATCCACGGGGTGCGGGGTTCGGGTCCCTGGCGGCGCACCCTGAGGTCTTCATCCCTGAAGGAGCGGGCCGGTGTCAAGGGGTTTCGGCCTGCGGTTTTACGGTGCTTCTGGCTTTTGCCGGGCATAGCGGCATGGCCTCACGGCTGCTTTCCCCTGATAGGTGCCGGTTCGTGCGGGCCGACGGTGCGGGTCAAGGACCGGGCCTTGGCCCGGCCGCCTTTGGCGGCGTCGCAGGCGTCCTTGACGCGCACGCTGGCGAGCCGATAATGGCCGGCCAGGGGAAGGCCGCAGACCTCAGGCGGGCGGTATGGCGTTATGGGCGCCCCATCGCCGGGCCGTCCGGCTGGCAGGCCTGCTGGCTGCGTTCATCCCTTCGGGTGTGCCCCGGCCTGGCTGGCCGGGGGGCATGGGGCGGTCGGTCTGCAGGCCGGGCGGGGCCAATCACATTTTCGTTCCGGCCGCGGGATGCGGCAGGGAACACAAGACCTGGCGGCCGCGCGCCCGGGCGGGCCGGCAGCTCATGCTGCCGGTGCTGCGGCGCGGCGGAGGCGCCCGTCGCGCAGGGCATAGAAGACCCCGGTGAGCAGGACCCGGGCGGCGGCGGTCTTGGCGATGCTGCGCGCGCCTGCGCCGCGGCGGGCGGTGATCGCGTCCTTGACCTGCCGCGGCCTGGTGCCGGCGGGCTGATGCTGGACGGCGTGACCGGCGCCTGGCTGAGGTAAGCGAGCGCTATGGCGAGAGTTATCTGGTGAGTCGGCCGATCCGCCACGCCACGCCGATGATCATCGATGCCGTCGATCATGTTCACGCCAGGAGAGCCCTGCTCGCAGAGTAAGGCCGCGGAGGCCGCCAACCGCGGGCCCGATCTAGCCCAGGTACGGCGAGCGGGCGCGCCCGGCCAGGCGCGACCATTTCTTTGCCATGATGTTTGTAGGATCACCTACAGCATTCTGCGTACTGTCTGAATGATGGTTGTCGTTAATAGTCTGCGCAGCATTGATACTGCTTGGCGTTGCCACGATGATTCCTCCTGCTATTCAGATATTTCCCTTGGCGGCGCGGCGCCAACTATGACAAATAACGATTTGATCGCCTGGATCAGGCTAGCTGAGTTTGGCATTTTGCTGCGGGGTAGCGATGCGCTCCGTCAGCCTTAAGCGTTTGTGTCGCTGCGATTCGGCTACCCGGCGGCACGGGATCGGCGAAGTGGATATTCCGGCCCGTATGTCATCGTCTGGAGGGTTCGTGCGGCCCGGCGATGGCAGTCTTCCCATAGGCGCCGTCCGCTATGACCGGTTTTGTCGGAAGCGGAAGTTGAGACGTTCAAGGCGCCGGGCTGACTTTGCGTACTCTGTGACCACTTCGCTGTCTGGTATTGACCGAATTATGGGGCCGTAGAGTACGCAAAGTGGACGCGTGATGTTCTTGTGACTAGTGGGGCTTGCCTCGCACGGCAGCCGAGCGGGACGTTCCTCACCAAATAGTGTTAAATCACCATAAAACACTAACTTGCCGATCCCGTGACCTAGCGGTCCTCCGGGTGTTCGGCTGGCTGGCCCTGCTCGCGTGATCTGAATGCTCTAAGGACGAGGAGATCTTGATCTTGCGCCATCAGGTCTCCGTGCTGCAGTGGCAGGTCAAGATCCCACCGACCATACGCGAACTGGTGCTGGAGATGGCCCGCGACAACCCGTCTTGGGGCTACTGGCGCATCCACGGCGAGCTGGTCGGCCTTGGCCATGAGCTCGTGTCCTCGACAGTCTGGCGGATCCTCAAGGGCGCGGGCATCGATCCCACGCGTCGGCGGTCCGGACTCACCGTTCACTGGGTGAGCAGGAAAAGGGGTCGGTCCGGCTCCCATAGGGCCAGGTCAGGATTTCCCGGTCGCATCAGAGAGTAGGCGTCATGGCCTCTTTCCGTGTGGCGTTGATTTTTGTAGTCGCCAGATCGTGGGAGCCGGCGCCGCCGGCAGGCTTGTCTCGCCGCCGTCAAGGCACTCGCTGAGATGCGCCGCTCATCGGCACAGCCTGGCTATCGCCAGGATCGCCAGGCTCTGCGGTGCAAAGGGGAGGTGGACCGGGGAAGCCTGGGCGTTGGAATGCAACAGAGAGTATTCTGTTGTTTCTACGGCTTCTACGGCATTCGGTGAGCATATTGTAGATACGGGACGAGAAGCATCCGTTTCTGCTGCACACGTGCCGGACGGGCAATCGGGGCTTGAGCAAGGGGGGACGGATGCTTCCGACTGATATCAGCACCGCGGTCGCAGCTATTGCCGCGCTGTTCGCCGCGAACGCGGCACAGAGCGCTGGTGACGATCTGGGTCATGGCGCGTCGGGTCTCATTAAGCGCATCACGCGTACCGTTTGGCAGCGGTTCCACAGCGATCCTGAGCGGGAGGAGCAGCTGCACACGATCGCTGGCGCTCCTGCCGACGAGCTTGACACTCAAGCGGTGGCTGACCTTCTGGGGGAAGTGGCAGCAGAAGACGCCGAGTTTGCTGCCGAGCTGATCGCTTTGACCGCTGAAGCAGAGCAGGCAGGTTTGCTGCGCAATTTCCGAGCCCCTGACGGTGGTGTCCATGTCCGTGACGTAACCCAAAAAGGCCGCAACAACACGGTCATCATCGGCAGCCAGGTCAACTGGCGTACGACCCAACTCCCATGAGCGATCCGTCAGTCGGCGCTTCGGCAGGAGACTCACACGACACTGCGGAGGTTCGGGTGGAGTCGGCTGTCCAGGGCGGTCACGACAACACCATGATCATCGGTGGCCAGGTGACATTGAATGTGGAGCATTTTGCTCTCACCATGGTGCCACCTCCGACTCCGCTGCTGACAGAAATCCCACCTGATGCCGCATTCTTCACCGGTCGCCGCCAGGAGCTGGCAATTTTGCGGCGGCTGTTGAAGCGGCACGGTGACAGGCCGGGCAGCCGAGTCGCCATCGGTGCGATCGCTGGGAAACCGGGCATTGGGAAGTCGGCGCTGGCCGTGCATGCGGCCCACGAACTCGCCAGTGAGTTCCCCGACGGCCAGCTGTACATCAACCTGCGCGGCGCCGATGACGAGCCTTTGAGCGCAGAAGCAGCGCTCGATGAGCTGCTGCGCCGATTCGAGGTCACTGGCGAGACCATGCCGCAGACGCTTGACGGCAAGGCCGCCCTATATCGAAGGCAGGTGGCGGGCCGCAAGGTTCTTGTAGTGCTCGATAATGCGGCGAGCGAACAGCAGGTCCGACCGTTGCTGCCGGGCACTTCGACCTGCGCGGCGATCGTGACCAGCCGCCAAGTCCTGGCGGCCCTCGATGCCACCCTGCTGGAACTGGAGGTCCTGAATCAGGCAACTGCCGTGACCCTGCTGCGCCGGGTGGCTGGCTCCGCGCGACTGCGCGGGCAGGCGGATGCCGTTGCCACGGTAGCGAAATTGTGCGGTTACCTGCCCCTTGCGCTACGGATCGTCGGAGCGAAGCTGGCTGTTCAGCGCCGCTGGACTGTGGCATATCTAGCTGAGCGCCTCGCTGATGAGCGCCGCCGCCTGGCCGAACTCGGTGAGGGGGACCTCGATGTGCGCGCATGCTTTGCCCTGAGCTATCGAGACCTGTCTCCAGCTGACGCGCGGGCTTTCCGTATGCTTGGGCTCGTCCCCGGACCGGACTTCGCCGGTGAGATTGCGGGCGCCATCTTGGCAATGGAGCCGGAGGCAGCCTGCGAGCACATGGAGCGCCTAGTGCGCTTGCAGCTACTTGAACTAGCCTCCGGAGATAGCCGCTACCGCTTTCACGACCTGCTGCGACTGTACGCCCGTGAGTGCCTTGAGGCTGATGAACTGCCCGATAACCAGGAGGATGCCACTGAGCGAATGTTTTACTGCTATCAAGACATGGCCGAGATCCTTCAAGGCGCCGTCATTTATCCACGTATGCACGAGCAAGTGTTCGGCGTATATGCTGTCCTCCTGGGAGATTCGGCCATAGAGTCTTTCGAAGCCGAACGTGAAAACCTGATCGCCGCTATGGATGCTGCGTTCCGTGCCGGAGATGCATATAGTGGTTCCAGGATCGGCCAGCGGCTGATGGATTATCTTTTCTGGCGTGGTTACTGGGACGAGTGTGAACATGCGGCAAGCGCTGTGGCAAATGCCGAGCACTTCTCCATCGGAAGCCGGGAGATCTACGCTACCCAGGAAGCTATTGCTGTCCTCGCACGTCTTTCATCAAGACGGGGAAACTGGAAGTCTGCAATCTCATATCTCGCATATCTCCGGGATATCGATTACGACTCCGTGATCACAGGAGAAATGGAGTATGAACTGGGTAATGCCAATGCAGCCCTGAAGCACTGGACTGCGGCGGAAGACCATTACCTCCGCAGCCGGGAATTCTACGAGCAACAGGAGAACCACGGCGCAGCGGCCATGACCATGATAGGTCTCTGTAGGGTGTACCGTGCTAAGGGGGACTGGGCAGGCGCGCGCGCTGAAGCCGAGAAAGCGCGATCGTGGTTCCTCCAGGATGACGATCTTGAAGGTACGGCTTTGGCTGCTGCGGAGTTCGGTAATCTCAGCAGCGACTTGCAGGAGTGGGAGGATGCGCTCGGTTGGTACGAACAGAGTCTGGCAAAGTGGAAAGAACTAGAGAGTCAGAAGCTGGTAAATAAGAGCGGTGCTGCTGCCGTACTAAACGGCATCGGGATCGTGTATGGCCATCAAGGTCGGCTAGATGAAGCTGCCATGCTCCACGAGCAGGCGGCGGAAATCTTCCAGCTGCTGGGAATACGAGACGGCGAGGCGCAGGCCCTTGCAGGGCTTGGAGAAGTGCGTATAGCGCAAGCTCGCAAGGATGAAGCAGTTCATGTCCTCGAGAAGGCCATAGCGATTTTTGATGAGCTACGCTCTGCCGAGCCAGAGCTATGGGAAAAGGCAGCTAACGCAGGCAGTGCCAGTGCCGCTTTCCGATACGCGCTGCACATCAGCGCGGCAAGGCCGGCAGAGGCGGAGCGATGGTACCGGAAAGCAGCAGATGCGGGCAGTGTGGACGCGGCGGTCAATCTAGGCGTCATGATCCAGCATCGTGACCCATCCGAAGCCGAGCTGCTCTACAGGATGGCCGCGGACGCAGGCGATTACGATGGTCAATACAACTTGTCGGTATTGCTCTTGGACAGTGGCCGAGAGGAGGAGGGCGCGAGCTGGCTACGCAAGGCCGCCACCGCCGGTCAGCATTACGCGCAACACCGGCTTGGCTCTATGCTCGCGGGGCAAGGACGGCGTAAGGAGGCCGAAGACTGGTGGAAAAAGGCGGAGGCCGGGCTACGGAGAACCGCCAAGAAGGGGATCATTCATGCGGTAGCTGACCTCGGGATCCTGTCATGGGAACGCGGAGAACTGGCGGAGGCGGAGGCGTTTTTGCGCGACGCCGCTCAGGCCGGCCATGTTAACTCGATGGTGAACCTCGGTCTCCTGTATAAGTATCAAGGACGGCTAAAGAAGGCAGGGGCATGCTTCCGTAAAGCCGCGAAGGCCGGCTACGTTCCTGCAACGCAATTTCTTGAGGAAATTATCAAAGAGCAAGCGGGTGAGTCTGGATGATCTCAGTCGCTTGATCTGGGTCCCTGAGTTACTAGAGAACGGGTACGCGGACGATGATCCGCTCGTGACCGCGCTCCGAGAGGAACTGCGTAGACCGACCGGCTCATCAAGATCACGACCGCACACGCCGTGGTGGCGGCCGCTGGCGTCGCGGCAATCATCTCGTACCAGCACCCTGGGTTCCGCAGTTAATCGGCTTCCTGATCCACGTTCCGGGCTGAACATGCAGGCCAGCGGTAGCCGTTGCTGCCGGGACTGGTGCGGGCGGTGCCCGTCGAAGTGACCGGCGCAGGTCCGCGGCACTTGCCCGCAGATGGCTTTGCCGTAGACCAGCATCCGGTCCGTGCACCCGGACCTTACGGCCCGTATCCAGCGTTCCGCATAACAACCCGAGCGCGGCACTCGGGGCGGGGTCTTCACCACCCTTACGCCCTCGCCGGCGAAGACGTCATCGAATGCGCCGGTGAACTTGCCGTCGCGGTCCCGGACGGGGAACCGGAAGGAGCCGATCCGGCCGGCAAGGTCCACGATCAGGTTGCGGGCCTGCTGAGCGGTCCAGGCGCCGCCGGGATGGACGGTTACCCCGGGGATGCGCATGCGCCGTGTTGCCATCCCCATCACCAGCAGCACGTACAGGCGCTTGAGAAAGATCGTGTCCACGGTGAAGAAATCACACGCCAGGAACCCCCCGGCCCGGGCACGCAGGAACTAGCGCCAGGAGGTGCCCAGGCCGCGCGGGGCAGGCCGCCGTGCACCCGGCGGTATCCCCAGGCCGGGCTCTCCCCTGCCAGCCGCAGCATCAGGCCGCGGATCTCCCGGCCGGCCGCCCCGGCTTGCCCGGGTAGGTCCATTTGCGGGTAATCAGGCGGCGGTGCCAGGCCAGCAGGGTTCCCCGCGTGACCAGCCGGTGGCCGCGCAGCGCTACTGGCAGCAGCCGGGCCAGCGCGGCCAGGACCGCCCGGCCGGCCCAGTCCCGCCGGGGCCGGTCCCCCTGGCAGCGCAGCACCATCACCTCATGACGCAGCACCAGGATCTCCGCGTTCTTCGACACCTGGCCGCGGCTCAGCAGGACCAGCCAGCCGGACACCCGGACCACGATCAAGCACAGCAGACGCAAGGACACGGATCGCGATCATGCCCAACTCCCCCGCGGACACCAACCGCAGCGTATGTGTCCCGTGACAACGAAGGTTACTCAATCCGGCTCGCTGACCTGTGATGAGAAATATTCGTTGTCAATAGACGGTGGTCTCGGTGCCCGCCTTGCCGGTTCTGGTGGCGGCTTGGGGTCGCTCTTGTCAGTGAAGATTGCACGCGAATCTGCTGGAGTAGCGTTGGGAGCCGCGGGCCGGACGGCTCGGGCCGGTTACCGAGCCAGCACAGGAGGCGGAACGCGAGTTCGCTCTGCTCCTTCGGGTCGAATAGCGCCGTCCCGGTGATCGTGAGCATGACGGCTAACTTAGTCCACCCCCGCCCGGCAGGTGCTGCTGGTCGTCCCGCTTCACATGTCAAGCGGGACGCACCTTTGTCACCACTCGCGCCTACTGATTAGAGTTTCATCTATGTCAGCCTTCCAGGCGATGCCCCGCTTAGCAGACTCGACAAGTGACTCATAGAACTTGTACTCGACCGAGCCCGGCTGCAAGGCGCCCAGAATCTCGGCTGACTTATCGCGCTGTTCCGTATCCCAATCGAATGGCTCCATCGGAACGCCAGAGCGCATCCCCGTGAAGGCGGCGGCGTGGAGTCCACCGCCCACTCGCTGAACTGCCTCCTCTCCGTACTGGTCGGCGCTGCGGAGAGCTAGAGTGACGAAATCGACTTGCTCCCACAAGAGGTTCCTAGGGGCCTGGCTCAGGATTGCCCCAACAATCTTTACCTGCTGGATGTCGCCAGACGATAGCGCTTCCCTCAGGACCGCAAGCGGTTCCTCGCCAAAGTCTCCGGCCAGCAGGGCGAACAGTTCGCCTCCTGCGATCCGTCGCCTCGCGTCGTCAGCGGAATCAGCCATCCACTTCAGAACCCTGCGGAGGCGATCACCATATCGCCGATCCGAAGTAAACACGGGCATCCTATGCCAGGTATGGGGTAGCGGCGTGTAATCGAGAGGAGAAGCTGCTCGCTCCCAGCGCTCAATACGCTCGATAAGGAAATCCGCAGCGGACTCTGGGGCAGTCCGGCTGATCTCCACCAGCAGGACGACGATGTTGTACTCGTCGATAGATGTGCAGCCGGCCAGCTGGTCAAGAACAGAATCGGCCTCACTAACGGGCAGGGTTCCCCACCGAACGTGCCCTTGAGGGCCGAACGCGGCTGCAACATCGTCTGCAAGTGCTGCCGAGTCGTCAAAGCGAACGGTAGTCACTAGCTCCCTCGCGAGAGACGGATCCACTGAGTTGATGGCGCGGGCAGCGAAGACCGTGTGGCGCCTCACGATCACGTCATCGTGCCGGACGAGCGACCTTAGCAGCGCTGCCTCACCCGCAAACAGAGAAGCCCGCTGCCCGCGGCCCCATCCGAGCGCGTTGGCGACATTTCGGGCGAGTTCCACGTTCCCCGTTGCCATCAGGTCCTGGATACGGGCGCTACCATCGGACGGGCTGGCCTGGAGTAGCCGACCTAGCGCTGCCGGGATCAGGGCCTGGAGCACGCTGTCTGGGGCGCGGATGACACGCAGGCACAGCTCGTTGCCAATGGAGGGAACCTCTTCCGAGATCCGCCACATGACCGGGCTTGCAAGCGCGGGTTCCTTGCCGAACGCCAGCCGCTCGTTAACCAGTACCTGCTCCAGCTGATGGAGCAGCTCGTTACCGGGCCATGCCTCGATTGCCTCGATGACGACCGAAGAGACCAGGGCATTCTGCGCCTCTTGCCGGTAGCCAGGCTCATCGCCGCCGTCCAGCAGCGTCCCCCAGTAGTCGTGCACGATGAGAGCGAACCTGTACTCGATCGAATCAGGCAAGCTGCGCCACGCCATCTGCGCCGCCACCCGAGTCTCTGACGATGAGTACTGGTAGTGCCATCTCAGCGCTTCCCGGATAGCTATAACGACCACGGGATCGAGCTTGGATGCCTCGGCAACTGAGGTTATCCGAGAGATAGTCTCGGTGAATATCGGCGTCCAGCGGTCCTTCTCCTCCTGGTCCGGCACCCGGTTGAAGGCAGGAAACGGACCGGCAATAGCTGCGCCAATTGTCCTGGCAGCCCTTACCGCGCGACGAACATCGGGTGATACCAGCTCAGCGAACGCCAGTTCCACCACCTTATCCCGCAGGCCGCGCACGGCATCAAGCGCTACCGGGTATGACCTCATCGTGAGTGACAGGCCATCGGAGGACTGGACAACTGCCTCGGTCGCCAGTAGAACGTCTAGGACATCGAACGGTGAATACAGGGCATCTGCGGAATCTGGTCCCTGAAACCAGCCGCTAACCACAGCTAGCAGCTGCTCCTGGTAAGCGATCGGCGTGGTGGGAGCATAGCCCATCAGGCGTGAAAGGACACGCATCGGATGGTCGGGAAACTGATTTGTCTTTCGATTATCGGTTTTGGCGATTTCCCAAAGCATGCCAGCAGAATCGCCCAGGTAGGGCAGGTTGTATGCTGCGTACTCCAGCAGCTTCGCAATCTCGTTACGGACACGCTGGTAGCCAAATCCAAGCCGCTGAAGGCGCTCTGAGCCAGGTTCTTCCAGCGGGTTGTCCAGTGCCCACCTGGCTAGGGCAAGGGCACGCCCAGGCTGGAACGCCGCCACTTTATTCAGAAGTTGCAGCAGGTCAACGCGCTCGTCTATGCCCGCTCGCATGAACTGATCTTTCACTAGCTCCCAGAGCGGATCGACAAAAGACGGCCCTGGCGACTGAGACTGCCGAATCTGCCAGTCGACGCGGCAGCCGTTGATAAAGAGATGGGCAAGCGCCGCACCGTCTGCCGCCCTGAACGCGCGGTCCAGGTATCCAGTGCGGATCCCAGTCTCCGCATCGGCACACGCAGAAGCAAGAACTGCGTCGCCCAGGAGATCTGGCACCACCCGAAACGAGGCCCCGCGGCGCTGGAGAATCTGGGCTGCCTCCAATGCTTTAATATAAGGCATTATCTGGTCAAACGCACGTCCTGTCAGGGCTGAGGCCGCCGACCGGAAGTTATCATCGTCAATCCTGAAGGGCTGCAATGCGGCCACAGCTTGCAGAACTTCCCGTCGTAGATCCGGGTCACCAGCATCCGCGCCAGCCGTCATCGCGTCTTGGAACGCTTCCATGACCTCGGCGCGCATGCGGACGCTTCCAGGCAAGCGTGCCGCGTCGAGCAACCCGCGCCTGATCAACCCGGCGGCAACGACAATTACGAGAGGGCAGTCCGGGGCAACCGATCCCAGCCACTGAGTGAATCCTGGAGGGGTTGCATCATTGAGCGCCTGAAGCGCAAGAGCCTGCGCATCAGCAACTGATAGCTCATCAAGGGCTATCACCGCACAGTCGTCAGGATAGATTCCCGCACGTCGCAGATCACTTTGAAGCTCTGCCAGCGCATATGGACGGACAGAGATCACGGCTTTCGCTTCGGGATTCCTCCGGAGCACTCCCTTAACTATGCCAGCAGAGTCTGGTCTGGTGTGCGCGTCCTCGATCACCACCGCCAAGTGGCCGAAGGCGGGCAACTGCTCGAACTGCGCAGGCTCTACCGCGGTGTCCGCTGCTGCGAACAGGGCAGTCGCACAGGCCGTCGGCTCCGCCATATCGAGTCCGAACTGCCGGATTATCCGGCTCTTTCCCATTCCACCCGGGCCGACAACGATGGCAACTCGGGCAGGGGAACGATAAAAGAATGACAACAGCGCCTCGAGTTCCCGCGTGCGGCCAACGAGTTCCCAGTCATGATTAAAGAACGGGTTGCCGCCAGCTGGCCGGAAGAAAGAATCGACGCTTTCCCAAGGACTTGGCTTATCGACTCCCAGGAAATCTTTCCGGTAGCCGGGAAAGTATGTCTCTACCAGGATGATCGCGGCTGTCTGATCCGGCAAATTGCGGATCTTTCGAGAAATATCGAGAGCGTCGAGCAACTGCCAGGAA